>Ga0316189_10000046_pt1 | contig 100873 bp, 134 predicted proteins | sample LowCovwburrow_MG_FD_204930 | JGI IMG/M metagenome (GOLD analysis project Ga0316189, IMG submission 204930) | Coastal sediment microbial communities from Maine, United States - Lowes Cove worm burrow | ecosystem: Environmental > Aquatic > Marine > Coastal > Sediment | place: USA: Maine... | reverse complement strand
ACACCAATTAATGTGGGAGTTACTCCACAGGCCAAGGGCGGATTATTTGGCGCAATTGAGATAACTGCACGAGACCAGGTGAATTCACCGAAGTATTGTGACGGAAGTGGATTGAATTGTTTTTCAGCACCTCCCCTTTGTGCAAGTTTAGGATGGGATGGTGCCAGTTGGACCTGTGACAGTACAGCTACTGGCACAACAGCAACTCCAACCACAAGTACAGGAACCAGTGGATGTCTCCCGAACGTTGTATATTCTCAAGGACCTTGTGTTGGCACCTCTGAGGTTCAAGGCAGATAATCTAGATAAAAACAAGATGCAAAAACTAGCAGAAATGCTGGTTTTTACTTGCAAAAATGCAATAAATACGTATACTACACCCAGCTTTAAAAGACCTATGTTCGTAGAAGTATGGCTTGCCATACGGAGAACCAATGGGCAGAAATCGCGCTGTTTATACAGCGAGCATTCTGCTCGCGCATAAACAGCGCGATTTCTCATTTGTTGGTCTAACAAAGCTACTATTATTAGACTAGTTCAATTAAATAAATGAAATTTATTTTAGGAACGAAGGAAGGAATGACCCAGGTGTTTGACGCTGACGGAACTTGTCACGCAGCAACTATCCTCCGAGTATCTCCAGCAACAATCACGCAAGTGAAAACGCAAGAGAAAGACGGGTATAGTGCGGTACAGGTAGCAACAGGATCTCGACGAGAGAGTCTGGTGCCTAAGGCAGAACGTGGACATACTGGGGGAAACTTCCGACACATGAAGGAGTTCCGAACACGAGTAAACTATGACGAAACAGTAGATGGTCTTGAAAAAGGTCAGACCGTTGAAGCTTCATCGTTTGAGGCTGGAGATAATATCGTTGTTTCAGCAATCTCAAAAGGTAAAGGATTCCAAGGTGTAGTAAAGCGATATAACTTTAAAGGTAATAAAGCTACTCACGGTCAGAAGCACACATTGCGAGCACCTGGTTCAATTGGAGCTACGGGGCCAGGACGTGTGTTTAAAGGAATGCGAATGGCAGGGCGTATGGGAACTGACAAGAAAACTGTTAAGAACCTACGCGTACTACAAGTAAATGTAGAAGAAAATGTACTCCTCATAAGTGGGGCAGTACCAGGTCGACAAGGAACATTAGTAGAGGTACGAAATGCTTAAGCTTATGGATACAAAAATATTTTCTCAAGATGGAAAGGAATCTGGAAAGATGAGTCTTCCAGAATCAGTATTCGGTGTGAACTGGAATTCTGACCTTGTACACGAGGTGGTTGTGTCAATGCAAAGTAACGCGCGAGCAGGTACTGCACACACAAAAGACAGAAGTGAAGTACGCGGAGGTGGTCGTAAACCATGGAAGCAAAAGGGAACAGGTCGTGCGCGACACGGTTCTCGACGTTCACCAATCTGGAGCGGTGGTGGTGTTACTTTCGGACCTCGAAGTGAAAAAGACTACTCAAAGAAAATCAATAAAAATACAAAGGCGAAAGCTCTTGCAATTACACTCTCAAAGAAATTTGCAGATGGTGAATTGGTTTTTGTAGACAGTCTTACCTTTGAAGCACCAAAAACAGCAGATGCGAAAACAATTGTGAATGCACTTGCAAAGGGAACAGGATTCGAATCACTGGTTACAAAACGAAAAAATGCAGCTGTTGTTGTACTTTCAGAACGAAATGAGAGCATCGAAAAAAGTTTCAGTAACTTCGGAAACATGGAAGTTATGCAAGCAAAGGACATTAGTACTGTTGATCTTCTTACTTATAAGTATGTTGTTGTCGTCAACCCAAATGCCTCAGTAGAGACTTTGGTTGCACGAGCGTCTAAGAAGAACGCTGTAGACATAGCATAAATCAGTCAATCATAAAAAATTATTATGGCACTCTTTAGTAAAACAAAAGAAGTGAAGAAAACTGAAGGGAAGGAATCTGAAAAAGTTGTACCTGCAAAGGTGGGAGTAAGTAACTCTCTGGCAACTGACTATGATCTTGCAGGCGTAATTGTACGACCGCACGTTACTGAAAAAGCAGTTGGGATGGGTGAACGAAATGTATACACATTTATCGTCCGACCTGAAGCTACTAAGTACCTTGTGCGAGACGCAATTAAGTCTCTCTTCAATGTGACGCCGGTGAAAATAAACATCGTAAACAAAGCACCACGACAGTTTATGTCACGTGGTAAAGGTCGACGATTAACAGAAAAGGGGGTGAAAAAGGCATACGTCTACTTGAAGGACGGTGACTCAATCAACCTCGTGTAGTCTAAAGGCAATATATTATGGTAAAAAAATATAAACCTACTTCACCAGGACGACGTGATGGTTCAGTAATCGAGTATAAGAAGTATCTTACTTCTACTGCGAGCAAACCGTTGAAAGCTCTTACAAAAGGTAAAAGATCTACTGGTGGACGTAACAGCGCTGGGCGTATCACAAACTGGTACCGAGGAGCTGGGAATAAAAGGAAGTACCGAGAAATTGACTTTAAGTTTGATAAGAAGGATATTCCTGCGAAAGTAGAGACTATTGAATACGACCCGTATCGAACTGGATTCATTGCACTTGTTCTGTATGCAGACGGTGCACGACGATACATTCTTTCACAGCAAGGAATGAAGGAAGGTGATACATTTATTGTATCTGAAAATGCAAAGCCTACTAAGGCAAACCGACTTCCATTGTCAAAAGTCCCACTTGGTACCTTTGTGTACGCAGTGGAGATGCGGCCAGAAGGTGGCGCTCGTATTGCACGAGCAGCAGGTATTCACGCTGAAGTGATTGCTCACGATGGTGGGTATACTACACTCAAGATGCCTTCAACTGAAATACGTAAAGTACTTTCAACATGTTGGGCAACAATCGGTGAAGTATCAAACGAAGAACATCGTTTAGTGTCACTAGGTAAAGCAGGACGCGCACGACACATGGGACTTCGTCCGAAGACTCGTGGTACTGCGAAGAATGCGGTGGACCACCCGCATGGAGGTGGTGAAGGTAAGTCTCCGCGAGGTCACAAGCGATCTCGAACAAAGCAGGGACGACCAACAGGAAAGGGTCAGAAGACTCGTTCACCAAAGAAGCACTCAAACAACCTCATCGTGTCCCGACGAAAGCCAGGACCACTGATGGGTGGAAAACGGTAAAGATAATAAAACACCCCGCTTTAAAGCGGGGTGTTTTATTATCTTTAGTAACTGCCTTGAGGCAGTTACGACCGTTTTCCAAGCCGGACTGCTGTGAGCCTGCGAACAAAGGAGGCGGGCTCGCGAGCACTTAGTAGAATGTGAGCGTTAGCGAAATATTATACTTAGTGACTTGGGACAAAAGCGGTACGCGCCCCACAAACTCCAATTTCTAGTGTAAAATACACCTATTAAGAATAATCTATATAACTATGTCAGAAAAATTTCAGTTTAGTCGCCCCAAGCCTCCAGAAAAAGAAAGTGACGAAGAAATCATCGCAGATGTTTTGAAGGCAACCGCCAATTCTGTGGAAGCACCAAAACCTCCCTCTACTCCTGATAAAACCTCAGTAGTTTTTGGAGATGAAAATTTACATCCCGTCCCAAACGATGAAGAAAACCAGAAAAAATTTGATGAGGGGAAAAACCCTCACGGTTTTAAACCGTTACAATAATTGGATATACTGTTAGCTATCAAGTAACGTAATAAAAGAATCCTTGTTTTAAAACAAGGATTCTTTTTATACTCCTGGCTTCCGCTCGCGCTGCTTAAAACTAAAATTCTTTAGTTTTTTATGCTCCTTCAACTCTTTAAATAGATGCGTAGGGTTTCTGTCTGTATGAATAGCCACTTTCTGCACACTTTGACCTGAAATAATCAACTCCATGCCCGCGGTAGTGTACACAGCAGTTACAAAGCGTGTCCCAGCTCCCTTGCGGCTATTGGTCTTTATTTCTCCTGGGGCAATCATCTTTACTCCTGGGATACCCTTTAAAACACGCACTATCTCTTGCGCAGTTTCTGTAAGGGTCGTATGTTCTTTTCCTCGAGGTTTAGGCATGAACATCACAGTAGCATAAAAAAAGACGCCCCGAAGGACGCCTACCAGCATACTGTTTCTAGTTGGTGATAACACTCACCGTTAAGCGGAGGACATTTTCTTTTTTCAAGTCGAAGAAAACCTGCTCTGAAAACCTTTGACCGTTTGGTTAGTCGTTAAACTCTAATGGAATCGTCCCTGTGTCGCGCTGGTGACAATACAGTGTCAGATGCCGTGTCGAATTAAATACACCTTAGCACGATATGATGAATACGGATAGAATATGTACTCTTTTAGATGGAAAATATAATATAGGGAGCAATAGTCATAAGTAAGTAGAGAATGCTGGCATAAACAATGCCCCTTTGCCCCATTTTGGAAGTCGTTTGCTTCATCAGATAGATAAACAAAAGAAAAACAACGATAGTATCAAGTGTGCCGACAATATTTCCATAATGTGAAGGGTCCCAGTATGAAATGGGACTGTTAAACTTCCAGTCAAATAATGGCCAGAAATGGCGGTATGCGTCATCAGCATGTACAAAGAAATCTGTAATTGAATGTAGAAGGGCGCTGGCGGCAAGCCATGCTATAAACCGCTGCTTAAAGGTGAAGGCCAGAATCGCCAGAATCGGCCAGAGTATAAAAGAGTGAGAAAGGGTAATAAATGGTGTCCAGGCTGAGTCAAAGTATAAGACACGCCATAGTTCTTGGTGTGGTGTTTGCAAAATAATTCCCTGCACCAAGAAAAATACATATGCAGGTAGATCAGGGAGTACAGCACCAAGAGATATTGCCCATAGATTGGGCTTTACTCTGAGATGCTTTGTTATGCCTGCAGCTGCCGCAAGGCTATACACAACATGGGAAGGGGTAATCACGAGACAGACTATAGCATATAAAAAATAGGGTATGCGAATAATTTCGCATACCCTTTACTCTTCTTTGTTGCCTTGTGATAGTGCTACGCTAGTTCTGACTCCTCGAGCAACAAATTCCATCATGCCATTTATGGCGCGCTGTGTAGCTTCAATTCCTGCACAATTAAGGACTTCGCGGCCATCACGTGAATTGGCCCATCGTTTGATAGACTCTTGGCCATTGCTGCGTGCCCTGTCTTCCTCAATTGCGTCGTCTAGTGCCGCTAGTACTACAGCCGTGAAGAGTTTTTGGGAACGATATCCTTGGTCTCTGGTATTAGCTTGCACTGTATCAATAATCGTAAGCATTGTGTCCTCCTAATCTCCGTCAAATATAAACCAAAATAGGATAAAAGCAAGGAAAACAGGGAGATTCCACCTAAAAAGAAAAAGGCCGGAAATTTTCCGGCCAAAACTCTTTAATGTGAAGCCCCTGCTAGTAACACAGGACGTTCAACATGGGATGTATTGCTTTCTACAAGACGGTTAGTTGCTTCGTCAGCTGGAGAAATTTTCTTAGCCTCTTCAGCTTTAATTACACCAGTACTTTTATAGCCTGCAGATCGTTGTATGTCTGCAAGTCTTGTAAGGCGTTGCCAGCTTTCTACCGCAAGGCGGTGTATCTTACTATAGGTCATTACGTTGTCCTCCTTTCCCTCTTTGTACACCCAGACTACTTTAAAAACAAGGGCATACCTGTTGACTTCTCTACGTATTTCACGTACTATAGCGCCGTTCTAACCTCGTTTTGGATTGGCCCCTGGTAGGGCAGTCTTTAACAATAAACCGTTACAAAATCCCGTTTTGAACTTATTTCAAAAAGGGAGAGGCAGAATAAATTATTAAGTATGCGGCTGTATGTAAACCGTTCGGTTTTCTATAGTCGTGAATCTCCATGAAATAGCAGTATTGGCTGTTCGCGATAGAAATATCAAGAACGTAAGGTAACTGGTATCTCAGGGATATTATATTTCTCTTATGTCACGATCACTATATAAGGGACCATATGTTTACGAAAAACTACTGAAGAAAATTGCGAAGTCAAAACCCGCAGACGCAGTAGTTATCAAAACTTGGGCCCGAGCGTCGGTGATTTCACCAGAAATGGTTGGCTACATCTTCGGAGTACACAACGGAAAGGACCACATTGAGGTTCTCGTTACTGAAGATATGGTTGGTCATCGTCTAGGTGAATTCTCACCAACAAAGAAATTCTACCGTCATGGTGGAAAGATGCAGAAAGAACTAGATGTTAAGAAAAAAGAGGCTGAAATCACAGCTGCTAAAGCAGCGAAGGCTTCAACATAACCTTATATTAGAGTATGAAAGCAGTTCTAAAAAACTACCGACAGTCTCCACGTAAGGTTCGCCTTATTGCAGATCTTGTTCGAGGAAAGAAGGTTGCTGAAGCATTGGCAGTATTGAAGTTTGCTGAAAAGCGAGCTGCAGAACCCTTTGCAAAGGTAATCAATTCAGCGCAAGCAAATGCTGTACAAGCAGGAGCTGATGCTGAAAAACTATTTATCAAAATGGTGGCTGTAAACAAAGGTACGGTACTGAAACGATTTCGAGCACGAGCTCGTGGAAGTGCATCACGTATCAACAAGCGAAACAGTCACATTACCGTTGAACTCGGTACTAAGTAATAGGAAAATTCTATGACGCACATAGCACATCCATATGTACAAAGACTGGGTATCAACCGTGACTGGAAGAGTCGTTGGTTTGCTACAAGCCCAGCAAAGTATCGTGAATATCTACGTACTGACGCAGCAATTCGTAAGCTTCTTACAAAGAAGTTGAAGGGAATGTCTGTTGACGTTGTAGAGATTGAGCGAGATGAGAAAGCACTACGTATTCTTATCAAAACTGGACGACCAGGATTAATAATCGGTCGTTCAGGTGAAGGTGCAACCCTACTTCGAAAGGAAGTTGATATGCTCCTACGAAAATTAAAACTTTCGGAAAAGCCAGAGATCAAAATTGATGTTGAAGAAGTTCGTTCAATTGAGACAAGTGCTGCGATTGTTGCAGGAATGATTGTAGAAGGTCTTGAAAAGCGAATGCCATTTCGACGAGTGCTTAAGCAAACTGTTGAAAAAGTAATGGCAAACCGAGACGTTCAAGGAGTTCGTATTTCAGTTGGAGGCCGACTCGGCGGAACTGATATGGCTCGTACTGAACAACTTAAAAAAGGTCGAATCCCACTTCAAACACTTCGTGCTGACATCGACTATGCTCGAGAGCGCGCTAATCTACCGTATGGTGTGATTGGTATTAAGGTTTGGATTTATCGAGGTGATGTGTTTGCTGACCGAAAGGCTGGTACTGAAGAGAAAAAGACTCCAACACACCACACTAACCGTACTGCGTAAGTTAACTTCCTATGTTATTTCCAAAAAAGGTAAAACACCGAAAGTGGCAAGTGATGCGAAGGCATCCTGAGAAACTATTGCGACCAGACACACGTGGTGTGACTGTAGCATTTGGTTCATATGGACTAAAGGCAACTGCGCAATCACGTGTTCGATCAAACCAGATTGAAGCCGCGCGTCGTGTTATCTCACGAACACTTGGTAAAACAGGTAAGATTTGGATTCGTATTTTTCCAGATAGGCCAGTAACCAAAAAACCTGCCGAGATGGGTATGGGTAAAGGTAAAGGGGATCCAGAGTACTTCATGTTTGAAGTACGTCCCGGTCGTATATTATTCGAAATTGACGGTGTCTCTGAAGAGATCGCTCGTGAAGCATTGCGAAAGGCAGCTTGTAAGCTCCCTGTGAAAGCAAAATTCGTGAAGCGTGAAGAGACTCGTGTGTAATCAAAATGACTATGAGTAACTATAAAGATATTCAAAAGAAGAATGATACCGAGATTGTTTCTTTCGTACAAGAACAACGGGAGACTCTTCGAAAAGCTCGTTTTGGTGCAGCTGGTGCAGCAACAAGTGATGTAAAAGCAGTTCGTACTGCAAAAAAAGACATTGCTCGAAGTCTCACTGAGCTAAACGCACGTAAGCGTGATCAAGCTAAGAAAACTACATAATTAGTATGTTTGGTAAAAAAGAAAAAACCGAAGTAGCAGAAGTGAAGACAGGGGGACGCGTACTACGCGGAACTGTTGTTGCTTCGAAGATGACCGATACTTGTACTGTCTCTGTTGAGCGATATGTAAAACACACAAAGTACAAGAAGTATCAACGACGTACTAAGAAGTACCTCGTGCATGACGCAGGAAATACTGCAACAGTAGGATCTAAGGTCGAAATCAAAGAGACACGTCCAGTTTCAAAGAGAAAATACTTTGAACTAGTTAAAGCATAAACGTATGATTCAACCACAAACAATTGTAAAAATTACTGACAACTCTGGAGGTAAGATTGGTCGAGTATTTAAGGTACTTGGCGGTTCTAAGAAGCGATATGCTGAACTAGGTGAGTTAGTAATTCTCTCTGTACAATCTGCAGAACCACGTAAAGGCGTTAAGAAGAAAGACGTTGTGTGTGGGGTAGTAGTACGACAGAAGAAGAAGTACCGACGTAAAGATGGTTCGTACGTTTCGTTTGATGACAACGCAGTTGTCCTTATCGACAAAGAGAAGAAAGAACCAAAAGCAAACCGTGTTTTTGGTCCTGTCCCAAGAGAATTATCAGAAGCAGGTTTCCAGAAGATTATATCTCTGGCACCCGAAGTCGTTTAATCTAAATAGAAATTCGTATGAAAATCAAAAAAGGAGACAACGTCATCGTAATTGCTGGTAAAGATAAAGGGAAGACAGGTACTATTGAACAGACTTTCCCAAAGGCTGAACAGGTACTTGTTGAGGGTGTAAATGTGAAAACTCGACACCAGAAAAATAAGCGTACTCGATCAGTAGGTCAAATTATTGTAAAAAGTGCACCAATCCATGTTTCTAACGTAGCACTTATGGAAGGAAAGAAAGCTGTGCGAGTAGGATACGCGATAGAAACACAAGGGGATACTAAAACTAAAGTTCGCGTAGCGCGACCTTCAGGTAAGAAAATTTAATTATGGCAACTCAAAACATGCAAACAAAACTTGCGTCAGTGTTTGACTCCCTTAAGGAAACCTTCTCTTACACAAACGTAATGCAAACTCCGCGAATTGAAAAAGTTATCGTTTCAACTGGAATTGGTAAAATTGACGATAAGCGGAAGCTTGCACTTATAGAAGACCGACTTGCACAGATTACTGGGCAAAAGGCATCACCTCGCGCAGCACGAATGTCGATTGCGACTTTCAAGCTACGAGAAGGAGATATTGTTGGCTACCAAGTCACTCTACGTGGCACACGTATGCGAACATTCCTCGACAAGCTTATCGATGTAGCATTGCCACAAACACGCGACTTCCGTGGGTTGAATGCAACAGCTATCGATGAGATGGGGAACATCACACTAGGTCTTAAGGACCACACTATCTTCCCGGAGACAGTAACTGATGATCTTCAAGATGTGTTCGGTCTTGCGATTACAATCGTAACCACTGCAAACAGCAAAGAAGAAGCTGAGGCATTGCTAAGGCACATTGGACTTCCTCTTAAGAAGAAAGAAGAAGCTAAAAAGTAAAACGAACGTAACGGTTCAAAGAGGTAACTCTAAATACAAAAGCACGACACCGATAGGTGTCGTGCTTTTGTATTGCTTTTTAATGTTTTCGTGGTATTGTAATTTAAATTTGTACACAGTTCTATCCACGAAAGGGGGGCATGCACAATGGAATTCATTATTGAACTTCTGTCATCGGTCACAGGAGTACCTGAAGATATTCTTACAAAAATACTTTCACTACTTGGTCTAATTGGCTCTTTTGTCATTACACCCATTGGTTTCCTTTGGGCGATATATCACTACAAGATACGGAGGTTTGCTGATCAAATTACGTACAGTGCAAACTTTTTTAAACCGGATGACGAGGGATTTATGAAGCTTCGTATTCGAACGCCTGCAATATTACCAAATGATGATGTGTTGCCAGGCAATATTTTGTTTCGGTATAAGCTGCGGCAGGCGATCCGTGCATGCACGATGAAAGATCCATTTATTCGTATGTCCAGAAACGATATGGACGTCTTACAGCCAGCTATAATAAATGGTATTTCTTCAGTTTTCTCTGAAGGAATCATGGCTCAATTATTTGGCATGCCTGTTGAAGTTAGAAAGTTACGCATGGCCATAACGTTCGAAAAGGATGGTGGAATAAAAAGTCAAAAAATTCGAGTTCTACTGGTATCCGACGAAGATCTTGGTAGGGTTTCTGATCCAGAGTTTCGTGAGGGTGTTACGTTTGAACGTTCTAATCATACGTATCGCCTATATACGTTAGCGGAAATGGCACGTCAGCGAATGGATGAAAAGAATCTTCCAGAATGTTCTGTACGGATGGTACGACCATTATTTGTACCACTTAGGAAATGATATAAAGGGCTCGGCGGCATGTATTCCGGCGAGCCCTATTTTATTATGACAACACTTTACAGTATAAAATTATGTGGTATTGTTGACTTGCAAGAGAGGGAGAACATACATGCTTTTTAAAAAGTTTTCCAAAGAGGAAAATCCAGAAAAACTTAATAAGAATAGAGGCAACGCAGGCATATATGTGATTGCGATGATGTTCATTCTTATTTTTTTATCCGTATTCAAGTACTAATAAACAATTTTAAACTTAAAACGTCTGCTAGTTGGCAGGCGTTTGTTTGTGTATAAAAACCTCCTCCCAGTATTGTTAGGGAAGAGGCGGTATGGTGCGTATTATTGATGGTATGCATCATCATGCTCGTCTGCGTGGTCATCTGGACTGGTGTCAGGATCACTGACTCCACGACGCCCCGTGAGGGCAAACCAGACTTTTGTCCAGCAGACACCAACAGCGAGGGTCAGACCGATAGCCGGTTGGAAAATCCATTGCCAGAAAGTGGCATTGTTGATATCGAGCCAACCATTGTCAACAAAGAGCCATACGAATAACGAGATAATCACAAGAATTGCAATTTTTCCCTTCATTCCGATTGAGTCATTCGCTGCTTTGTATGCAATGAAAAGCATCAATGCAGTGCCAGCAAAAAGAAGTGCACGCGCGGGGTAAGACATCCCAGCGTTATCGTTGATTAAACCGTCTGAAAGGACAGTCCAAAGTGAGGGAATATTTACCACTGGATGCCAGACCCAGTAACAAACGATAGTCAGAATTATTGCCCATGCCAAAAATGGCATATCATGCAGGCGTTTGAGTAGGGATTTTTTCGAGCGCTTTGTGACGCGCGAATTATTTACTGGAGTGGTTGTCATTGGGATCTCCTTTTGACCACGAAATATTGAGAGAACGATGGAACTGTTCAAATATATTTTAACACAAAAGTGGATTAAGTCAATAAAAAACCCCAATGCGCTATAATGCGCATTGGGGTAAGAATAGAAAATATTCTTCTTAGATTTTTCGTTATGAGGTGAACTTGAGAGGTGTAGAAAGAGTTGTTACTCCCTGGTCCCCAAATAGTATGTGTCCTGCTCTACGGAGTATCGTAAGATCATCATCCACGTATGCCTGGAACTTTTCAGCCAAACCGTGTCCAAGCATTGCGTTTTGCGTTGCAAATTCAGCTAATTCAATCTTGGGACAAAGCAATAACTGATTTTTCCGAACCATAGCGCCGTTGCCGGAACTGGGGTTTGGGGCATGTCCGTAGTAGACCATGAGCATGGTGTCTGGACCAAAGTTGGCGTCAGTGAATTTATCTTTACCATCGCCTAGTACATAACAAGGACGATAGGTGACATTGCCTGCTCCGTCGATAATTCTCGTAAGACCAACACAGTAAATCAAGCCTTCATCGCCATCGCTTGAATTTATCATACTCGAAATGAGCTTAAGCATTTTGTAGATGATACTTCCAACTGGAACCAGAGAAATGGTTGTGTCGATATGAGCCTGCATTTTTTGACCAAATTTTGTACCGGTTATTTCAGCAAGTATAAATAGTCCAACAAGTACACACAGTATAAACATAATATGAAATGTCGTTATCATGCTGTATTCAAACCATGATGCGTTGTGAGCAACCTCAAAAACATCTGTAACGATGAATTCTGCCATTCTTCGTGTATGACTGACATAGAAACTAATGCTATGTAGAATAATGGTGTATACAGCCCATATAGTTAGAGCTATAGGTGTAATGAAGAGGACCCCCTTCAGCCAATTTGAAGTTACATACTCCCAATTGGTAAGCTTCTTCTTTATTTTATTATTTTTCACGTTAGCCTCCTTTGCTACGTTAGAACAGTTAGAACAATTTGTGAGTATATTGTCACAACTTGAGATAATGTCAATTTATTTTGACATTATAAATAAACATGTTATAGTTCAAACTGAAACATTCATAAAGGAGAAACTAATGACACGTGTTGCTTGGTTACTCCTTGTTGGAGTACTTGCGCTGAGTTTAGGCGCATATGTGTTCTTTGGACAAAAAATTCTATATGTTGGTACCTTGATAGTACAAGCGGCGGTATCTCCACTTTTTTGGAGTAAAGCATGGATTGTTGCACGATTATGGCTGGGTAAGATGAGCTGGCGGTTTGTGTTGTTTGAGCTTCCTAAAAAGATAGTGACAACGGTAGTACTGCCAATATTGTTTATATTTGGCTTTAATCGAGTTAAAAGGCAATACTTTAAAGAACTCGTTGCGTCATTCAAAGAGATAATATCGTCTATTAAGACAACAATAATTTCTCGACTAGAGCGTTATTTTGGTAAAAAAACATCCTTGGCGATTGCACTGACAATTTCGCTAGGTGTCTTTCTGACTTTCTTTATCACATTTGGAGCGTACATGATTATCTGGACCGGGAAGTTTGCAATTCCGAACTTTATTACAGTTCTTATACAGAGAATTGGTTTTAAAACCACTATCTTTGCATCAGTAAGTACAGCATGGAAAAAATGGGTTGAACCATTAGTTCCTGAGCCATCACGCTGGTGGAAGCGATTGAAGTACCGATCTGCTCGTTTTGCTATCAAACAACGTTGGGTAATAGGACGTCACACAAGAATCATTCATGAAAAACTAAAGAAAGGGAAAATGATGGATCAGTCACGTTCATTTAGCGGATCTAAATTGTACTTAACACTAGATCAGCTTGTCAGGAAACCACCAAAGCCACCAAAAAAATAACAATATAAAGGGCGGGGAAACTTCCCGCCCTTCTTTTTATTTATGTAAACATGTTGTCTTAGGTTTTCAGTTTGTGTACATTTTTAACAGAAATACCCTCACTGTGCTTCTCAAGAGCTTCCTCTAGCTGATGAATTAATGTTGTAAGTTCAATGCTAGAAGGCATGTCTTGCAAGAGTTCCTGGATCCCACGCGCTTTTTTCATCGTGAGCCTTGCATGGGCTGGCAAATCTTGTATGTCACTCACTGCGTCATCAATATTGAGCATTTCCACAGCTCGGTTAACTAGGTGGATGATTCTGTCCATCCTTTCTCGGTAACTTTTTGCAGATCGGAAAATTTCCGTACCTACACCTAATGATCCCATTTCATTATTGTATTCCAGGAAACTGTCCCCAAAATATGCATTTAGGGCTTCGTAGACACCGACGGTAATATCGTAGTCGATTTGACACAAAGTTAACAGTTTCTCTGTATTGTGCCGTACGTTACCCTCGATTAGCATGATTATGAATGGAACCAAAATAAGAACCAAAAGGACAGTTGTTATTGATGCCTGCGGAATGAGGGGAAGCGCCAAAAATTCTTCAGAAAAATGTTGGTACAACCCGTATGTACTGAAGCACATGAGCAGTGTCAGTATTCCAAGGGTTGTGATTAATATAGGCGACCATGACAGCCTTCTGATTAAATCTTGTTGCCCTTTTTCTAGTTCATGAACTCTTTTTTGGTACTCTTCTTTTAGTAGAGACATCTGTATCCCTCCTTGTTATTGTTGCTTGTATCTTTACTATTAAGTACAATACAATGTTTTAGATGTTATGCAAAGATGTAAGTGCTAGCGGAAGCGGGCATGCTACTTTAGAAGCATGTAGGTTAAGCACCCAAAATGGCGCTATTTTGGGTGCTTAAGGGTTTTGAGAGGTGAAAGAGGGTGATTTCCCATTGACTTTATTACTGATTTTGTTATATTTGTGCACGAAGCGATATACGCATCTCTCACTCATTTTTTATAAGGTGGTGAAGAAGGACCGCTCTGTTGTAGCCAAACCAACGGGATAATCGAAAGATTCTCAGGAGTTTGCAACAGAAGGCGTGTTTTATGCTATGGGTGACCATGCGACGTATACGTGGAAGGCAATTCCTTTGTAAGGAACCTGCCGGATTAATAAAGGAGATAGGTCACCGATTCACGGTGAGACAGCTCCATAATATATATAACGACATGGCACGAAAGTCAGTTATCATTCGGTCTCTACGAGTACCGAAATTCAAATCTCGTGTAGTCCGACGTTGCAACCAGTGTGGTCGTAAGCGAGGGTACATGCAAGATTTCGACCTATGTCGAATCTGCTTCCGAGAACAAGCAAACGAAGGGCATATACCAGGTATAAAGAAATCATCATGGTAGGCGATACAGTAGGAGATTTCATCATTCAGCTTAAGAACGCTGGAATGGTAGGGAACAAACAAGTATCACTTCCATATTCAAAGCTAAAGCATTCAGTTGCAGATAAGCTTGTGAAGGAAGGATACCTTGTATCTGCAGAAATAAAGGGAGAAGGAGTAGCTAAGAAATTGGTAATGGACCTACAGTACGACGAAGGAGGTGCACATCACATCCGAGGCGTAAAGCGAGTTTCAAAACCAGGTCGACGAGTCTATGTTAAAGCTACAGATATTTATCCAGTTAAGTTCGGTAAAGGGAAAATGATCCTTTCAACACCAGCAGGTATCCTCAATGGAGAAGATGCACGTAAGGCAAACGTTGGAGGAGAACAACTCTTTATCATTTGGTAATATGAGTCGATTAGGAAAACAACCGGTAATAATCCCAAGTGGTGTTGAAGTAACACTTACTGATGGAGTACTTACTGTGAAGGGTCCAAAAGGAACTCTTACGCTACCTGTGCGTGAAGACGTGAACTTCGCTATTGAAGGAACTGAGATTGTTCTTACTCCAGCAGACGAATCAAAAACATCCGGAGCCCTATGGGGAACGTATGCTGCATTGACTCGAAACTTGATTACAGGAGTAACTGAAGGCTTCTCCAAGGTTCTAGAAATCGATGGAGTAGGATACCGAATGGAGACACAGGGTAATAAATTGACACTTAGTGTTGGATTTTCTCACCCAGTAATCCTAGAAATTCCAGAAGGAATGACTGTAGAAATTGAAAAGAGTGTTGCAACAGTAACAGGAATTGATAAGCATGCAGTTGGACAGTTTGCAGCAAATATCCGAAAGGTGAAACCGCCAGAACCATACAAAGGGAAAGGGATTCACTATAAGGGTGAATATATTATACGAAAGCAAGGTAAGAAAGCCGTTTAAAGACTCCATAATCACTTTATCTGCGTTGTCGCAGTTTGCAAAATATCTTTCGCCGCACTATACGTACGACTCAAAATATTTTACTCACGCTCCGCGCATCTAAGGCAATTATGAAACTTTAAATAAGTTACATATCCAAGTTATGAAAAAAACAATTCAAAAACAAAGCACACGAATGCGACGGCATGCTCGTATTCGTTCGCGTGTGATCGGATCTGCTACAAAGCCGCGTCTTGCAGTATTTCGTAGTAACCGATATATCTACGCTCAGCTTATAAATGATGACACTAATGCAACGCTTGCATCAGTAGACTCACGAAGCGCTAAAGGAGCAAACCCAACAGAACGAGCAACAGCAATTGGTACAACACTCGCAGGACTTGCAAAGAAGGCAGGTATTGATACAGCAGTGTTCGACCGTGGAGGATTCAAGTACCAGGGAGCAGTCGCAGCAGTCGCTGACGGCGCTCGAGCAGCTGGACTTACCATTTAGTAATTAAACTGAATTTAAAATGTCAGAAGAAAAAAAGCAGGAAGCTACAACAGAGGAAGCGACAGTCGCTACTCCAGCACCTGAAGTAAAAGAAGCTGCAACAGAGTCTACGGACGCACCTGCAGCAGAAACTACTTCTACCGATGCACCCGCTACTGACCCAAAGGTGGAATCAAAAGATTCTCCAGGGGAAGGTGCTAAAACAGCGCAACCAGGACGAAGTTCTGGTGCGCGCCCAGGTGGTAATCAGCGAAATCCACGACGCCCGCGACGAGCTGGACGACGTACTGAGCGCCCTCGACAAGAGTTTGAACAAAAAATTGTAAGTATCCGACGTGTAACACGAGTTATGGCTGGAGGACGACGATTTTCATTCTCAGTGTCAATGGTTATCGGAGATAAAAAAGGACGAGTTGGTGTCGGTGTCGGAAAGGCAGGTGATACACAATTGGCAATTGAGAAATCAATCCGAAATGCTAAGAAAAATATGATTACTGTTGTGATGAACAAAGATAGTCATATCCCACATGATGTACACGTAAAGTACGCTTCAAGTGAAGTAATGATGATGCCTGCACCAGGTCGAGGACTTGTCGCTGGTTCATCAGTACGTACTGTACTTGAACACGCAGGGGTAAAAGATGTTACCGCAAAGATTTTCTCACGGTCGAAAAATAAGCTTAACAATGCAAAAGCTGCTATTGAAGCACTTAAGCAACTTAAAGCCTAAATAGTTATGCAATTACATGATTTAAAGCCAACATCAGCACGAAAGACCAAGAAACGAATTGGTCGTGGTGGTAAGCGTGGTAAGACTTCTGGACGAGGTCACAAAGGACAGGCAGCACGAGCAGGTAATAGTACTCGCCCAGAAATGCGTGAGATTATCAAGAAGATTCCAAAGCTTCGTGGACACGGTGTAAACCGTGCGAAGACAGTTAACGCGGAAAAAACTCCAGTAACGGTGATTAACGTAGCTGTATTGGAAGCTGGTCTAAAGAAAGGAGCTGCAGTAAATCCAAAGTCACTTGTGGCTGCGGGACTCATTGCAACCCGTCGTAAGAAAGCTCCAGCAGTAAAGATTCTCGGAACTGGTGAGCTTTCAATTAAGCTCATGGTTACCGGCTGTGTGGTTTCAACAACTGCAAAAGAAAAGATCGAGAAGGCAGGTGGAACGGTGGCATAAGTACAGTTACAAAGAGCACCTCGGTGCTCTTTGTATGCTAAAATCGACTAGTAATTAATATACTGAAATAAAATGCACAAATTCATTCATAAGCTCAAGATTGCGTTTACCGACAAAGCGATTCGAAATAGAATCTTCTTTGTATTGGCGGCGCTTGCAATCTTTCGAGCTCTTGCCGCAGTACCGATTCCAGGTATTGACCACGCAGTTCTTGAACAGTTTTTCGCAAATAACGATTTCCTTGGATTACTAAACGTTTTCTCAGGAGGTGGTTTGGCGAACTTGTCTATAGTGATGCTTGGTGTGGGGCCGTATATTACTGCTTCAATCATCATGCAACTTTCGACAGTGATGTCGCCAGCGCTTAAGACAATGTACTCAGAAGATGGAGAGTCGGGACGAGCAAAATTCCAACAATACGGACGATTGCTCACTCTTCCACTTGCGATTTTGCAAGGTTTTGGATTCCTCTCGCTCCTGCAAAGTCAGGGAGTGATCACGGGACTTTCATCTTTTGAGTTTGTGGTAAACGTAATGCTCATTGTGGCAGGGTCACTTCTCCTTATGTGGATTGGTGAGCTGGTAACAGAGTTTGGTATTGGAAATGGTGTGTCCATCATTATCTTTGCTGGAATTGTTGCAAGTATCCCACAAACCATGAGTCAACTTGCGTTTGCATTTTCTGACCCATCACAGCTCCCGCTATATGTAGGATTTGTATTTATTGGACTTGCTATCATCTATGCAGTGGTGGTAATGACTGAGGCAGAACGCCCAATCCCAATTACCTATGCAAAACAAAGCCGTGGTACAAAAACATACGGAGGAAGTCAATCATATTTGCCACTACGCTTGAACCAGGCTGGTGTGATTCCAATCATTTTTGCACTTTCAATTATGTTGTTCCCACAAATGATTCTGAATATTCTTTCGGCATTCAGCTTTTCCTGGGTACCAGGAGCATTAACAACGGTGAACGCACTGATGGCAAATCAGGTACTGTATGGTCTTGCATACTTCACACTTGTGTTCCTCTTCACCTTCTTCTATACCGCGGTAACGTTTGACCCAGATCAGATTGCAAAGAATTTGCAGCGAAACGGTGCATTCATCCCAGGTATTCGACCAGGGGGACATACTTCACAATACCTCGGTAACGTGATTACACGCCTTACACTTGTAGGTGCGGGATTCCTTGGATTCATCGCGGTATTCCCAGTTGGAATGCAGGTGTTTACAGGAGTAGCGTCACTTGCCATTGGAGGTACGGCACTACTTATTGTGGTGAACGTAGTATTGGATCTCATCCGAAGAATCGACGCCCAAGTATCACTCAGGGAATACTAGATTCCACATATACTTCGTTGCGTTGACGAAAAAGCCGCTCACCGTGCACTTGCACGACTCGCGGCTTTTTTCGTTCCGCGCCTCGTCTATGAGAAATCTAGAAATCCCTGAGCAGTAGTTATCTCGGAGTTAAGGACAAAACAAAATACAAAAGCACGACACCCGAAGGGTGTCGTGCTTTTGTATTTAATCCGTCTGGTAACTTAAGAAAAAATCTTATCATATATGATAAGATTTTTTCTTAAGGATGGACGGTCTTTATTGCTTTTTAAGGTTATTTATAGTTAGATAGACACAGTTCATTTAGAGAAACTTAGAGAAACCGCATAGAAAAGAAGGAGACTGTGATGGATCGAAGAAAATTTTTAGTTACTACTGGAGCGTCTGTATGTACATTGGCGTTGCCTCTGCAAACATTGGCATCAGTTGTATCTATTCCGAAGGCCGGGACTGTTGAATCAATTGATTATGTATTTCAGATTATGTCTGAGTACGGTTTTAATTCGATTGATGAAAGGGCTGGATTGTTCAGTTATTACCCTAGGAACTTCAAAAGTATGGATGATCTTTATAAAAGTGTTCATAAGTTGACAGTTCGTTGGGGAAGTCAGGATCATCTGGACCGAATTCGTTTCCTGGCCACTATTAGACAGAAGCTTGTTGAACGCTTTGGTCGGGATATCTCTGCTCATCTTACTTGGCTTAATCAGCCCAGTTCTGAATTCAGGGGAAAGAGTCCTCGTGAAATGATGAGTACATTGGGGTATTTTGACCTACAGCATGTAGTGCATGTGTTGGAATCGGAAGAATGCTCGACAGTTGTGTCTTCCTAAGCATATCCATTAATTCATCTATATCCTGTCCCTAAATCCGGGGCAGGTTTTTCTTTTGTCTGTTATCAGAACTCAAACCCCACTATCAGATATGATAGTGGGGTTTAGAAGTCTGTATTTCCAGAGGGTATTAGACTTTGAGATGCCTTAGATACAAGGAAGGTGAGGAATTTAAAACGAGTCGTACGTCGGTACGGTGAGTTTTGAATTACCGAAATCTGACGCCGTAGATGAGGCATATTCAAAGTCTAATACTGGTTGTTGTAGGAGTAGCCTAGGGGTACTTCACTATGCACCGGCCTCCACCCGTCACTTTTGAGCCATTTTTTGTAGTTGTCAAAGACAGTCAGAGCCACGGTTTGTGGACTGTGTCGGGAAGTGTTGATTACTAAGTCAAAATTGGAACTTTTGTAGGGATCGACACCATACATGGCCTTGAAGCGCCGTGTTTCGTTGTTTAAGCGTGCTTGTACTTGTTTTTGTACATCACCAATAGAATTGGCTAAACCTGCGCCAGCGCCTCTTCCTGCGTTGTCGATAGCATCTTTGTATATTCTTGCTGTGGCAACATCCATGTCTAGATCAAGATATACTTTGAATGATTCTGGTATCCAATAGAAACCAAGACGAGAGTCAACAACAATGTCTTTTTGTTCACGCAATTCACGTAATTTCTCGTCAATCTCATCATCAAGGGTATGGTTTGTTGCAGCCATTTTGTTGAAAGCATCAAGGGTGATTTTCTTCTTCTTTATCATTTGTCGCACGAAATCACCAGATGAGTAACGAGCATACCCGAGCATCTCTGCAACTTTGTCTGAGGTTGATGATTTTCCACTGCCGGGCTTACCAGAAAGTGTGATGATGTGTTTTTTCTTCATACTTGTTGTAAGCATAGCACAATGGTTTTACCTTGCGTTACAAATAGAAATTGATATTCTAATGGAGTTATGGAATACAAATCAAAGTATGAGAGTATCGTTATTATTGGAAAGGTAACGTGTGGAAAAGGAACACAGTCAGCAATCATTCTCGATCACTTTGGTGGGACTATGTTTTCTGTTGGTAATAAAGTACGAGAGCTTTCTACCATGGATACACCTCTGGGAATCAAAATGAAGGCTTCGTATGAAGAAGGGCTCTTGGCACCAAACTGGTTAGCGTCGTATTGGATGATGCATGCGTTACTTCATCGACACAGTAGTGAACGATTGGTGTTTGAAGCAGTAGCACGTAAACCAGATGAAGCAGAAATTTTCCATGAAATTCACGACTGGACGAGTCGTCCGTATATTGTTTTTCATTTGGATATTCCCGATGATGTAGTGCGACAGCGAAGTGCAGAACGAAACCGTGATGTCGTAGACACTGCAGACGCTGTTGAAAAACGACTCGATGAATTTAATAAGTACACAACCCATTCTCTTGATGTATTTCGATCACACGACAAAGTGGTTACTATTGACGGCACACTCCCTATTGAAGAAGTTACTAAGCAAATATTTGCAAAACTTACTGCATAATTATGAAACCACAAACAATTATTTTTATTGGTCCACAAGGAAGTGGGAAGGGTACACAGGTGCAAAATATAACCAAATACCTCAATAAACATTCCTCACAGCATGTAACCAACATAGAAACAGGGAAAGCTTTCCGAGATTTAGCTAAAGAGGGAGGATACACAGCGCAACGAGTAAAGGAGTTGCTTGCCGAAGGAAAATTAATCCCCAATTTTATTGTAAAAGCTTTTGTAGTGAAGTTCCTAATACGAAATCTTACCCCTGATACACATCTCACTATGGACGGATTTCCACGCAATGTTGCCCAAGTAGGATTTATTGATGATTTAATGAGTTTTTATAAGCGGGAAGACTTGGCGGTAGTATTTTTAGACGTATCAGAAGAAGTGGTACGTAAGCGCATGCTCGGGCGTGGGCGAGAAGATGATGCTCCAGAGTTGATTGATGAACGTCTACGACTCTATAAAAAAGATACTGAACCTATTGTCGCTGCATATAAGGATCGTGACGATGTTAATTTTATCCATATTGATGGGACATTACCTGTTTCAGATGTGCTTCAAAAAATGATTGAAGGCCTGAAAATCTAGTGTACAATACCGAAATATGGAAATCACAATTAAAACACCTGAAGATATTGAGATACTGCGTGAAGGAGGGAAAATTCTTGCAGATATCCTTGATGCGCTTGAGAAGGAAGTAGTTGTGGGTGCAACAACACTGGATATTGATGACAAAGCAATGGAACTTATCCAAGAGCATGATGTTGAACCAATGACCCTTGGGTATCACGCACAATTTGCACCACGACCATATCCTGCTGCTTCGTGCGTGTCCATCAATGATGTGGTGGTACATGGTATTCCAAACGAAGATCCCGTTGCATTTGAAGAGGGGGACGTGGTAAGTATTGATGTGGTTATTGCACACAAAGGCATGGTGGTAGATTCCGCACGGACCGTTGGAGCAGGAACTATCGGAGATGATGCACGACAGCTAATTCACGTGACCCAGATGGCACTTGATGCGGGTATTAAAGCCGCTCAAGCAGGGAAGTATATTCAAGATATAGGTATTGCTATTGAGAAGGTGGTCCCAGAACGGTTCGGTATTATTGAAAGTTTTTGTGGGCACGGGGTTGGATATGATTTACATGAAGAACCACAGGTACCAAACTTCCATACTAAAGAAAAAGGAGCAAAACTTGTCCCAGGAATGGTCATCGCTATTGAGCCGATGATTACCTTAGGAAGTAAAGAAGTAATGGTTTTACGCGATGGATACACTGCGGTGACAGAAGACGGCTCGCTTTCGGCGCATATGGAACATACGGTATTGATTACCGAGAACGGCCCAGAGAAATTGACTCAGAGTAGGAAATAATAATTAAAGGCCGCCGAAGCGGCCTTTTTTGTTAGTGTCTATGTGTCCAAATACGCACCGGAAGGTATTTTCTGATGCATTTATCAATCTTCCCGTCTCTGAAATTGATGTACATAGTGACCACACTTACACCGTGTTTTATTTTACGCTTAGTTTCCCCTAATCGGCTTAAGTGCATATTGCGAACACGAAATTCGATAAGTTTATCTGGGAATTTTTCTTTCAATAAATTGTATATTTCCATCTCTTTGAAGGGAATGGCGATGTTTTGATTCTGCAAAAACAGTAGGCCACATTCACCGTTGGGTGCCTTTTTGTCTAGATTTTGTACCTTCGGCAGAAGGTATCTAAATGCAAGCATAAAGCACACAGAACAGACAAACAACACGATACAAATCAATAAACCGTAGAAAGCAAAGACTGTCCCGGCTAGCTCTAAGTGCCGAAAAATAATAACGCCAAAAAGTGTCACTATTCCAATAAAAATGACAAGTTTGTCAATGTTATTATCATCGAGCCAGGCGTACCAATTTCCAGTTACGAAAGTTTTTTCGTAATCTTTAATAAAAGCTTCGAGTGCTTTGTCTTCTAATGCGGGTATTCCTTCTTCCTTGAGCAATGTTACCGGTTCAATGTTCGTGCTGGTTACAATATCTTCGCCAGATGATTCTTCGATCATGGTACATTTCCCTATATCATTTCTGTATTTACCATACCCGAAAGTAGTAATATTGCAATAGATTACAAATCTATTGCAATAAGACAGAAAGAGCGTTGCTTTTTCTGCCTTATGCGTTATACTCTCCCCATAAAATAGCCTATTAAAATATAGATATATGTCACGTCAACCACATCAAGAGCGATCACTTATCATTATGAAGCCAGACGCTGTCCAGCGAAGTCTTTTAGGTGAAATTATCAGTCGGTTTGAACGGAGCGGATTGAAATTTGTTGCGTTTAAATTTGTCTCACCAGACGATGCACAGCTGTTTGAACACTATAATAAAGATGACGAATGGTTCGAAAAGAAAGGAGCGAACATGATCTCAAATCTTGAAGCGCAAGGGAAGAAAGCTGAAAAAAGTGCTCTTGAATACGGAAAAGACATTATCCGAGCGGTCGTAACAGAAATGAAGCAGTCACCAGTGTTAGCGATTGTGGTAGAAGGTGCAGGTGCGGTTGATCAAGTGACTCGTCTAGTAGGAACTACAGAGCCTGCTACTGCAGATATTGGTACTATCCGAGGGGACTTCACGGTTGATACGTATGCACATGCTACGTATGAAGATCGATCAATTCGAAACCTCATCCACTGTTCAGATGTTCCAGAAGAAGCAGAGAGAGAAATTGCACTGTGGTTTGAGAAGGATGAAATTATGGAATACACGACGGCACAAGAAAGGATTCTTTACAATGCGCATTTTGATGAAATTTCTAAATAGCCTTCGGTAAAAGAAATGACCGGTGCCTTTGGCACCGGTCATTTCTTTTACACTTCGCCGAAGGTTTACCTTTGGGTGCATGATATAATGACTCAGGAGCCATGGAACGTATGTTCTGATTAAATATATTGTATAGGGACGCCTGAAGACGTGATTTGTGCGGAGAGCTTGCAAAAGATTTCCAATAGTCAGATCAGTAAGGGTACCCACTTGGGATTTGCCAAGAGCATACGGTATGTGGTTCCAACGAAAAAAATGCACTTTGTGCATTTTTTTCGTTGGAACATTATTAGAAATCCTGTGATAAAATAAGTAAACTAATGCTTAGATTGCCAACAATATTTTTCCTGATTTCCTTCTCGCTATTTGCGGTGATTCACGTCATCGCGTTGCAGTTATTTTTATATTGGCATTATCTCTGGTTTGATATTCCTATGCATTTTCTCGGTGGGATTATTGTGGCATTGGGAGTATTTACTTTACATGATCTAAAAGTTTTTGTTCCATCGAGATACCTCACTCCCGTAGCTGTTGTTTTAATGGTAGTTATTGTTGCTTTGGTATGGGAAGTGTTTGAGTTATATATAGGTACACCTATTGAAGAGAACTTTGTTATCGACACACTCACAGACTTAGGTATGGGTATTCTTGGTGGTTTGATAGGATATAGTATTGGTACTAATATTAAAAAATTATAGATATGTCTGCAACGTTAGGTTTTTATGGAGGAGTAGGGAGTGTTACAGGAGCTAACTTCATGCTCGACACAGGAGACGTAGCCATCCTTGTTGATTGCGGACTAGTGCAAGGAGACAAGTTTGCACAAGAGGTTAATGCCGAACCATTTGTATACAACCCAGCAGATGCTGACATACTTTTTGTTACCCATGCACACGCAGATCATATCGGACGTATCCCGAAGTTGGTAAAAGATGGTTTTGCCGGAGTAATTTATTCAACAGAACCTACACGCGATTTTGCAAACATTATGCTGCACGATGCACTAAAGGTCATGCAATATGAAAAAGAACGGTACGGGCACGACGTTCTGTATAGCGAAGGGGATATCGCGGCAGCACTCTCATTGTGGAAAGTAGTCGCATACGATGAGGAAATTGTTTTAGAAGGAGATATTAAAGTGCATTATACAGATGTAGGACATATCCTAGGGTCTGGGATGGTTCATATTGAACGTAATGGAAAGAAAATTGTATTTACAGGCGACATCGGTAACGACCCACAGCCATTATTAAATCCACCTGTTATCCCAGAAGAGTATGACTACTTGGTTATGGAAAGTGTCTACGGGGATCGACTGCATGAAGAGGTAGCAGAACGTACTGAGATGTTGAAACAGGAAATCTTGGAAACACAACATAAGCATGGAACACTTATTATCCCTGCTTTTTCACTCGAACGTACGCAAGGAATGCTCCTTGAGATTAATAACTTAGTAGAGTCAGGACAAATAGAGCCATTGCCAGTATTTCTTGATTCACCTTTGGCAATTAAGGTAACCGAAATGTATCGCAAGTATCCACAGTATCTGAAGACTGCAGTACAAGAACAAATTAATGCGGGTGATGACATCTTCGACTTCGAAGGATTATCATTTACTCGTACCATGAAAGATTCTCATGAAATCAAGAAAGAAAAAGGAGCAAAAATTATTATAGCGGGTAGTGGAATGAGTCATGGTGGACGAATTCGGATGCATGAGAAAAATTATCTTGATGATAAGAATACGACCTTACTTCTAGTGGGATATCAGTCAGTAGGGAGCTTAGGACGGTTACTTCATGATGGCGCAAAAAATGTAAAAATTGATGGTGAGCCAGTACATGTCCAGGCAAAAGTCGCACGTATCCGCGGATATTCAGGGCACGCAGACCGTGACCAGCTTTTGGGTATAGTGGCTCCCTGGGGAGAAAAAGCGAAGACTGTATTTGTAACCATGGGCGAAGAACGGTCCTCACTATTCCTTGTGCAAAGACTGCGTGATTATTTGGGAGTGAATGCTGTTGCGCCTTCTCAGAATGAAGAAGTAGAGATAGACTTTTAAAAGCAAAGAATATTAGAGTTTATAAATAAAACAAAAAAGCCCAGCGCTGTACGCGCTGGGCTTTTTTGTTTTAAATAAGTGACGTGAGTTACTTATTTAGTGGCTTCAACAACTTTTACAAATTGTTCTGGGCGGTTTAGTGCGAGTTCTGCAAGCATCTTTCGGTTGAGTCCGATGTTCTTGTCTGAGAGTGCCTTAATGAATCGACTGTACTTCATGTCTAGGGGACGTAGTGCTGCGTTGATACGCACAGTCCAGAGACGTCGGAAGTCCCCCTTCTTGTCCTTTCGGTGGTCAAACGCATGAAGCTGAGCGTGATAGATAGCCTCTCGCGCCTCTCGTAGTTTGTTAGAGCGACCGAATCGGTACCCTTTTGTTTGTGCGAGGATATTTTTACGCCGCTTGTTTGGCGTAGTTCCTCCTTTTACTCGTGCCATAGTATTTTGTGTTGATTAGTAATTATGCTCGCTACGCTCCTGTTTTAGGTAGGAATCGCCGTGTAATTCTCTTTGAGTAATTCAAAATTTGTGTTCGTTTTCGTGCAAGGCGTGCTCGTCCTGATTGCTTCGCATTGAAGTGGTTTTGACCAGGTCGGCGAGCTACAAGTTTACCGTTCTTGGTTACCTTGATTCGCTTGGTATATGATTTGTTTGTTTTCATAATAATATTCTTTTCATTAAGGTAAAAAGTAGGGAAAATATACCTTATTTGGACACCAATGTCCAGCAATAAATGGTTATTTTACGCACCAAAGATAATTCTATTAGACTAGCCCTCCTTCAATATCCAGTAACTCATCAAGAGATTTTTTCTTTGATTTTGCTACTTCTTTTACCTCCTTAGTTTCCTCTTCCACAGTTTCAGGAATATCTTCTTCAGTAATAATTTTAGGTCCTTTTACGCTCTTACCAACTCGTTCGATGGTACAAGTGAAGCCCTTAGGGCTTTTTCTGAGTGTGTCTGCCAGCTTGTAGTCTGCGGGAATGATTTTTAGGAATCGCTCAAGTCGTTCTTTTAGAAATGCAGGTTCCATGTATTTGTATCGGCCCCATAGAAAGAGGTCTACCTTTACACGGTGTCCTTCGTTGAGCCATTCTGCTGCTCGTTTTGCTTTTAGTGCCTGGTCGTGTTCACCGGTACCTATTTTTACCTGCACACTCTTAGTTTCAGTAACGTGTGCTTTTGCTTTTACCTCACTGGCTTTTCTTTTTGTTTCATAACGGTAGAGACCGAAATCCATAATTTTAGCTACGGGAGGCTTTGCATTTGGAGATATTTCAATAAGATCAAGCTTTGCAGTGTCTGCAGCTTTGAGTGCTTCATCGATTGATAAAACACCTAAGTTTTCACCGTCAGCACCCACAACACGTAGTTCTTTCGCATAGATTGCGTTGTTAATACGTGTTCTGTTTTTTGGATTGTAATGCTTTTGTTGTTTTCTCAAAAATGTTGATCTTATTGTATAAGTGGTTGTGTAACTCAAGCAGTTACAAGTTTCTAAACATCGGCCCTAATCAAATGTTTTTTAGCCAAGACACTAATCATTGGTAGCAAAAATGTACCATATATATAGGTAAAACTAAAGGGTTTATCCAGTTCGTTCATCCTTGTGCAGGCATTGAAGTGCTACAATATTTACATAACTTTTCTATGGTGGAAAAAGCAGTTCGTAAAACAACAAAGAAAACGGTCCGGAAAGCAGCTCCAAAAAAAGCTGCTTCTAAAGCGGTAGGTCAAACTAGAGTGCGTAAAGCCCCAACTTCAGTAGCCGCACAAAAGGCCGGAAAGAAAAAAAATAATCGCCTTGTACTAGTAGGGTTGTTTATCTTCTTGTCTATCATTGGAGGCTCAATCGCGCTCGGTATTTCAGGAGATGGAGCAATAAATATTGAAGATAGAGTTTCAGACCTCAAAGAACAAGCAACTCCAGAAGAACGCACTATAATCGAGTCAGTTCCTGTGAAGACAGGACCTACACTACCTGACGGTGGCCTTGTACAGTCTGGAGTACCTGAGGAAAAGCCGGTTGTGGTACCGGTTGCGACTTCAACTGATACTACAGCATCGTCAACAGATGAGGTCGCGACAACAACAGATGCTACAGCAGAAATATCCGAAGAGATACCTGAAGAAATTGCAGAAGATGATTCTGTAGAGGAAGTTATTCCTATAGTAGATACACAATAAAAAAGCGAAACTAATTTTTTTAAAACACGCCGTGTAGATGTAGATATGAACAGCGCATTTTTATATAGATGAGTTACAATATACCCAATGAATCATGTACTTTCAAAGTTCGTCCGGGCGACAAATTATTTGTCCGCTTCCCAAATCTATTTAAAAGATAATTTTTTATTAGAAGAACCGCTCAAGCCAGAGCATATTAAAGAGCGCCTGCTTGGCCACTGGGGAACCTGCCCGGGAATTAATTTTACATACGCACACCTAAACCAAGTAATCGTAAAACATGATGTGAACATGATGTTTGTGTTGGGTCCGGGGCATGGTTTTCCTGCAGTGCAAGCAAACTTGTTTATGGAAGGCTCTCTTTCAAAGTACTATCCAGAAGTTCCCCGTAATGGAGATGGCATTGGGCACATGGCCGCTAAGTTTAGTTGGCCATATGGTTTTCCAAGTCATAGTAACCCAGAAGCACCAGGAGTGATTCTTGAAGGGGGAGAGCTCGGGTACGCTCTAGGTACTTCGTACGGTTCTATTTTGGACAATCCAGATTTGATCACCGCATGTTTGATTGGTGATGGTGAGGCGGAAACAGGTCCCACTGCAACAGCTTGGCATTTGAATAAACTTATTGATCCGGCAACTAATGGTGCCGTCCTTCCAATCTTGCACCTCAACGGATATAAAATTTCTGGTCCAACATTCTTTGGTCGCATGAGTGATGAAGAACTCCTTAATCTTTTCCGAGGGTATGGGTACGAACCACATTTTGTAGATTCCTATGTTGAAGAAGACGTGCATGCTCGCATGGAACACATACTTGACCAAGCTGTTGAGTCTATTCGATTTACACAACATTGTGCGCGGGAAGGTACTTTGACAGAAACTCCTAAGTGGCCAATGATTATTTTGCGAACCCCTAAGGGCTGGAATTCAATCAAATATATCGGTGAAGATAGAGTTGAGGATAATCATTATTCTCATCAAGTTATTGCAGGAGAGGCTCGAACAAATCCTGAGCAACTTGCACAGTTAGAGGAATGGCTACGTTCGTATAAATTCAATGAGCTTTTTAATGGTAAAAAGTTCGATGATGATATCGAATCACTTATCCCGCGTCCTGATCGTCGCATGGGTGACAATCCTCATACCATGGGTGGCGCCCCAGCTTTTGAAGCCTTAAAACTTCGTGAGGTTGATAAACTTGCATACTCCGCTACATGTCAATTGGATGATCCTTCTTGTGGAGAGGTAAGTAGCATGGAAAAAATTGGTGAATATTTACGAGATGTTATGGAGGATAATCAGTCTGAACGCAACTTCCGACTTATGTCACCAGATGAAACGTACTCTAATAAATTAGATGCGGTGTTTGAGGTTACCAATAGAGCTTTTGTTTGGCCTCATCGCAAATGGGATAAAAATCTTGCTTGGGACGGGCGTGTGCTCGAGATGCTTTCAGAGCATAGTCTGCAAGGACTTATGCAAGGGTATGTTTTAACTGGGCGACATGCGATCTTTGCTTCGTATGAGGCATTTGTACAGATTGTTGCTAGCATGACTGATCAGTACGCGAAGTTTTTATCTATTGCTCGTACTGTAAAATGGAGAGGAGATTTTCCTTCTTTAAACTACATTCTTACCTCATCGGGTTGGCGACAAGAACATAACGGTTTTTCTCACCAGAACCCAGGGTTTATCGATGGAGTGCTCCAGAGACAGGGTTGTTTCACCAACGTATACTTTCCTGCTGATGCTAATACTTCCCTGGTGGTTATGAGACAAATGCTTGCATCAACAAAAGAAATAAATGTGATAGTGGTAGGGAAAAGGCCATTGCCATGCTGGAGGACTATAAAGCAAGCCGAAGAAGATGTACGAGAAGGTGTTAATATTTGGGACTTTGCCAGTGAAGATGATCCGCATATGGTATTTTCAGCAGTGGGAGATTATCTGACAAAAGAAACACTTGCAGCACTGAGTGTTATACATTCAGAAATTCCTAAGATGCGAATACGTTTTGTGAATATTACCTCACTCTCTGCGTTAGGTATGGGGCATACTGGGTGTCAGATATTGCGACATGATATAGATTATTACTTTACAAAGGACAAACCAGTTTTGATAAACTTCCATGGTTACCCTCAGACTATAAAGCAGATTTTGTTTGATTATGGCGTCAGCGCAAAACGATTTGCTGTGCACGGGTACGAAGAATCTGGATCAACCACAACACCATTTGATATGATGGTCCGAAACAGAGTAGATAGGTTTAGTCTTGCCATGGCCGCATTTGTTGCAGCGGAAACTCAAGGCCTCATCACCGTTGCTCAGAAAAATGAGCTCATTAAAAAGTATGAAGAAAAACTTGCACACCACCGTGCATATATCGTTGAAAGAGGAGTTGATCCTGAAGAAATAACTAATTGGAAATGGAAAGCACGTTCATAGTAAATCCAGGAAGCACATCTCGTAAGTACGCATTATACAAAGATGGAGTATGTGTTGTAGTGTTTGTGTGTGAATCTACAGGTAACGGATTCAGCATGAGCACTGTCCGAAACGGAGTAAAAATTTCAGAGAAGAAAATGTCTGCAACAGAGTACTCTCATTGTGCAACGACGGCAGTGAATTTACTAGTTTCAGAAAAAGACATTGTAGCTCTGCATGACATCACTCATATTGGTGTACGAGTTGTTGCTCCGGGGACCTACTTTACAGAACATAGGCGCATTGATGATGCATATGTTACGCAGCTTAAAAAAATTGAAGATGTTGCCCCATTACATGTACCAATTCTCATAAATGAAATCAAAGAAGTGCGTAACGCTCTACCAAAAACGAACATGTTCGGGATTTCTGACAGTGCATTTCATACTACGGTTCCAGAGTATATCAGCACAGTAAGTATTCCTCGCGCTGATGCGGAACGCTTTGATATAAAAAGATTTGGGTATCATGGTTTGTCATTTGCTTCTGTTTCTAATCGACTTGTGGCACAGTTTGGCGAATTGCCAGAAAGAACAATTATTTGTCACATTGGTGGCGGGGTGAGTGTCTCGGCACTAAAAAATGGTGCATGTGTCTCAACTTCTATGGGGTATTCACCAGTAAGTGGGGTGCTTATGGGTTCTCGCGGAGGTGATGTGACTGCTGGTGTGGTCGCCGCGTTAACGGTATTTAAAAAATTGAGAGGTAAAGAATTGTATGAATATTTGTACAAAGAATCAGGTTTTAAAGGAGTTGCTGGAGTTGGTGATTTGCGGTTAGTTCTTGAAAGAAGATCTACAGGCGATCCAGATGCAATTCTTGCTATTGATATGTTTGTACATGAACTTCGCTCATGGATTGGTGCACATGCAACAGTGCTTGGAGGTATTGACGCCATTGTTCTTACGGCAACAGCTTCAGTAAGAAATCCCGAGTTACGAAAAATAATTCTTTCAGGTTTATCAGTGTTTGGCATTGCCATTGATTCTGAAAAAAATGATGCATTGATAGGCAACGAAGGATTTATTCATGCTGAAAAAAGCAAAGTAAAAATTGCAGTGATGAAAACTGATGAAATGGGGGAGGTAGAGAAAATGGTAAAAGAAATAGCCTAACAAAAACATGGAAGTCTATGACTTCCATGTTTTTGTTATACGAATATAGTTATCTTACTTTAAGAGGTAAGTCTTCCTCGTGCACGCTCTGCTTCAATAATCCGTTCAAGGGCAAGAATGTAACCCTGTGTTCGTAAGCTACAGAAAGTATCGTTATTGCATGCAGCAAGCACATCACGCAGTGCAGAGGTGATGTTTTCTTCAAGTCTCGCGTGCACCACCTCCTTTTCCCAGTAGTCATTAGTGCTGTTTTGCACCCACTCAAAGTAGCTCACCATTACTCCTCCCGCATTAGCAAGAATGTCTGGGATAACAGTAATATTCCGTTCTTCCATGATGACATCAGCATCGGTAGTAATTGGGTCATTTGCCATTTCGAGAACAAGTGATGTTTTTATATCTTGTGCGTTTTCAATAGTAATTTGATGCGAAAGAGCAGCAGGGATAAGAACATCCACATCAAGTGTGAGTAGTTCTGCGCTACTGATTTCAGTTGTTTTTAATTCTTCTGGCGTTGCATTTCTTGAGTATGTTTCAAGGAATTCAGGTATATTGATTCCGTTTTCATCGTAAAAGGAGTGTGATGAGTTGCTCACAGCAACTACTTTTGCTCCCCAGTCATGAAGAATGCGAGCGATATATGAACCGACATTGCCAAGCCCTTGTACAGCCACAGTAGTTCCCTGGATTTTTTTTCCAGTCTGTTTCAGGTACGCCCTGAGAATAAAGGCACCGCCCAGTGCAGTTGCTTCAGTACGACCTTTTGAACCTCCCATAGAAAGTGGCTTTCCAGTAAGAACACCAGGAATAAACTCCCCACGAATTTTTGCATATTCATCAACCATCCAGCCCATAACTTGTGCGTTGGTGTTTACATCTGGTGCAGGAATGTCAGTTCGTTCTCCAATAAAAGGGTGCATTGCCCGTATGAAGCTTCGTGAAAGAGATTCCAGCTCACTTGTTGAGAAATTTCTTGTATCAACCTCAACTCCTCCTTTACCTCCTCCAAAGGGAATATTTACCAGTGAACACTTCAGTGACATGAGAAAGGCAAGATTTTTTACCTCCTCTACATCGACTTCAGGGTGAAAACGGATACCTCCTTTTCCAGGTCCGCGCGCGTCACTATATAGTACCCGGTACGCATTAAATGTCTTTACTTCCCCCGAATCCATTTTTACTGGAATAGTTGCCGTCACTATCTGTTTTGGTTTATCTAAAAGACTGATTTCTTCATCAGTAAACTTTTTTGTCTTTAGAATTTCACGTAATCGTGTTTGGCAATCTCTGCATACGTTGGCATCTTCATTTTTTATGTCTGTCATACGTTGTTTTGTTATGTATTATGCTTTTTAAATACTACGGATCAACGAAATATTTCTTTCGCTAAGATTGAGAAATTTTAACAAGCAGGGTATCTAACCACCGGATAAAAAATATAGGCTTTGGTGCTATGAATTCTTGAGCATCAACCATTTGCTTGTGTGGGTAGAGAGTGTTTGATTTTACGTAGGTACCAAAAAGGAGGTCTGGAATAGGGATTCCAAAGAATCCAGAAACGGATTCATTACAACGGACGTTTGCGTGATGACGAAGATGGAAGGTATAAAATGTATACCAAATGATGCCAAAATATTTTTGGTTTAAAAGTATATTCCATCGAGAAAGAGGCCAGTGCCAGGCAGCATGGAAAAGCTCATACAAACCCATGCTAAATAGAAGAGCACTGTACCCTGCAATGAAAACTGGAATAGTAGGGAAGAGTATATGTGTGAGTATAAAAAATGGTGTCAAAAATGCTGAAAATGCTAGAAGCGTCCAATTTGGAAAAAAAGATGCTTCGAATTGTGACTTTTTGATTATTGGAAATTCGTTAGATACAATCATTCCTTCATTGGTGATGTCGGTGTGTCCATGATGGATGTTGTGCTGCTGATTAAAGTGTCCAAAAAAGGGAATGACGGTCATGTGGAGTACATAGCGGTGGAAGAAGAATTCTATAAAAGCAGCAATAAAATGGATAAGTATAAATGTAGCGATAAAAAGCCCCGCGGAGGTAGATATTTGACCTGCCCATATATCTGAGAAAAAGACTTTTATAAAACCAAAAATAAGCAGGAGCGTGAGGGCATTGTTGTAAATAAAGGGAAGTAGAGAAAATTTCTTGTGATGCAGTTCTGTTGCCATAAAGTAATCGTTGTTTATATCTTATATAGAGAATAGCATGGTTGGTACATTAAAGTGCTTTCATTTGTGATGTCCAATTAGCTATCACAAAGTTTTCGCAGTTGTTGCCAGGTACGGATATCAGCCCACGTAACGGCACCATCACCGTTAAAATCATACATGACTTTGTTGCTCCCTAAAGCAAATAGGAGTGTGCTGACATCTTGGAAACTGAGTATCCCGTCTTTGTTTACATCAAGTGGCAATGAGCTCTGGACAATAGTGATGCTGTTTGTATCTGTCTCTTGTATTGGTGTGATAAAGGGAGTTGTATCAATGGAAAAGAGTGTGTCCAAGGGTTCGGATAGTTGTATGTCGCTTCCTAAACCATCATGAGCCATAACACGAATGTTGTGGAGTGTAAGAGTGGTATCACCTGCGGTTTTAGCTTGCAGGGTAACCTTCATAAGCTCACCTGTCCCAGCAAACCCACCGTCTACTGTTGTGCCGCCAGCAAAATAGAGACTGTTATTGGCCCGATTGTACCAAGGCTCTTCCACCCAGAGATTAGCAATAGAGGTGCTGTAATTAATGTTACTCACAAAAAAGTAGTCGGTATCAAAAATTAGTTCACCAGTAAATGCGTTTACGGGGACGTTACTTTTTACCTTTACTGTAATATCAATTGTGTCACCGACGCTGACCGACGATATGGGCGGTGTTACATATATTGATGCCATGGGATTATCAGTAAGAATCACTGAGGCAACTAGGGTTCCAGCAAAAACGCTGATTGCCACTAGTATGGTTCGGAGTGAAAGAAAGTAACCCATATACAATAAGTATGCCATATTTTTTTAGCAAATCTCGCACAAACGTAAAGACCCTGAAAGCTTCACTTTCAGGGTCTGCAGTATGTGGAAGACTTTACTCCAAGTTAAAACCTTTTTGATTGAAATGGAGTGTGTGAATTTCTTGAAGGTTGTTGATTTGTGGTGAGCAAAAAGAAAAGCCACCCTTCCGTCGAAACGAAAGGGTTGCTTTCAGTTTCGCCTTGGGTGACGCAATCAGGCAGCAGTGAACTGTTCGACCATTTCCAGGATAGACGACTCAAGCGTATCTGCCTTGGTGACCTTTGACCCACGAATGGGACCTGTAGAGTCGTCGCGAGGCCAGATACGAAGCTCGCCGCTGTGTCGACGAACGACTGCGCCAATGCACCAAGGGCCAGAGGCAGTGCTGATGTTGAGAAAAATACCTTGGACTCGCTCGGGCCCGTCTTCTTGCCAGGCTGTGAACGGTTCCATCTTCAGGCCAAATTCGTTGGCGATATCGCGAGTGACTGCGAGTAGTTCTTCGCGGCTTTTGATTTCAGTTCCAGAAGTTGGAGGTTTCTCCTCGATATTGTAGCTGTTCAGCATCGTCGTCTCCTTTCAGGTTCTATTTCAGCTCGAATAGTATAATAAAAATAATGTTTTGTCTATAAGAGGTTCTAATTTCCAGACATCTCTTCAAAATACAACAAAACGAGCCTTATAAAATAAGGCTCGTTTTGCTTCAGATTTGGTGGAGATGTGGGGATTCGAACCCCAGTCCGAATTATAGTGTCAGAAGTGAGTCTACAGTGTATAGTCATTTCTTTGGTTTAAAATAGTTACCTATAGAAGTAACAAAACAGTAGCTATTCGAGTTCTAAGAATTTCTTTTTTATCTCTAGAACAGTGAGATAAAACCTATTCTCATAATATTACACCAACTCTCTACTATGAGAACTCATAGAAAGTGATGTCGTCGTCGGCGAGGTAGTAAAACTACGCAGTCGCGAACGCGAAGTCCTTAGCAGTAAAGTAAGGACTTTTTACGTTATTCTTTGCACGTAAATGCGAATACCTTTTTACGAAGGGGTATTCAACTTCGACACTGCACACAACAACAACAGATAACCGTCGATGCCTAGCATCCCCCACTTTCAATTGATGAATCAATTGAAAGTGGGGAAGTATGTACATAATTTGATTGCTATAAAGTGGTGGTGATCCCTAGGGATCACCAGTTCTGCTTTTAGGGCGAGGTCTGCCTTTTCCATAGACCATTTTCCGTCCATAGACCAGCCCATCTTGATTGGTCTTGGGGCTAGTACTTGGAGTCAGGGAAGTTCCTCCCATTTGCCATTGCCTCTGTAAATCCTTAGCCCATTTTGATGCTTCTTTATCCGCATTCGCGCCCATGTTATACCTCCATGCTAAAACCACGTTATAACAATCAAATATACTTGGATATAAAAAGATGGTGCCAAAGCAATGATGTAATTTTCATTGCTTCAGCATTTTAAGCGTTAATTATGTATTAAGCTCGTCTTCAGTCGGGCGTGGTTCTAATCCAGCATGTCTTTGCGCAGATTTTTCTACGTGTAACGAAAGGTTTGTAGGAGCTTGGTCAATTGGTAAGGGGCCGTTGTTGGCCCATCTTTCCAAGTGGTCGAGCTTATCCAATCCGTGTTTGCTGTTGTCCCTGTGTTTCACTTTTCTTCCTCCTGTTTTGTTAAGGCGTAATTGCCCATACGATGGTAGCTAACCATCTTTCTATATCCAAATATTGTGTAGCACGATCTGTGCTACTGAGTTTTCAAAATACGATCGATATCCCTTTTCACGTCACGCTTCTTCAAGGTTTCTCGTTTGTCTACCTTCTTTTTACCACGAACCAGCGCAATTTCAAGCTTTATCTTACTATTTTTACTATACAACGATATAGGTACTATTGTCAACCCAGCTGTGTTAAGTTCTTTCTCAAGCTTTAAAAGTTCCTTTTTAGAAAGTAATAGTTTACGTTCTCTCTCTGGATTGTAGCTGTCGGGGGTATTTTTTTCTTGATAAAAAGACACTGTTGCACCTTTCAGATACGCGCCATCTTCTTTAAGTATAATGTATGCACCGACTAATGAAGCCTTGCCTGAACGAATTGCTTTAACTTCATACCCAAAAAGAACCACTCCTGCCTCAAAGGTCTCAAGAATTTCATAATTAAATGTTGCTTTTTTGTTACGGATGTATGTGGCCATAGTGTCTGCGTGGTCGTTGATACTATAAGCTTAATACTACTATAGAGCAACAGGATTGACTGAAAGGGGAGTGTATTGACATATAGTCACGTAAATTACTATCTACTTCTAGACAGTTGACAATTACTGTGGTGTGGAATATTGTAAAAATAGTATAACGACGTAGAGTTCTTTGAGAAATATAATAGTTAGCAACCTGAAAGGAGGGTGTAATGCTTGATTTTGTTCCAATAAAACAAAGTACCCTCAATGTTGAGGGTGATAATTGCGTAATTGACGCATTAACAAACGATACGTCCGGTGTACACGTGTGTGCACCTGGCGGTGGTGTTAGTGGAAGCTTTGGTTCAGGATTAGCGCCTGCATTAGAGACGTTACAAATGTATCGAAAGACACCTATTACGGGTACATGTGCTTCTGTTGGCTCCATAAATATGGCGTTATTGTTATATGGAAAAGGAGTAACTCATACACAGTGTTATGCGAATGAGTTTTGCTCCGATCGTTTCATTAAAAAGGGCATCGTACCATGGTTTGATCGGACTAAAGTTTCCGTAGACTATTGTGCAGCAGTACTGTACCACAAACTCCGCGATGCAAAGCCATATCATCCAGATAATCGCATACACATTTGTGTTACTAATTATGAGACAGGAGAACCAGCAGTACTCAGTCCTGACCTTGGTGATATCAAGCGTGTAGTTCGCTGCATAAAAGCGAGCATATATCTTCCTTGCGTTGGTAAAGGATATGTCATGATTGATGGTGTCCCATACACTGATGGTGAGATAGGACAAGGTCTTTTAAAGGCTACGCTTGAGCATGACCCGAAGTTCTTGTTGCTTTTGATGTCGACTCCTAAAAATCCAAATTTTCAATGGGTTAGGAATTTAAAAGAACACATAATGGCAAAGAGAGCCATGACTGATGTACCGCGCCTGACCAGGGAAGGGATGCTTAGTCGACATGTACAGCACAAGTTAGAGGAAGCTTGGATTGATGATCAGTTGAAACTTTCACCTAATCATACCAATCGAAAGTTGCCTCTTACGTGCAGGGTTAGCCCAACTAGAACCATGAACGTGGTTGAGCAAAACCGTGACCGTATTACCGAAGCTGTTGGTACTTCCTACCAAGCATGGTTGGAGTTGCTTAGCTGGCACAAGTAGTAATTGTAAAAAGACCCGTTGTGTATACAACGGGTCTTCTTAAGCTCGCATCTGCGAGTTTTTTCTGTATAATATTCGCACTATGTCAGATACTGAAAATAAAGAAAAAAATAAAGAAACCACCACTGAAGATGAGGTTGTAGTTCCCGAAAAAGACACTTCATCATCAGATGAACAGGGGGAGCAGGAGGAGAAGATGGATACAGACGTAAAAGATAAAAGAGAAAAGAAAGGGATGCAAATCCCGTATTTAAAAGATGCTAAAAATATTGTACCCGTAGGACCAGGAAATTTTTGGAATAATATACTTTCCACAGTAGTGTTACTTATTTTTATCACTGCAGCGTATTCATACTTTGCTGATACGACAGTAGTGCCAGAAAAACTGTCTATTTCAGAAATAGTGACGCAAGTTCAAAATGGAGAAGTCTCAGAAATTGTGGTTCGAGGATCACAACTTGAAGTAAGTTATACAGAGGAGGGACGTAACCATGGGGAAGCAAAAAAGGAAGCAGGGACGGCAGTATCTGATACACTAGCCAACTTTGGAGTAACTCCAGAGCAGCTGTCACAGGTAAAGATTGATGTACAAAATGAAACAGGGTTTACATATTGGCTAGGTAATTTTGCTCCGTTTTTATTCCCGCTTGTTTTTCTTGGAATTATTATTTGGTTCTTCACGCGTTCAGTGAAAGGCGCAGGAATGCAAGCAATGAGCTTTGGAGCGAGTAAGGCCAAGATGATTGATCCAAACGATGGTTCCAAAAAAGTAACCTTTAAGGATGTTGCGGGTGCTAAAGAAGCAAAACAGGAACTTGAAGAGATTGTAGATTTTTTGAAGAACCCAAAGAAATTCTTAGACATTGGTGCCGAGATTCCCAAAGGAGTCATGATGATGGGGGCACCAGGTACAGGGAAGACACTTCTTGCTCGTGCAGTTGCAGGAGAGGCAGGGGTACCCTTTTTCTCAATTTCTGGCTCTGAGTTTGTCGAAATGTTTGTTGGAGTAGGTGCTTCACGAGTACGTGACTTGTTTCAGAATGCTAAAAAGAATGCACCAGCAATCATTTTTGTAGATGAAATAGACGCGGTAGGACGAGTGCGAGGAACAGGGATTGGAGGGGGGAATGACGAACGCGAACAAACACTCAACCAAATTTTAGTAGAAATGGATGGTTTTGAGCCAAACGCTAAAGTAATTGTTATTGCTGCAACAAACCGACCTGATGTACTTGACCCGGCACTTTTACGACCAGGACGTTTTGATCGAAGGGTCACTATTGACTTACCAGACAGAAATGATCGAAAAGCTATACTTGAAATCCATGCGCGGAAGAAGCCGTTGGCAGAAGATGTAAACCTTGGTGTGATTGCGCAGCGGACTCCTGGATTTTCAGGTGCGGACCTTTATTCACTTATGAATGAGGGAGCGATTCTTGCAGCACGTGAAATTCGAAAGACGGTTGGTCAGTTTGACTTGATTCGATCAATTGAAAAGGTAATGCTCGGCCCTGAGCGTAAAAGTCATGTGCTTTCTAAAAAAGAACGGCTGGTAACTGCGTACCATGAAGTTGGACATGCACTGGTTGCATCTGTGCTTCCGTATGCTGATCCTGTGCAGAAGATTTCTATCATCTCACGAGGACGAGCAGCAGGGTATACACTAAAACTTCCTGATGAAGACCGAAAGATGCATACTAAAAAAGAATTTGTTGATGATATTGCAATGACGCTCGGGGGGTATGTTGTTGAGCAGATGGTGTTTGACGATCTCTCTACAGGTCCAAGTAATGATTTACAAGTGGTCGCGAATCTTGCACGAGATATGGTGACTAAGTACGGCATGAGTGCGCTGGGACCTGTTGCACTTGAGGGTACTGGTGGGCGAATGATTGGGGGAGGAGAGAGTGTTGACCGTGGGTACTCTCCACAAATAGCCAAAGCAATTGATGACGAAGTAGCAAAACTTATTGAAGATGGAAAAGAAACAGCCCGAGAGATTGTAACAAGGCATCGAAAAGCACTTGATGTTATTTCAAAAAGACTTGTAGAAGTAGAAACACTTGAGCGTGAAGAATACGAATTGCTTCTTAAGGCAGAAGGTGTGGAAATTAAAGATGTCTACCGAGATGCACGTCTTGCTGAAGAAAAACTTGGTAACCCAACCAAGAATATCGAAGGGAAGACAGAAGCTAACATTGCTTAGATCTATACCAATACAAAAGGCCAGAGCTATACTCTGGCCTTTTGTATTGGTGCCGTATTCTAAACCACCACCCCGTCTGCAATGTTGATAATTCGGTCACAGTTTCTGGCGTATTCGTCCTCATGGGTGACCATTACGATAGTAAGACCTTGTTCTCTGTGAAGCTTTGTGAGTAGCTCAATTATCTGGAGACCTGAAATACTATCCAAATTAGCAGTTGGTTCATCTGCAAAAAGAATCTTTGGTTTCCCAGCTATTGCACGTGCAACCGCTACACGTTGTTGTTCACCCCCCGAAAGCATTGCTGGCAGATTGTCATATTTACCTGCCAGGCCAACCGCATCTAGGGATTCGTTTGCTGTACGCTGTGCTTCTTTCCACTTTTGTCCACGCATTAGCAAGGGCATCATAATATTTTCTTGTGCTGATAGATCTGGAACTAATGCGTAATCTTGAAAGACATATCCAAGAGTATTAAGTCTAAATGAAGTTCGTTCCTTTTCAGTTAGAGAAATTATGTCAGTGCCGTCTATGAGTATTTCTCCATCGGTAGGTTCGTCTAGGACAGATAGCTGGTACATGAGCGTGGATTTCCCTGCTCCTGATTTACCCATAATCGCAATGAACTCACCTTGTCTAACTGTGACGTCAATGCCTTTAAGAATGTGTGCAACAAGATTTCCTTCTCCGAATTTTCGATGGATGTTACGCGCTTCAATAATTTTATGTGTATCAGTCATATATTGTTATTTCCTACCAAGGATTGAGTTTAGTGTATTTTGACGCGCAATCATCCATGCTGGAACGAAACCAGCAATAAGTGTAATTAAAAATAAAACTATAAACTTCCAGAAGGTGCTTTCTGGATCAGCTACGAGAATACCGTCACTGAATGGAAACTTAATAGGATTTTCCTGGAAATAGGGAAGAAGGAAGCTATATGTTGTAATAGCACCAAGTAAAGACCCAGCCAGAGCATAGAACGCTGCCTGAATAACATATGCTATTTCAATAACGTTACGATCTATACCAATACCTTTGAGTATTCCTATGTGCCTTCGCCGTGACAGGGCATTGATAAATATGATAATAAAAATGGTTATAGATGCAACCACCAATCCAATTGAACCAATAAAGGTCCCTAGAAGATTAAATGTCTCCTTTATATCGGTAAGAAACTTTGGAAGACTCTCTTCAAAAGTTTGAATTTTTGCGTGAGTACCTATGCCACTAGCAAGCATGGCTGATTTTACTTCAGCATTTTTTGCAGGATTATCTAAACGTATAACAATTTGGTCTGCGTTACGATCTAGTCGACCAAACAGCCTGCGAAACTCTTTTTCAGGAATGTAGGTATTTAGATTAATTTCATCTACTTTAGATTGAATAATTCCTTTTACCGTAAATTCTTTTGAAATAGTCCCTGTGGTCATGCGAACAGTGTCACCTGGGTGGATGTCTTTAATGGTATCAAAAACATCTCCAAAATCTTCGGCGTACTCTTTAATGTAATAAATCCCTATAAGAATGAATCCTTCTTCATCTGGATTGAGGTATTCTCCGAGTATAAGATTGTCCTCCAGTTGGGTCATTTTGTTTTCAGAGATAGGGTCAATTCCTGTAACAATAACTGGCGCTGTATCCCGCTCTCCACTGAGGTCTCGCCGTTGTTTGTAGTTTGCTTCCAATACGGCACTCCCTTCATAGCGAACAGATTTAGCAACAATTTCAGGATATGAATCAAGTTCATGAAGAATGCTGGTAGTCTGAAGAATAGTGTCCTCCTCATCTAACGCTGTGAGTACAATATCCCCAAGGGCGTCGTCACGTACCGCTTGTTCCGCTCCTACAATAAGGCCTACCAGTACCCCTGATACCGCAATGAGGTTTAGAAAGGTAAGCATCATTACAAAAATGATGAGTATCGTCGTCCATATGTTGGCGCGCTGGATTTGTCTAAAGCCTAACAGAAAACCTATATATAGATTATTCATATGTCTTAGGGAGCAATGATTACGTCACCCTCGCGCAAGCCAGTAATTGCTACATACCCATCATTGCCAAGAGCGGTGACCGTTATGGGAGTTGAGACAGAGTCGTGTTCATTTGGTGTGAGCACAGCATGAGTGCCCTCCTCGCTTGTAATGAGGTATCTCTTTGGAATACGTAGTACGTTACTTGCTTCAGCGGTGACAATATCTATATCCGCATTTAGTCCAGAACGTATCCAGGTAGGTGTTTGCTCGAGTTCGATTGTGGTCTCAAAGTATGCGACACCATCAATCTCTGTTGCTAGTGGAGATATGAAAGAAAGTGCACCCGTTAGTGTTTCGTTATTCTGAGCATCAAAAATAATTGTTGCATCCTGTTTTGGTAAAATTTTAGTGATATCAATTTCCGGAACACGTGCCTTTAATTCAAATACACCCTCCCCAAGAAGGGTAATGACAGGAGTCGCACCAGCGGTTTCTCCCGGCAGTATGGTTACGTCAGTAATAATCCCAGAAAAGGGTGCGATAATCGAAAGATCTTTGATTTGCGCATCAATCTGACTCACACGAGCCTGGGCACTAAATACAGAAGCATTCGCCTGATCTAGCGCATCGTTACTTGGCGCAGCATTCTCATATGTTTGAGTATCCTGTGCTAAAGAGACAGCATTTTGTGCTAATTGGATGTTTTGTTCCTGTTGTTTTAAGGAAAGATCATATGCATTTTTATATGTAACGTATGACGTACTTTTAGTGTTTGGTATCTCAATCATCCATTCAGAGTGGTTATATCGATCACCAAGCATAAATTGTATCAACAACCCGCATTCACCAAGAGGGAACGCTTGCTTGGTTCCAGCGCTATAAGTGCCACTTTCTAATCCGCTAAGCGTGTAGGAAAAGCCAGAATGTGCGTTGGAACTAAAAACAGACAGGTGGTATGTGCCTTCTTCGGAGCAAAGGTATGAACCAGAAATTATTGGTGCTGTAGAATCTTCATTATTATCGATAGTACGTGCTTTTAGATCAGCTGAAAAAAGTGCAGCTTTAGCATTTGCCACCTTTTCAGTCTCAGTATTAATAACGTTGAGAAGATCGGCTTTTGCAGAAGATACGGTTGTATCAGTAAGTGCGCGCGCTTCTTTCGTTGGGCCAGCAACAAGTTCGTCACGCGTGGCTTGAGCTTTCTTTAGGATTCCAACTGCGTCTGCACGCTGTGCAACGAGATTTGCTGAGCCAAGCGTTGCTAAAAGTTCACCCTTTTGTACGGTCATTCCTTCTTCGGTAAATACATCTGTTACGATGCCAGTAACAGGGAATGAAAGCTCTGCTGTATTTCTAGCTTCAACAAATCCTGACACTGACACAATGTTTTGAACAGCACCTCGTTCCACCGTTGTTGTTATCCAGTCTGGGGTATCTGCATGATTCCTAAATATAAAAAATAGTAAAATACTAACTCCTAAAAGAATGAGAATGATATGCCAAATACGCAATTTCATGTATTTATTATACCAATATATATCTTCCACTTGTAATTGAGTTATGCAGGGAAGACTTGTTTGCATATATCGCTTCGTCGCAGACAAACGCAGTACCTGCAGCAGGATAGATGCTAAAAGAAAATACCTTCAAGCTTTCGCTTGAAGGTATTTTCTTTTACGTTTGTCCGGCCGCTTGGACTTGAACCAAGAACCACGAAGGTATACGTTCCGCCTCCACTTGAGCAAATGAGGATGAAATAAAAGTTTACTGATATTTCAGACGAATGCAGGTTAAGAAAGCTTTGCTCACCGTTGAGCGGTATATAGAAAAAACCCTTTGTCCGCCCGCTTGGACTTGAACCAAGAACCACGAAGGTATAAGCTTCGCGCTCTACCGATTGAGCTACAGGCGGACAAAAGGTTTTTTACAACGCCAACACTATACCGCGAATCATCATCAATCTCAATTCTGTACAGACCAGTTTTGTTGTTTTTGGATGTTTTGCAATATATGCCTCGACATACGTATGTGGGTGTGCTTTGCTAGGTAGAGAGTAATTAGCAACAAGGAGAATCGTTATGTCTACACATCGAGATCTTCGGTCAAGCTGTTCTTTAATTAGTTTTGAAGCAAAAAAACGAGAAAATTTATTTCTGGAGAAATTCTCTCAGTCTTTCCCCAATAAAACACTTTTTGTAACACTACTCTCATCTTCGCTTATGCCAGAATTTGCCACTGGTAATATCCCAGATGGACAAAAAAATATTTATGTATTGGTGGACATTAAGGGAACAGATCATGGAAAATTTTTAGATTCTGAAACTGCCTTTAGTAGTGCTATAGAAAATGGGTATGTGCCACGCTGGGCACATTGAAAGGGCGGTCATACGACCGCCCTTTACTCTGTCGACTATAATTAATACAACTGTGGCAATAAACACCCATGCTCTGGACATTTGCATAAACCAAGAGTATATTCAAATTAGGTGCAATTTCGTACCTCTTACAATAAAGGAGTTTATGCATGAAGCAACTTACGAAAAAGTTTTCGCCAGCACACCAAAACGAGGTGTTGCTCCTGAAGTAAGGAGGTCCCAGATTTTTGTCTCAAGAATTAGACAGGTCCTATAACCGTTAAGAGAGAGAACGATAGAGTACTGTTTGTTATATACTGTCATACTCTGTGGGATCTAGAAGTTGATTCAACATAAGGCTTATCACCTTTACCCAAACTCGGCCGTGCTTTTAGCACGGCCTTTCGATATTTGAGTATAAAAGAGTGAGGGTATTCGTTCAGCAACTTCTTGCAGAAGATAATTCCCAACGTATACTAAACACATGAAAACACCAATGATTATTGCTGAGGTGAAGACGCAGTCACCGTTTGGTTTTGTGTCAGAAAAAAGCTGGGAGGAACTTTTTACTATAGCCAATGAATATGGTGATATGCTCTCCATTCATACAGACTCACGGTGGGGAGGTTCTTTTGATTTGATTACAAAAGCTAAAAAAATGACTAAAAAACCAATTCTTGCAAAAGGAATACATGCTGAAGATACTGATATTGAAAAGGCTATTGTTGCAGGAGCAGACGCGGTACTCGTAGTTGGCCGTGTACCATCGGTCCATTTAGACAAGTGCTTAGTTGAACCAAATACTCTGGCAGAATTACAAGAAATCCCTAAAAACACTCGAGTTGTTTGGAATTCTCGAGATTTGTACACCGGTGGGGTGAAAACTGAAACATTTGAACAAGCAAGAGCTCTGTTTGACGGTTGGTTATGTCAGGCGAGCAATATTGCAACCTACGGTGATGTGCAGGAAGGTGCAGATGCCGTGCTTGTCGGCCAAAATCTTGAGCAATTTGTTTTAGAATTGTAGAGTACTACTCCATGTGCAGTGCCTCGCCAGTATGAATCACCTTGTGTGCGATAAGTGGGAAATTTTTAGAAAGATCAGGGTGTTTAGCTACGAGGTCTCGGGCTTCCTTGCGCGCCGCCTCTACAAGTTTCAAGTTCTTGATTGCTTCCATGCCGAGATCAGTTAAGCCTGACTGCTTTGCACCATAGAGTTCGCCACTTCCTCGGAAGTTGAGGTCGTGTTCCGCAAGTTCAAAACCATTTTTTGCAGTTTTTAGTGCCTTCAAGCGGTCACGTGTTTTCTCTGATTTGCTGTCTGTTACCGCAAAACAGTATGCTTGGTGGTTACTACGGATTACTCGTCCACGAAGTTGGTGTAACTGTGAAAGGCCAAAACGCTCGGCCCCTTCGATAATGATGTTGGTAGCATTTGGTACGTTCACACCAACTTCTACTACAGAAGTAGCGACTAAGACATCTATTTCATGCCGTTCAAATTTGAGCATCATAGCGTCCTTTTCTGCTGGCTTCATTTTCCCATGCAGGATGCCTATTTCGTATTCTTGGAACACGTCTTTTTTGAGACGAGCAGCCTCAGCAGTGACTGACTTCAGTCGTAGAGCGGTAGCTTTATCTGGATCAGGTTCTTCAATACGTGGGCAGATTACATATGCTTGTCGTCCGGACTCAAGTTCACTACGGACATGGTCATACATTTTTTTAGACTGTCCAGGCCCAACTAATTCGGTAATAATCGGTTTACGTCCTGAGGGCATCTCGTCTAGAAGGGTGATGTCTAAGTCTCCATAAATAGTCAGTGCAAGTGTACGAGGAATGGGAGTTGCAGTCATCGAAAGAAGGTGTGGCATGCGAACATCTTTCTTTGCCAATGCTTTACGCTGGTTGGTACCAAAACGGTGTTGCTCATCAATAATGACGTATGCAAGATGTTTGAATTCTACCGATTTATATATAAGTGAGTGTGTGCCAATGAGTATAGGTATTTCACCATTTTTTACCCATTTTAAAAGTTGTGCCTTACTTATTTTCGTGGGCTTTGTTGGGTCAGTCTTGCTCGGGTACTTCATGCATCCAGAACCAGTAATAAGGCCTATCTGAACAGGAAGATGTTGGAAGTATTCAATAAAACTCTCGAAGTGTTGCTTTGCAAGGATTTCTGTTGGTGCCATGTATGCAACCTGCAGGTTGCCAAAGGCTAAGTCAGAAACCTTTGATGAAGTTTCTGACTTCGCTCCTTCGGGAGGTCGCGATGTCGCCACTGCATATGCAGTTGTTGCAGCCACTGCAGTCTTACCACTTCCTACATCGCCTTCAAGAAGGCGAGACATGGCGTGGTTGCCGTTAAAGTCCCTCACTATCTCTCCGATGGATTTAGTTTGTGAGTTTGTGAGTTTGAAAGGGAAGCGGTCGGTAAATTCTTCTATGTGTTCTTTGGTCGTATTAAATTGGTATGTAGTAGCCGCACTTACCTGAGCCCGCTCAAGTGCTTTCTGGGTTTGAATATAAAATACTTCCTCAAACGCAAAGCGCTTTCGTGCACTTGCTGCGTGCTCCGCTTTCTTAGGAGAGTGAGCCCATACTAACGCCACAGAAAGTTCCGGCAGGTTGTATCGGGCAAGAATTTCTTTTGGAATTGGGTCGGTAAGGCCTTCGAGCACATTCTTTTCAAAACACTTCAATGCAGTGTGGTAAAACCACTTACTCGTGACCCCTTTGCTCTCTCTGTAGACAGGATAGAGTGTGTCATCACGTTCGGCGTCGGTCCCCTTGAAAATAGAGTCATGCCGGTCGATAGGCAACGAATCGAGCTTTTCTACTTCCGGGTTGGCGATGTAGAGCTTACCTTCAGAGCCTGTGACTTTTCCGACCATTTTTACGTACATGCCATCGGCAAGCATTTTTGCTAAGTACGGCTGGTTGAACCACATCACCTTTATCTTTGCTGAACCATCTTCAATAAACCCCTCAGCGATAGGTCGCTTTGTCGTCCACGCTTTACGTGCTTTTAGGCCAGAGAGTTGGCCGTACACAATAGCCTCTTGGTCTTTTGCCAGACCACCAACCGACTGCACATCAGACACGTCTTCATAGCGTGCTGGGAGGTGATAGAGGAGTTCCTCAACAGTATCAATATGTAAGCGCTTGAGTGCCTTTTGATGAGGTACATCAATACGGAAATGATCAGAGAGTTTGTCAGTAACATGCATAGAAGACATGATACCAGAAAATTTTAACTTAAAATTCTTTGTCGTAGTCTTCCTTACTTAAGACTCGTACGGTACCAGAGGTAACGGGTTTATTTTCATCGTGGTATCGCCATCCCCCAGTCTCATTGAATTGAAATGTCCATCTCCCGCCAGGTCCAACAGACGCACATTGATCAAATATGGTTGCGGTACACCCTTGCGTATTTTTTTCTGGATACTTATCGTGTAGGGCGTGAGAATTTGTGATGATGTGCATTGGGTCTCCCTGACTATTGTTTCGAAAAGTAACAATGCCTCCCTCGATAACGACCACGGTTTCTGGAATGAAACGGGAACCGGTAAAGGTTACCAGAGCACTTGTAGGGTACTGTGGAGGTGGTGGTGTATACGTCTGAGGACTTGGTTCTGAGATACTTATGGGTGTTGTACGAGGTGCTTGAGCAGCAGAGGCATCTGGCGTAACCTCGTCGCCGTCGATTACAGGTGTGGATGTTGAAACAGCAGGTTCATCAACAGATGGCTCTTCGTTGGTTACGGTAGTTGTATTAGCGTTGTATACTGCATTATTAAATAGTGCTGTGATCACAACACCAGCGATAAATGCGATTACAAGTTTTAAAGTATTGTTCATAGTATTCGGAATATACCAGATAATACTAGATTATGCCAACACGCATATGTAAAACCAACACACTGAGACCTAATAACCGCCGAACGATACACTTCAGGTCGTTACACTTACTTAAGGGATTACTGGAGCCAGGAATTGTTCTATAAGTAGCACTTGTATATACATCATCTAACATTGACAATCAATTCATATATGGTATTGTCACAAACAGTAATTTACTTGAAAAGGGGGCCAAGATGGCTAATCTAAATAATATAAAACAAGCGAAAAAGCTCTTTGCAGATGCACAGACCATATTTGACATGATTAAGGATGATTTAAAACCCACAGATATAGCATTCCAGGCAGCAGAATCCTTGTTGGACCACCACCGGCATGTGGTTGAAGAATTTGGTGATGCAGGACCAACTGTGAAAATTGGCGATAGAATCATCGGCACAATAAGTGCCGCGAACGTTAATGAACAAGGTTTCGGATTTGTAACACCATTATATTATGTCGATGATAATGACGATGTAACTGGCACGGTGGAAAACCGAGATGGTATATTTTTTCACCATACAACGCTTCCGGATGAACTCCCATCTGATTTATTGAAAGAATCAATGCCAGTGACTGTTGTTGTCTGCAAGGGCACCGAAGGCCGCATTGCTGCTGAGATACAGGAGCGCATTGATATTGTGGATGAGAGTCCCGGCTCAAACGTGGTTAATCTGAAAACAGCAACCGGGTTTCAAAATAACTAGGGATTATTCCCAAACGGAAGGTGCATTTGTGCCTTCCGTTTTTCTTTTTAGTAACATTGACGAATGATGGTTTACTGTTATAATGCCTCACAGATGAAGCTGCCCGAAAGAAAGGAGGGTACATCAATGCTAGACACACACAATAGTCTACAACGCTGCCCGTTTCCTTATGGAGATGATTGTACTGCTAGTTTTATCGAACAAGCGGATAATCGAAAAGCACTTGTTGATGTTTTTGAAATCAATGCAAAAGGAGAACTTTTTAAATTTCATATGATGAAGATGAAAACCTCAAAAGGGCCCTGGGTCTTTGGTTCATTCTCACACAAAGGACAACATGCGTGGTCTTTTCGTGAAGATGTCCGCGTCCGCGAGGATGATTTCAAAGGTGCGGTTACTACACACGTCCATAACCACAAAACCTATGCTTTATTCACTCAAGCACGCACGCTTGAGCATGCGGTACCGTTTGTGAAAATGCTTTTTGATCCTGGTATGGATCCTGAATATGTTGATGACGTCGATGTTTGTCACGTACATTATGCGCTCATGCGCGATATTGCACAGGAGGCAAAATTACGTCTTACCAAAGATGTTGCCGAAGTCCTTGTTCCTTCTGATAGGAAGTAAAAACCTATAAGGAAGGTCTGAATTTACTTGAACAGATGGGGTATACACCTCGTCTGTTTTCTTTTAGGTATTCTTCTTTGACACTGGATGTGTTATATGTCATAATCATTTTCAGACACACAGCTCTATGAAAGGAGACGTTGATGTTGGACATCTCTAGGCCCTCTGGGGTAATTAAGAGTGTTCCTGAACATTTTATTGTAAGGGAAATTGCACAAGGCCGGATACTACAACCGGTGCAGCAAACTCGGACTCGCAAGCCAGCTGGAAGATACACTAAATTTCTTTTAACCAAACGAAATATGCCCGCTGAACTGGCATACAATGAAATAGCACGGCAACTTGCTGTTGAACGTTCTGCCATTACTTCCTATGGTCAGAAAGATGCTGTAGCACTGACCGCACAGTTGATTGTTATTGAAGGAGAGTATCAATCAACTTTTAACCATGATCGTATTTGGTTGCAACAGTTAGGGAAAGCGCCGTTTCCATTGAAAAATGGACAGCAGGACGGGAATCATTTTTCTATTCACGTATGTTCAAGTGCAAATTCAGCACCGAAAGCAGACAGGTTTCTAAACTTGTTTGGCCCACAACGGTTTGGCGACGGAAGAATCGGGGTTGGTCGTATGCTACTTGAGGGTGATTTTGAACAAGCTGCGGATTTACTTTTTGATTCAATGAATGGATCTGCTCTTAAGAATGCTATGGATCGACATGGTATTTCAGCGGTGGATGCAATGCTCACCGATGATTTTGCGCACGCACGTGCATGGAAGATTCTTCAGTGGCAGAGTCATCTCTGGAATCATGTCGCAAAGGGAAGTGATGAACGCTACTTGCCAATGTGGCAACCGGAAACTGCAGATTATTATTATGATTTGTGGGCACCTAATTCTGTAGATGCAGAAATGCTTGAGCACACACATCAATTCACTCGAGATGTGTGGGCACAGGTAAAAGATCATCATGTCTACAAGAAAAACAATGGGTTCTTGCACCAGTTCTCGATACGTTCAGGAGCATATGCGACGCAGTTTTTAGATACACTGTATGACTGTACAGATGCATCTAGAGAAAAATACAAATAGTGAATGAGGCGGTAGCGACAGCTACCGCCTCTTTTTTATTGCCATTTTTCAAGAATACGCTATAGTGCAAATGAATTAAGTTCAGGGAGTGGAAGAATGTCCAGTGCGAAAGCAAAACGAAAACTAGTGGCACGACGACGTGCTCAGCAGAAAATAGGACACAGACACGGTATCGAACATCGACAAGAAATGGCAAAATTGCAACTTGCCCGTGAGCAGAAACAGCGTGAGAAAGATAATAGGGATCCTATATGGCTAAGAGTTCTCATACCGTTGGGCTAAAAGACGTTGAATCAGGCCGAGTAAACATGTATTGTTGCTCGGTTTTTTCTATGACGTATACTATGGTCCATTATTTGTAGTTACTTTATATTTTATGCCAACACCAAAGAAAAAAAATTACGACAAGATGTCAATGACAGCGCATAAGAATATGAGAGGGAAACTTGAGGTGGTCAGCAAAGGGAAGCTTAAGACACGAGATGACTGGAGTACTATGTACACCCCCGGGGTAGCTGCGGTGTCTTCTCACTTAGCGAAACACCCTGCGGATGCTCGTACATATACCATTAAGGGTAATACAGTTGCGGTAGTCAGCGATGGTTCTGCGGTACTTGGCCTTGGGAATATTGGTCCACTTGGAGCTCTGCCTGTGATGGAGGGGAAGTGCGCGATTTTTAAGGAGATGGCTGGTGTTGATGCGTTTCCTATCGTCCTGGATACCCAAGACACCGAAGAAATTATTTCCATAGTAAAAGCAATCGCTCCAGGATTTGGTGGTATTAATTTGGAGGATATTTCTGCCCCACGATGTTTTGAAATTGAACAACGGCTCAAGGCAGAGCTCGACATCCCTGTGTTTCATGATGACCAACACGGCACGGCAATTGTGGTACTGGCGGGACTTATAAATGCAGCAAAAGTAGTAAAGAAAAAACTTGAGAAAATGCGTGTGGTAATTGTGGGTGCTGGAGCTGCAGGACGAGCTATTGCACTGTTACTTGCTGAAGCAGGTATTGCAGAGGTTATTGTTACTGACCGGCAAGGTATTATCTACCAGGGGAGACAAGGACTGGTCCCATATAAAAAAGAACTTGCAATAGTAACAAACCGAACCATGGTAAAAGGGGAGGTACTTGATGCAGTTGATGGTGCTGATGTGCTTATCGGTGTATCAGGTCCAGGCACCATTTCACGACACCATATAGAGAAGATGGCACCCCAGGCAGTTGTATTTGCTCTGGCCAACCCAATTCCTGAGATTAAGCCAGAAGATGCCTATACAGCGGGTGCAGCAGTGGTGGCAACAGGACGAAGTGACTACCCTAATCAGGTAAACAATTCGTTAGTGTTCCCAGGAATTTTCCGAGGTGCGCTTGATAAAGGTGTCCCACATATTACTGAGGACATGAAGCTTGCTGCAGCAAAAAAGATTGCGAGCTTGGTGAAAAAACCTACTGCAAAAGAAATCATCCCAGGAGTGATGACGAAGGACTTGGCAAAGAAGGTGGCAGGTGTGGTAAAAAAAGAGAAATAATAAAGGGGCCCGGATATTTTCCGGGCCCTTTTTTGTTTACATTTCAAACACTACTGCATGTTCTAATGCGCTCACACTGTACCCCTTTTTACGAAGTTCACCGATTCCGTGAAATCTTTTCAGTATTTCTGATCCTCTTCCTTCAATAGGTAGAAACTTTTTTTTGTCCCCAGTTACCGTTATTGGTTCAGGACCAGTGGAAGGTACCACTGGGTGTAAGATGATGTCGTCCATTGTGTAGGTTCCTTTGTTTTTCAATATGATAATGTCCTATCTCTATGATTGTTGTACCATTTTTGCCGTTGGATTAAAAGACAAGACCACGTAAGCACAAACATACTCATGCGCTGATTCTAATTAATGCACGGAATCCATCAAGTAACGTACCTCCTGTTTCTGCATCATAGTTTTTCTACATTAGACTCTTACGAACACGCAGATATAAATTGTATGAATAATATAATTATAGAAGCCGGCATGATAATATAGCAATAATCCAAGTTTTTAATTACACGCGTTCGACGTAAAATATACACCACATTAGCAGCAGTAACTCAGACAGTTTCAAATATTATTCCCAAAGTAGCTAATCACAACGACACGATCGGCTATCAAACCTAATAATCCCGGAACAGGATGTAAAATGAATCTTAATTACAGAATCTACTATGAAAGAAATTAAAAATTTTAGCGATATCGCATTTACTAATGCTGTAAAAAAAGTGCAAACAGAACAGGGATCGCGGGAAAACTACGCCCAGCTTAATGGTGTCAAGATGAATACATTGTCTGACAATGAGGTAACATTCATTGAAAACCGGGATAGTTTTTATCTGTCTACTGTTGGGGAAAATAATTGGCCGTACGTACAATTTAAAGGCGGTAACAAAGGCTTTCTGAAAGTACTCTCCGCGACCCAGATCGGATTCGCCGACTATCGCGGTAACCAACAATATATTTCAACCGGTAATATAACTACCAGTCACAAGGCAACACTCATTATAGTTGACTATACTACTAAACGGAGACTCAAAATATGGGCCGAAGCCGAAATAGTCGACGTTAATGATATGGATAGTAACAAGCAGTTGGTCGATCAAAATTACGGAGCCGAAGTAGAACGACTGGTAGTTTTAAACATTAAAGGATTTGACTGGAACTGCCCACAGCATATTCCTTTCAAATTTACCCCAGAAGAATATATCGTTATGCTTAAAAATGGCGCCCTAAAACTACCACCAGATTTACTAGAAAGTCTACAAAGTAAATAGGAGCAGCTGGGCATTGTCACGCAAAATGTAAGCGCAAATGTATCCACATTTCCAGACGAGAGGAGATTCTCTCCTTACAGGAGCTGTACAGGTTGTCGCGATTCTTTCTGAATCGCTGGCAACCTTTTCGAATCCTCTCGTTTTTCGCAAATACAACAAAACCCAAACAGAGCCTATGCGTTGTTTGGGTTTTGACATTTGCGGAGACGAGAGGATTCGAACCTCCGGGGGCTTAACACCCCACTTCCTTAGCAAGGAAGCACGATAGACCACTCTGACACGTCTCCGATTGAAGGTAGAATACCATATTTTATGTCGTCTGGTTAGAATCGTATAGTAGTTGAATCAAAGCGTTAGACACGGTATAGTTTGTCGGCTGATGGAGAGTTGGTTGAGTGGAGTAGAAGTGAATGGTTTCACTTCTACTCTGGTCTTCGAACAAATGTGAGAAGATTGGTCGTTATGAGCGAATGCGAATAGACCAAAGGAGGAAACGCGGTCCGAACGCCTATAGAAGAAAAAGCGTACGTACAAAAGAATAAAACTGGAGAGTTGGCTGAGTGGATAAAAAAGTGTTAAGACACTTTCTTATCCGACCAAAGGGAGGTGGACCGAACTTGTTCGACCCGAAGCTAACTCCCCGACAATAGAATATTGGAGAGTTGGCTGAGTGGTCGAAAGCAGCAGTTTACTAAACTGCCGAACTTTAAACGGTTCCATGGGTTCGAATCCCATACTCTCCGCAAACGTAGACGGTACATGTGCAAGCATTTGCCGTCTTTACGTTTTGAGCGAGAGTATGGGATTCGAAAAGCTTTTGAGCTAGATTATGAGCTTGCGAAATAATATAGCCAAAAGGTGTACTGAACATGTAATGTTCGAATCCCATACTCTCCGCATCTTAGAGCTAGCACGAGACACTATGTTTCGTGCTGGTTTTGTTATAATTACATCCTATAATAATTTAATCACAAATATATGAAGTTATCGGTAAGCATAGACGTTTCAGACTTGAAAAAAGCTGAAAAATTTTATATTGAGGCGCTAGGTCTTTCTAAGGTTAAAGACTTCGGAGAAAATTCAGTCGTTCTCGCTAGTGAGAACTGTGATATTTATTTGCAAGAAAAAAAAGCTGGAACTAAACCGCTTCAGTCAGATGGTGTAGTGCGAAGTTATGAGAGACACTGGACACCTATTCATCTTGATTTTCTTACTAAAAATATCGATGAGGTAGTTAAAAAGATTATTGATCACGGTGGTATACGTGAAGGTGGTGATGCTGGCGAATGGGGTTCTATAGCTTATTGCGTAGATCCTTTTGGAAATGGGTTCGATGTAATCAATGAATAAAACATTTTCTCTCGCTCGAGACACTGTCTAATAAGAATCTTAAAATAAGCAAAGTGGTCAAGGTGGGCTTGACCGACCACGGTTCTTGCCCGAGACTGCCCGCAAATATCAAACCTAAAGCGCAAGCTTTGGGTTTAGTTGCATTTGCGCGAGAGCATGCGATTCGAAGCTGTTGCAAATACTTTTGTTCACTTCGCACTTGTTAAAGTAAATATGAAAATAGGATTATCGTAGATGATACAATTATAAAAACCGGAGGATATTTCCTTACCTACTAAATTGATCCAAATGTTAGAAAATAGAAAAGCATATAACCACATTCAGATATGAAAATAAGTATTAAGTTGATTATTGGTGTCACAACACTTACTAGTCTAGTGCTTGTCTCGTATGGTATTTTCAGTATCGTTTTGATGAAAAATAAGCTGACTGAAGAAGTGAGTCAGAATATACAATTTCAAACGGAACAACTCTCTTCTACACAATCTGAAATGGACTTCAGTACGGATGTAATCAAAGAAGGCTTATTATCCAGTTACGATAGGTCAATAAAAAACATCGTAGACGTCGCTATAAGTATTATTACCCACTACCATGGACTCGAGCAATCAGGGGTATTAACGCGTGAAGAAGCTCAAGCCACTGCAAAAAATGTACTTAGAGACATCAGATATAACGGGGAAGTTGGTTACTTATGGATAGATGACGAAAATTACAGCCTTCTGGTACATCCATTATTCCCAAAAAATGAAGGGCAGAATCGATATGAACTTGAGGATCCTTCAGGATTTAAGTTGATACAAAGTATTGTTGGTAACGCCATTAGTGATGACACTACGTTTACAGATTATCTATGGCCAAAACCAGGGCAAGACCTCAGTGTATGGGTTAAAAAGCGTGGTTATTCAGAATATTTCTCTGAGTGGGGATGGATACCTGGCACCGGTAATTATATTGATGAGATAGATTTGGAAGTTGAAAAATATAAAAATCGTGTTGAGACCGAATTCTCGGAAACGGTTGAGCGAGCTGGACACAATGGTGTGACTTTCGTCGTCAACAATGATACCGGGATTCTTTTCCACTCTGATCAAAACCGCACAGGTACGCAACTCGATGAGACTGATTTAAGTTCAGGGGAAAAACTTATTGATCTAATTAAAGAAAATGAAACAGGGTTTCTCAGCTTTTCTCTGGCGGATCCAAACACCGGAAAAGAGTCCAAATTTATTGCGTACTCTAAGTACAATGAAGAAAATGGTAGTTACGTTGTAGTCGGGAAAAATAAAACCTTAGTTTTTGCTGACATCAAGTTTATGACTATTCTCATGATCCTCTCGCTTTTGTTGTCTGTGTTCCTTATCGCTTTCTTTATTTTGTACTATGTAAGAAAGATCACTAACCCAATTAATGAATTGGCGGAGGCAGCTAAAACAATTTCAGATGGAAATTATGATAAACCAATAGACATTAAATCAACAGATGAAATAGGCTTCCTTGCAGATACTCTTGAATCAATGAGGGTGTCAATATGGGAACATAGAAAAGATCTCGAGACGTCTAATAAAGATCTGGAAAAGATCGTTGCGGAAAGGACTAGGGAATTAAAGCAAAAAACTTTAGAGTTGCAAAAGCAAACTCAATATCTTGAAACAGAGAATGTAGATCTAGGAAGATTTAATAAAATGGTTATAGATCGTGAATTAAAAATGATTGAATTGAAAAATAGAATTAAAGAACTTGAAGGATAAGTATATCCGTAGATATACAGAAGGCTTACTTATAAAAGAACTTGGAACCGGAAAGAATGGTCTCATAATTCACAATCGGTAATCGCGCTTGAGACACTATCGAATTGAACTCTGAATATTACTAAATCGGTCAAACCAGCATTGACCAACCACGGTTCTAGCTCGAGGAAGCCTGCGTTTTAAAGCTAGTGCGAGATTGAAACTTTTTTAAAATGAAAACATTGGGGCTCCTGCTCAAATTTGTGATACTCTCTTTATATATTACTAAAGCAAAGTAACATGTTGGATTTAAAAATAATAAAAATTTTTTTGTATGTCTCCAAAAAAAGGGCAGCGCAAGTCATCATACTACTTTCGTGTTTAGCACTTTTTTATCATGTTCTGATTGTCAGTGGTGTAGTTCCGTATAAATATGCCTGGGGCGGAAAAATTGAAAGCCAGGAACAACTCTGGGTATTCGAGTTGATTTCTACGGTAATCAATTTTGGAATTATCTATCTTGCAGCTTCTGGGGCAAAAATGATCAAATCCATTTTTCCCAAAAAGTTGCTCACGGTACTTTTGTGGCTCTTTTCCGGACTATTATTTATTAATACAATTGGCAATCTCTTAGCTGAGGAATGTATTGAAATGATTATATTTACACCAATAACGGCAATTATGAGTATTCTTTTTGCACGTATCGCTGTACAAAATAGATAAATCAAATAGCACACATAGGAGCTCTTGAGGAACCCAGCTTGCAGAAAATACCACCATAAGGTGGTGCAGTACCCCGCTACTGTTTATATGTACTGTAATCTTGACAGTACACCTTTCCTAAGGCATTATTCCATTTAGAATACATGCAACTCGAAATAGAGAAAGAGAGGCAAGATGCAACCTTGCATAAAGTCGTATTCAAGCGTGAAGCTTGTTAACGAATTACCTGCGTTTCCTAAAAACTCACTAGGCCTTGAGCGTGGAAGTCACGTTTTCACATACGATGAAGAACTCACTGCTCAATTTGGCGTTCCCGCTGGGCAGACGATCCCTCTTTGTTATGATGGCAAGATGGTCCGTTGTAATAATATTGACTGGGATATCGATGATCTAGTTAAGAGTATTGATGAAGGTGTGTGGGAAATCAGTGAAGAAGAGCGAGTTCCTGACGAGCTGATCGTTCATATGGAGATGATGATGGGTAGGCAGATTACTGCCCGTGACTTCTGGAAAAATTTTTGGGGTACACAATCTGATTTTCCTGAACGGTTTAAGCTTCGAACGTCACCAGATATGACCGCTGACGATCTAAAGGCTGCAGCTTTAGCAGCTGGAAAGAAACTCTTCATTCATGCTGAAATAAATCTTGATGAGGTCTTTTCAAATGAAACCAGCGGGACGGTGGAGATTGGAGGCTCCGACAATGGTACGTCTGACTTCCATCTTCCACTTAATTGGAATGAACTCAAGTCAGGTGACCGGTTCTTCCTTTGTCAGATTACAAGCTAGTGACTCATAAAACTATGCCGCCTTCCCTCTGGGGTGGGTGGTTTTTTATTTAACAAATATTGGAAGCAGTATAAAAGTGACCCCAGTAGCCTGGAAGCTTCTGGGGTCTTTGGTCACGTGGTTATGGTTAGGTCCATGTATACCCATAGGCTGAGGTGTCATGGTGATCATGATTACTTCAGGCAGTAACGCTTTCCCATAGAATCTTTTCCGGCTCGTTCAACAATTGCTTTTCGTAAGGCGCTTGTGTATGAGTCGTAATTGAATTTGTCACCCAAGTATAAAGTTCGCCCACCATCATGAGGCCTTCTTCATATGTTCTGGCAAAACGTAGGATGCCGGGCATAATTTCCGAACGAAAAAGTGTGATTTCAGTTTCGTACCCGCCACCGGTGCTCGTGTTTTTGATTGGAGGCAGTTTCTCCAGATCGGTAAATACAATGCCCATGGCGATTGCCCAGCCAACCTGAGCTTTCATCCGGCCACTTCTGCAAGAGGTTTTCTCTTGGTGTTCCATCATTAAGCGTTTTACTTGATCCAAGAATTTTTTACGTTCTGTCTCACGTTCTTCTAAAAGGTCATTGTCCATGTATTCAATTCCTTTACTTGTTGATGTGCGATACTGCTCAAGTTTTAGCATATTTACGTATGCAACGCAAAAACTTGAATGAAGAAAGGAGCGTAGGGCATAGAGTGAATTTTGCCCCCAATTCCTTCTTTTCCTAGAAGGAATTGCTAGAATTCGAAGTAAATACTATTGCGCAATCGGTTTTTCTTGCATTTGTGTTTTTTCCTCACAGGTATAGTATAAATATATATGAAATCTTCAAAACATATTCTTATTCTCGTTGTTTTGATTGTGGGGGCGCTTGTGGCGTTCTTCGCAACCCGCAGCGATACTGTCGAAGCACCTGCACCTACGTACTTTGTAACTTTAGAAGCCTCCACTGATAAACAGTCGTACCAAAGTGGAGACCCCGTGACCCTCACTGTCGATCTCACCAACTCTGGTGACCTTGCTACGTGTATTAGTGACACCTCTCAGGGAAACATTGCGTTCTCGTCTATTACTCGTGATGGACAGTCTGTTAACTCTCGTACGGTGCACATGGGCACTTTAGAAGCTCTCTCTGAGTTTGTGCGCGTAGACCTAGCCGAGGTAGAGCCAGGCGCACAAGCGACTATCGCACTTACCAGTTCATACGACCCAGGTATAGAAGCACAAGCACTCCATACCAGTGAGATGGATAGCATCTATGCTGATGCCACGTTCTATAGCATCCAAGAACCAGGGAGTTACGAAGTACAAGTAGTATACGAGTATCCAGGGGCTGCATCCGACGACTGTTCAGCGCTTTTCGTGGGGCAGACCAATCTTGCCACGGTTAACTTTATTGTTGAATAATCACTCTATATGAATATACAAACAATCAAACGACAAAGAAGCGTGACTCTCGGGATGGTGCTTGCTACCGCACTATTCTTCCTGTGGAGCACGGCGGCACAGGCGAGTATCGTGGTAGAAGGTGATCGTGCGTTTACCGATGAGGTGAATGAATGCTTTGCAACATACGGAGACACTCCTGGAATAGTAGGCGACGTCATCAAAGAACTACAGGACTCAGACTATGAACACAAGGTCATCGACAGCCCAGACTGGACCAATGCTGCAAACGACTACGATGAAGCTACTGGCGGTGCTGGTAGTGGAAGTGTTATCCGTGTGAATAGTGAAAAGCTCAAGGACTACGTCGCACGGCTTGAGTCACTCAAGCATAAAGACTTCTGCACCGCGTTCCTCCACGAGATGTGGCACGCGGTCGATAACGACCGAGGGACACGGACACCGCACAGCCACACTATAGGTGGTGCAAAAGAAACCGAGATAGAAGCAACACTGTTCCAGAACTTCATCCACGCTATCCGCGGCGTACCACCACGAACGCTGTATGGAGGTATTGATATAAGTCAGCATGTTGTCATTGGTCATGGTGAGGAAGTAGTGGAACCAGAAGAAGAGGAGGAAGAGCTAGAACCGGAGCCGGAAGAACCGCAAGAAACTGAAGTGACTGCAGAAATGACCTACAACCACACCAAGCCCGGTGTATACAGTGAGGTGTATCTTACTGTCACCACAACCCCAGGAGCGACTATCGACGTAACCCTAAAAGGTCCAGGAGTAGATGGAGAGCCAGACCAAAGCCAGACCGCTGACGCTGACGGTGTTGCGAAGTTTACGTGGAGAATTGCTCAGTTTGGTACGTACTCAGTGAATGGGATGGCCGCTGATAAGCAATTTATATCAGCAGTGAGTGTGCAGTAGGTTTTGTATTGTTGAATATATAAGTACAGAAAAAGGCAGGGTAGGTCCATGCCTTTCCCTGCCTATGTTGTATGTTCGTCAGCGAGCTCAAGAAGTTTACTTAGGCCCGCAAGTAGCGTTATTTGTTGGTATCCACTGTCTAGGTTGTGACAGATTATATCAATATCATCTCCCACATGACCACTCATATACTGATCAATGTCAGTACCGCAATCGGCCGCATAGCCGAAGCAGGTAAGAACAAAGTCACCAGTGTTCCGTATGTATCCTGTACAGTCATCAGAATATTGCTGAAGATGGTCTGGTGAAACCCATGACCATGCATCACGCATCGCCTCTAAAACCTCTGGAAGCATAGCTACTGGTTGTGGTTTGCTCACCTCATCGAAGTTTGTTGCCGTTTTATAGACATACTCGCTAAGCCAGGTTGTGACTGTTGATGAGATATATCCACCAATATCATGGCCATACCCAGCTCTCTTGTCGATGTCGACATTAGTGATGAGTCTGGACAGCTGTAAGGTGTTTGAGGAATCTTGCGTTCCTTCAAACTCAGTACCCAATGCGATAAGTAACATGTTGATGGTTAAGGTGCAGTGCTGTAGCTGTTGTTGGTTTCCCAAGGTCAGATGAAGCCTCACATTTTCATCTTTGATACCACAGTAGCCACAATTTCCATAACCAAATTTTCCGTAGCCAAACATATCAAAGGCAGGAGGATTAAAAAATGCGGACTCGTCGTCACAATATCTTTCGACATATTCCGAGGCCCTGTAATTAATTTTGACCATCCGGTCGTGCAGCTCCCTTAAGTGCTTATGTTTGATGGTAAAAACTATTTCCGGTGCCGCTTTCGGTTTTTCCTTTGAAGAAACGAAAGTCAGGTTGTATTGATGTGATTGAATGAACATTCGCTACTCCTTTGTTTACGAGGTCCATGTGTACTATGCTGGTATTAATATATAAAAGCAAGTTAAAAAAGAATCATCTACGTAGGAGAGGGACGTATGGAGTGCGAAAGTACTTAAGTACGTTCACAAGGGTGAGGACTTTCAAAATTTGGTATATTTAAGGTAATGAATTATGAAGGAGAAGAAATTGAGTTAGTTGAGTCTTCTGAAGTTAAAGAGGGGGTTATTTGTGAAGTATATGCGTTTGTTGATACTAAAGAAAAAGACCTCGAGAGGGTCTTTGTACAGGCGGGACATACAACTCCTTTGCAGAAGGTCGTAAAAGGAGAAAAAACAATTGAACAGTTTGTAAGTGGGGTTGGAAAGTTGGTAGTTACCTCAAATCAAGGAGAAGTAAAAGAATACAATTTTCCGAGTGATATCAAAGAAGTTGGGATTACAATAGGAGAAACGATGCAATGGCAGGCTGAAGAAGACTTAGTTTTGTATGAAATTTGCTGGCCACCGTATGAAAAGGGGAGGTTTGAGGTTGTTGGCGAGTGAGAGTCTCAAACTTTTGATATACTGAGAATATGAAAGATTTAGACTCTATAGAGGAAGTTAATACATTAAGGAGCTTATCAGATGATGAGCTTGTTGCTTTGGATCGTGAAAAGTTTCCACATAAACAACAGGGAGCACATCTTGAACTTTTGAGACGAAACACAAAAGCACTAAAAGAATCTTCTAGATCTTCTGACAGGTATGCTTTAAATGTCCTAGTTCTAACGGTATTTCTATTTGCTATAACAGGTGCTCAATTTATGTTGGATTTATTTCCAGTTGATGAGAAATGGATTAAAGGACCTCTAGGTATTATTATTGTGATTGGAATAATATATGTCGTCGGAAGAGAGTTTAAAAAAGAGGATTGAGGAGAGAACATCAAAAAGAATCACCGTCGACGAAAAAACAAAAAATTAATCATCAAAGATTGGGTGAAGTAGGGAACATTACACAACACATTTTACAAAACAAAGGTACCTGACACCATTTATCCTCTTCTTACAGAAGCTGTTCAGGTCGTCACTATTATATTGCAACATACTATAGACACAATGCTATTTATGTTATAGATTTGACTTACCTTAAGAAATCAGCCAAGAAAGGAGTATTTCAATGGGTACTGTACATTTAACACGGGGTCATCACGGCCTCTTCTGCCGCAGGTCTGATCCAGACTTAGAAGAACGTATGGAACTAACGGGTGATATGTTGGATCTTCCGATATACCGTCAAGAAGGTTCACTCGAGACTATTAGGGACACTCGAGCCTCTATGTTTCGGGCGATGATGCGTGGTTTGCTTGCTTTGAAGGGATTCGGTGCAACAGTCTCGTTTGATTACGGAGAAAAGGATGATTTGTACTTCATGTTCTCTTATCGAACATGGGGTGAAATCTATCTTGAACAACCTAATGATTTGGTTGTTACGTTCACACACGACTCGCGGGAGAACAACTCACCGTTTGTCGGGCTGTATCAGTGGCTTGAAGAGTTTTCTGATAAGGACATGGATGACGAAGCATTTTATGCTTTTGAATCTGAGTGGTCTGATCCCGAGAAATGGCATCAATTTTTCATTGGAAGAATCCGCCGTAAAATCGATGAAGTTAACAAGGCTTCTGAGCTAAGTAATGTTGAATCCGTTGCTTACGCCCAGCGTGCTTTAAAAATCGAGGAAGCACTTGGCTAATGTAAAGCCGCCCACCGAAACACGAAAAGCCCATCGGCATCGTGACGGTGGGCTTTTTGATTCTTTTTTAAATCTCCTACGTAGATAACTACGTAGTTATCTACGTAGGAAGGTGAAAGAGTGTGGTAACATATAAGTATATGGCTAGAAGGAAAATGGGGGATGAAAATATACGGAAGCTTACCAAGATTGCTGGCGGTACCAGTTATGCGGTGACTCTACCTATTGAATACGTACGCGAGTTCAAGTGGAAGGAGCGGCAGAAGTTGGTTATTACAAAGGTGGGGAAGAAACTGGTGATTGAGGATTGGGAAATGAAGAAACGCCCATAGGGCGTATTCTGAATTTTCTTACCGATTTGCCCCTACCCTAGGGCAAATCGCTGGAAGCACCAGGTCGGGAACATTACACAACACATTTTACAAAACAAAGGTGTCTGACCCCATTTTCTCAGGATTTCGATCCTCAGTACGACCTGTTGATACTCTGGCATGTTGCTGGTAAGAAGCAGTTGTATATCTTACGTATGACCACGGATGCGTCGCTATATTTGCTTAAGAAAGGCGGGATTGTCATCGCGAAAGAAGGTTCCCGAATTTTTGTCGGACAGTCTGATTTTTTTATGAATACTGTGTGCACAGTTATGTGCACGCTTGCATAAGAGGTCTAAGGCAGGAAAGGTAAGGCAGCCCACTACGGTGGACTGCTTTTTGCTTCCTTCGGTACGTACTTAGTGAATGGAATGGCTGGTAGGAAGCAGTTTGTATCAGCTGTGAGTGTGCAGTAGGTATAAAAACCCCGAGAGCAAGCAATCTACTTTGACGCGCTTCGGAAAATGACAGTCATCCTATAGGCATAGGCCTCCCGTCATTTTTCTCGCGCTCTGCGTATCTCACTCACTCTCGTGATTTTTCACGATGTAAAGGAGGGCAGGATGACGTTGTTTATTCTTTTGAATATAGAAAATGTCAAACTTGTGATATAAAACACTAATGATTAACTATGAAGTTTGGCATGATGAATATAAGGGTGATGAAAATTTAAACGTCTACTGGCATGGCTTATATTTTGTGCCGGAAGATCAAAAGCCTCAAATCATTTCTGACCTTCAAGCTATTAGAGATGAACATAAAATAAGTTACGAACAAGATTTTAAATTTGCTTCATCCTTACAAAAACCAAAAAATTGTAGAGTGATTGAAAACCACCTCCTTTTATTCGTACACTCATTGATTGTTAAAGAGAGGGAAGCTCAAACAGATATTCGAAATAGAGACGATGGTAAAAAACATAAAAAAGATTTTACCTCATTTTTAAATCTTTCAGGTTTATATGGATGTAAATTTATCTTGTTTAAAATACCTGACAACCATGAAGCTTTGAAAAATGAAGAACAAAGTTACGCAAATCGTGTGGAAACTACATTCAGACATGCTTTACGTAGTGGCTTACATTTCCTTTGTTCAGAAGATGTTCAAATTTCAAAGTTTTATTTTGATGGACATGAACATCACGGTAGAAATATTGATTTAAATAGAATTATAAAAGGCGAAATGCGTGATCATGTGCATTTGGCTGAGGACCTAAGTATTGACGATACACAAATGAGCGATAGGGATGTTGATACAAAAATGATTATAGGTTTAGTGGATAACATAATTGGGGGTCTAACAGCCTCACTGAATAATGTAGACGACCCTAACTCAGCCTTATACCCTTTGTCAGAGATTATTGATCGTGAAAACAAGGGGACCTTGAATCTGAATATAAATGGCAGGTGGTATAAATCGATATCGATGTTTGAAATGAATATCAGTAATAATGAAAAAACATTCGGACCAATTTCTAGTATAGGAGAGGATTCACAGCCGTCTTTATTTTAGGTTATCTTCTAGACAACTTTTCAATATTTTCATTTATGATTGCAAGGTTCCGATTAACGTGACTACTTGTGGCATCTAGTTTTTTCTCTAAACTGTCAATTTTTGTATTGGTGTCATAGTAAGGAAGAATGCCTATAGGATTTTTACATCCGGCACATCTTATAAAATAGACTTTATAAGCTGAGTTATCTGGGGCCTCTTCAGATAACTCAAAGCGAATATTCTGGCAATGAGCACATTTTGATGGTAACTGGAACATAGTGTAAATAGTTAATTTATATAATCTAATTATGAACTTTATATTTTTTCATACAAGCATGATGCATTAGTCTGTGAAATATATAATGATATAGTATTTAGTATGAATTTATTTTTACTTGCTGGGGTATTTGTAGCATTAGGTATTTTACTCGCAGCTCTTGCCCCTTTTTTAAAAAAGGTACTACAAGATGGTAAGAAGGACATGGAGTTACCATATAAACTAAAAGACAATTTCTTTACACGTTCAGAGTGGGAATTTTTTAGAATATTGGAAGAGCAGATTGATCACTCAAGGTTCACTGTGTTTCCAAAGGTTCGGCTTGGAGATTTTGTTGAGGTCGATGCGCCTAAGGGGGAGAGAATGGGACATTGGAATAGAATAAAATCGAAGCATGTTGATTTTCTAATCTGGGATACGCAAAAGAGTTCAATTGCTGTAGCGATTGAACTCGATGGTAAGTCTCATAATAGCGAAAGAATGCAGAAAAGTGATTCTTTTAAAGATGAACTGTATCCAGCTGTAGGCCTTGAGCTAATCCGTGTGAAAGTAGGAAATGATTTTGTGGGAGAAATTCAAAGAATCCTCCAAAACCTTGAGAATTAAGCATATGGAATGCGATAACAATACAGATGAACTATCTGAGCAGCTAAACTTACACTTCGACAGAACTAGAATCTGGACAGACGGTCGTGTCTACATGATAAAAGAACTGGTGGCAACAATTAATGACTTAAAAATTGTTGTTTACAGGGACCATTATCCTCCTCATTTTCATGTTCTATCGAAACAAAGGAGTATTGATGCTCGGTTTAGTTTGGATACACTAGATTACATTAATGAAAAAGGAAGCAAGAAGAAAATCAAAAGTGATGATATTAAAAAGGTAAAAGCTTTTTTTGAGTGGCGTCCTGACAAGTTGAAAGCACTACGCGATAAACATACAAGACTAAACACTGATTAAGTTTACGTTCCATACTCCAACACCATCAGTTTGCTATACTCTTACTATGAAAAAAACTTGCAGTGACCTAGGTGGGCCGGAGTCGTGTGAGGTTGAATTCAGGGTTGATACACCTGATGCAGTTGTGAAGAATTGCCAGGAGCACGTTATGGAAGAGGTGGAGAAAGGAGATAGTGATCATCAGGATGCGGTAGAGAATATGCAAGGACTATCTCCAAAACAAAGGTGTCTGACCCCGTTTCCGTTTCTGGCTACAAAGGAGTGCTGGACTTACCAAGGTACTCTGATTAATCTGTTCGAGACACTATGTTTCATTCTAGTTTTGTTCTGGCCATACAATAATTAAGTGGTAGACTGAATAATCAAATATGAGCCAAAACCCAGATTTAAGTAAATATGTTAAGTATGCTAGAGATTACCTCAATATCGCCAGAGGTTTTCGCAGTAATACAAATGCATCAAAATTAGCCACTGATCTCAGTCAGTACTTTGACCTTGTTGGTTTACTTAATGGTGATTTAGATGGTGAGATTCAAGAGTTTATAAATCTTGAAGAATTTTATAAGGCAGAAACTGAGGAACAAAAAGAAACTGCAGAATATAAGAAGCAAGAAAAAGTTGCTCAACAATTAGAAAATCTCATTTTTAAATATAAAAATAATGAGTTTACTCAAGAATTGAGGCTAAGTTTCTGTAATATTTCTTATAGAGGACGGAAGATTGACCCAACGACAGGGGAGCTGTCTGATTTTGAAGAAGTTGAGCAACCATTCTGCTCAATTGGTGTCAGTATATATAAAAACCCTAGGACTGGACACTACTCCATTGAGACTACTGATGACCAGATTTTAGTACACATTGAACCTCTTTGGCATTTTGTGGATGAAAAATTATATTATCAGTTAACAAAAATTTTATCTGACCGTGAAAAAGACGGAGGTTTATTTTTGCCCAAAGATGATCTGAACTTTTTAGATGGTCTTGTTCTTGAGCTTAAGTCTGCTGTGCAGACTGCTGAAAATTTAAATTTTATTGATTGTACTCTTTCGACGGTAAAGGTATCCATTGAACCTAAGTCAAACTATTTCTTAGTAGAAGATCTTGAATCTTTATCCAAGATTGAAACAGATAATCTAGAAGGATCCGCTCTATCTATTTGGACTGAGGGTGATAAGGATATAAATGATAATCGTAATGAGCACGAACCAAGATCTGAACGTGAGTTATTTTTCCCTTTTCCCTATGATAAGTTTAAGCTTCAGACACTCCCGCTGCTTAGAAATCGAGTTAGTATAATCGAAGGTCCACCTGGTACCGGAAAATCTGAGCTGATTGCAAATACACTTGTTCATTTAGCTGCACACAATAAACGGGTACTGTTTGTGAGTCAGAAATCACAAGCTCTCAAAGTGGTCAAAGATAAACTTAAGTCACTCGATGTCGACGGACTTTTTGCTTACTTTCCGAATAAACAATCTGCTCAACTAGGTGAGGCTGATCATAATGATAGCGTTACGGCAGCATTCTCTAAAATAGAACAATCCAGTTCACAAGAGAGTGGGGTAGAAGAAAAATCTGATATTACGAAACCTTTTTCAAAAATTGAGGAAGGGCGGGATCGTTTTACAGAGTATTTTAAAGTACAAAGGGAAATATATGATGTTAGAACAGAGATTACACAAAAATATAAAGTGTATGAGGATTTATCACTGGAACTTTCAAAATTAAATACTGGGAACTGGAAGACTCTCACTGACTTATCTGAGAATAAATCAAAATTAGAGATAAAAATTACAGATTTTTCAACTGACCTTTTTGAAGGAATTGATGAGATTGAATTTAGTGAAGAAGTGATACAAGCGCTTGAAGTAATAACGAATGACTTTAGAGAAACCGCTTATCAACGTGATAATGTAATTTTAAAATCAGGCAACAACCTTGTTAGAAGATTTCGACAAGGGTCAAATTTTAAAACTCTTCCGAATGAAATAAATTGGGAGATAAAAGCAATTGAAAAAAAATATACCTCAAGAAATAAGGCTGCAAAGCATATGCACCAACTATTTCTCTATGTGGAATTCAAATATAATGAGCAACTCCTATCTGCCCACATTGATGGAATTAGTAAAAATTTAAAGAGTTCAAAAATATCAGAGAAACAACTTGATGAGTTACTGGTCCTACAGAAGACATTAGGTCTGAATACCAAAGAATTCATTGAGCAAATAAATAACTGCATTAATTTACAGAGTAAATTATCTGATTTAGGTATTAGTGATTTTGAGCCAAATAATTTCTCTTCGAAAGAGCAAAGATTTTTTGCTGAAAAAAAAGTAAAAATTCAAATATACTTGCGTAACATTCTGAAACAACGTTCATCCAAAATGCTTGATGATACAAAAATACTTAAAACAGTTAGGCAATTAGCAAAAGCTTTCAGTAAGTCAAAGAGAGCCTTCAAAACCTTTGATAAATTAAAACAAGACCCAGATGCTTTTCTGGGTACGTATAGTCTTTTCCCAGTATGGATAATGGAATTAGATGATGCTAGTCGCATACTGCCTTTAGAGAAAGACCTTTTTGATTACATTATTTTGGATGAATCATCACAATGTAATATTGCTTACACTTTGCCTGCAATGTATCGTGCATCCAGGGCAGTGTTTGTGGGAGATAGCAAGCAAATGAAGGACACCACAACTGGGTTTATTTCAAACAGAGTGCTTAATCAATTAGCAGAAAAGTACGAGATTCCAGAACATATGCAGATTAAACCACAGGGTGAATCTGTTATGTCTGTGTTAGATATCTTTAAACTCCAGGGAGTAAAATCAAGAACCCTGCAATATCACTATCGTTCCCCGAAAGAATTGATAGGTTTTTCAAGTGAAAATTTCTATAAACCACACGGTACTCCACTGATTTCTCTAAATAAAGAATACTTAACTTACAAAGACACAAGAAAGGTTATTGTAAAGCATAAAATTGATGTTGATTATTCAATTGAGATGTCCGAAAAAACGAATCGGAGTGAAGCTTTGAAATCATTGGACTTATATAATGAACTCAGGGCAACTCCTGGTTACGAAAATTTATCAATAGGAATATTAACGTTTTTTAACGACCAGGCCAGTGAGATACAAGCACTTTTTTCAGAAGCGAATATACGTGATGAAAATCTTCTCATAAGCACAATTGAGGGTATTCAGGGGGATGAGAAAGATATTATTATTTACTCTTTTGTAATTAAAACTCCTGATGAAAAGAACAGGTATGTTGCGTTGACTGGAGAGAATGGTGATATAAGAAAAGAAGTGAATAACGGTAGAGTCAACGTAGCTTTCTCTCGGGCAAAAAAGCAGGTCCATATCATTACAAGTATTGATACAAATCAGTTCCCTGATGGCATATGGCTTAAAAAATACTTGGAATATGCAGATGATCATGGTCAGGTAGATTCTGGTAAGACTGAATTGCAAGACTTTGATTCATATTTTGAAGAAGAATTTTACGCCTTATTATCTGAAGAGTTATCTGATAGATATTTGATACAAAATCAAGTTAAAAGCCTTGGGTTTAAAATTGATTTTGTTATTACTAATCTGGAAAGTGGTAAAAAGCTAGCAATTGAATGCGATGGTCCTTCTCATTTTGTTGATGAGCGTTCAGAAGAATTTGGTGAATATATAAACAGTGATATTGAAAGACAATTAACATTAGAGTCAGCTGGTTGGCAATTTTACAGGATTCCTTACTCTGTTTGGCTGAAATATGAAGAACGTTCAAGAATTTTTGATGAAATATTAACTCTTAGTAAATAATTATTTAATATGAAAAAAATAACTTGCAGTGACCTAGGTGGACCGGAGTCGTGTGAGGTTGAATTCAGGGGTGATACGCCTGATGCAGTTGTGAAGAATTGCCAAGAGCACGTTATGGAAGAGGTGGAGAAAGGCGATAGTGATCATCAGGATGCGGTAGAGAATATGCAAGGATTATCTCCAGAAGAACAACAAGAAAAATTCGCCGAATACATGGAAGTCTGTGCCGCCGCATTTAGGAGGGATTAAGTACAGCAAAAATAAATATCACAATTAATTGCCAATTAATTGTGATATTTATTTAAACACTATCGGTTTACAGTGGCTATTTCATTGTTACCTGAAGTGAGAGATCAAGTGCTTTGGCAATTCGCTGAAGGGTTTGAAGGGAAGGGTTACTTCCTCCTCGTTCGAGTCTTGAAATGACTGGCTGGCGACTGCCAACTGCCTCCGCAAGTTCAGTTTGTGACCACCCTCGCTTAAGACGGTGGCTTATTATAGTTTTAACCACTTGGTACTCTGGACTCAAAGCGTCATACTCAGCTTTTACCGCAGGGTCTTTGAGTGCTTTGGTTTTAAGTTGTTTAAATGTGGTTGTCATAAATTAAATATAACTTATAAGTTATATTATTGCAAGCCTTCTTTCGCTGTTCGTGCTTGAGTGTAGTTCGAGACGCGAGACGAAAATATTGCGAGCCATACAAGCGTATGGTGAGGAATATTTTTGTTGAAGCAACAAAGAAATGCGCCAAGCACGAAGATCTTTTGGTATACTGGGGGGGGATGAATAAAATTAGTAGATGGATCTCAACCCTAACCCTCACCCTCGGAGGCCTCTTCGTCATCCTCGTCACCCTCAACGAAGAACCTGACACGTGGTCGCGGCTTTGGGGGATGTCCATAATTGGGGTAGGGGTATATATCTTTTTTAATAAAAAGGAGGACGATATTGAAGAAATTAAAAGTAATGACACTGAAAAATAATATGACAAGTATGCTTGTATCAACAGGAGGAGAGATTCCAGGGAAAGAAATTACTTCGATACTGGGAGTAGTAAAAGGTAATACGGTACGTGCGCGAAATATTGGGCGCGACATTGGTGCAGGACTTAAGAGTATTGTCGGTGGGGAGGTGAAGACCTATACCGACATGACCACTAATGCACGAGAAGAAGCGTATAACCGAATGGTAAACGAAGCTATTGAGCTTGGAGCTGATGCGGTAATCGATATGCGCTTTACTACCTCCATGGTGATGCAAGGTGCGTCAGAAATGCTTGCCTATGGCACTGCAGTAAAAACTCGGTAAAACGCTGGTATACTGTGCGTATGGAATTACTTAAAAAAATATGGGCGTGGGAAAAGGCACAATGCAAAAAGAATGAAACACACGTAGCCATTGGAATGGTGGGGGGACTATTGATCGGTATCAGTCAAGATAATTATGGCCTTGGTATAGCACTTGCTCTTGCATTAGGAACAGGTGTGTATGTAGTAGGTAAGAAAAAAGGGAATAAAGAGAAGGAAGAAGAAGTGATTGAAACCACTGACCAGCAGTAATGTGCGCGGACACAATAAAAGCACCCATGCAATGGGTGCTTTTATTGTGGTAGTGGAGGTTCTGATTTTCTATCCAGACTTCGGCATCGTGCTTAGTGTATTCCTGTTTACTGATGAAGTGGTGTTGCTAGTATGTCTTAATTTATATCAGGCATGTTTAGTTGGCGAAGTCATATGTACCTTTTAAACCTATGCATTCCGTAAAATAAGCGTATAGTGAGTATATGAAAAACCAAAAAGTGATTGAACAACTTGGTTACACTTCTAAAGAGGCGAAAGTCTATCTTGCCTCGCTGAGTCTTGGTGAGTCACACATTTCTGATATTGCAGCGAAGGTTAAAATACCACGTTCAACCGCCCAGGCAATTGTTGATAGATTGCACGAGGATGGATTGATGAATTTCTACATCATGCGACGTTATAAATATTGGGTCGCGGAAAATCCAGAAAGACTTCTAGAAAAACTTAAGAAAAGGGAAGAGGCTATTGCTGAAGCATTACCAAAGCTCTCAGCTATTCGGGAGGCTAGTCGAAATAACAATATAAACAAAGATCCATTTTATCTAAAAAGTTTGAGTATGATCAAAACCTATTCTGAGGCGTCTAGTCAACCAACGCTGATTACTAATAGTGATATTGAGATTGTGTATGTGAATACTGCTTGGCAAAAGGAGTTTGGGTACAGTCTTGAGGAGATGCTCGGTGAACACCCACCATTCCTTAAAAGTGGTAAAACTCCACAAAGTGAGTATGACAGAATGTGGAAGATTCTTAAAGACGATGCTCTTTTTCAGTCAGATAAAATTATTGATAGGCGTAAAGATGGAACCTATTTTACATTGCGTACAACCATATTTCAGGTACGCCACGGTAACCGTAAATTTTACATACAAATTCTTAATGATGCCACAGAGAAGGATTGTGCAAAAGAAATGCAGGATGCATACACAGATCTAAACGCAGACACGTAAGTCGACAGGCATAGATTAGTGGCGGCACCAAAAAAACTGTCGTTACCCCGATAAAAAATACCTAATATTTAAGGGTATTTTTTATTGGGGTATTTTTTCTTGTAGAAATTCTTGACCATACATAGAATCGGTACAGAATATACATATATGTAGAGTTCATGGGATGGGCCTGAAGTCGGGGTAGATGTAGGTTAATTAAAAATGTAATCAAAAATATTATGTATAAAAACTGGATAAATGGGATTCTGGGGTTAATCGTTGTTGGAGCTGCATTTATAGATCTCTCTGAGTTGGCACTCATGTGGACTTTGGGAATAGCAGGGGCAGTGATAGCGATAAGTAGTCTTTGGAGTGTTGTGGTAGGTAAAGATACTCACCGTCACGAAATGGAGGGACAAATGTAAAGAGTTTCTTTATGATGCTCTGGCAAGAAGGTTAGAGCACTTTACAAAGATTTAATGTAAAAAGTAATATATAAAAAATTGTATGTCATTAGTTAATTGGGAACCATTTAACGGGTTTGATCGTTTCTTCGATGACCGCTCTTTGTCAGTATTCAGTAGGCTAAATTGGGATCTTGCCGTTGATGTATACAAAGAAAACGGAAACATTGTGGCTAAGATGATTGTACCAGAGGTAGACATAAAGGATATTGAGGTTACCTTTGATGACAATATTCTTACTATCGTTGGCAAAAGAGAAGAGAACACGGAAATTGATGAAAAGAACTACTACAGTAAAGAGATTAGACGAGGTTCATTCGCTCGTTCAGTCCGTTTACCTAAGTCCGTTGATGCTAAAAATGCAGAAGCTGTCTATGAGAATGGGGTACTTAGTGTGTCAGCCCCAGTAGTTGTGGGTACTGAAGACAAAGTAGTAAAGATTGAAATCAAGAATCAAGCACAAATATAATAACAAATTGTCGAGATGAGAAGTCAAAAGTCCTTTGGCTTCTCCCTTCGTGATTTTAGAATATTGTCTACTAAGTAAACAATTAATATGAAAAAAATTAAAAAATATGTACAGATTGGGCTGCTAATGCTTATGCTGGCAGTGCTGATATCAGGAACACCAACACATTTTGTTGAAGCTTCTTTTGGAAACCAATTTATAGTTCAGAACCAATTTCAGTATATGTCGCAAGAAAATAGACAGCAAATGTTTCGGCTACTCACCCAACTACATGAGCGACTGCAACGACTTCTCTGGTTGTATAACTTTAGGTCTCTTGATTCCGAAGTTCAAATTGCTACTCGTTCAGCTACAGATATAGACACCGATGATGCGTTACTACGAGGTGAAGTTTTAGATTTTAATAACTCTGACTATGCTGATGTGTGGTTTGAGTACGACACTGACCGGAGTGATCTAGACCGCAAGACTAGTACACAGAGGATTGATGATAACGATGATGAAGATTTTCAAAGGCGAGTAACTGGGCTTAAGAAAGATACTAGCTATTACTTCAGAGCAGTCGGAGAGGATGATGAGGGAGAGCGTGACTATGGAGCAATTCTTCGATTCTACACAGACGATTCCACCGCTGATGAAGACCCTGACATCGTTACTCGTAGCGCAGTCAATATCACCGACGACAGTGCTGACTTGCGAGGGACAGTAGACATGAACGACTTCAGGAATGGCGAAGTGTTCTTTGTGTACGGTGAAGATAAAAGTCAGGTTGAAGATGTAGAGGATGACTTCGATACCTACAGGGCTGTAGATGAGGATGGTGAAGACTTACAAAAAGTACAAGTCGACAGAGATCTTGATTCTAGTGACTCGTACCAAGAGGATGTCATCTCACTTGATGACAATACAAAGCATTACTTCAGTATTTGTGTTGGGTACGAAGATGAAGACAGTGATGATGTCATAGAGTGTGGGAGTGTAAGATCCTTTGTTACTGATTAATAAAAACAAAGTATGTTCTTTGATCGAGATGATGCAGGCAAGCAGCTTGCGCAAAAGTTAAAAGGCTACACGGGGACAAATGCAGTGGTGTACGCGGTGCCTCGGGGTGGTGTGGTGACTGGTCGAGAAGTATCTAGAGCACTCGATGTACCGATGGATATTGTGGTTGCATGCAGGGTTATACATCCGATGAATAAAGAGTGCGCAGTTTGTGCTGTCACAGAAGATGGTGAAAGGGTTTGTGACGAAGTTGGTGTGTGTTGCCTGGATGATGCGTGGATTGATGTTGAGTCAAAAATTCAGCAAGAGGAAGCTCGACGAAGGCGCAGGGTTTATAGAGGGAGTGAGACTCCTCTGTCTGCTGAAGGGAGGACTGCGATATTGGTAGATGATGGGGTGGCGACAGGCTTAAGTATGAAAGCAGTCATCCTCGCTATACAGAAACAGAAACCTAGAAAGATAGTAGTGGCCACGCCGGTAGCTCCTCATAGGATAGTAACTGAACTGAATCAACTTGTAGATGAGATGGTTGTACTTAAGGATGAATCTCACTATAAAGGAACTGTGAGTATGTACTACAAACACTTTCATGCTGTTTCTGATAAAGAGGTGCAGGCAGCCCTTGGTTCCGTAGAAACAATGTACAACCCGCGAGTTGATGTTGAACAGGTTTAATCAAATATATTATGAATGTGACATTTAAAAAAAGGGTACGCATGATCTCTCACCAGCCGGTGAGAGATAGATATAAGCAAATGAACATTTGCCCAAGCTGTAAAGAAGTGAAGTATAAGGGTGTGTGGTATGCACCAGACTCGAAGTTGGCGCTCATGATCGATACAAAAAAAGACTTCTTCTCCCGCCATGTATGTCCTGCTTGCCAAATGCAGAAGAAAGGTCTGTGCGAAGGAGTTTTGTATGTCAAAGATATCCCTAAAGAATTATATGATCAGGTGATATCCACAATATTCCAGGAAGCGGTGAGTGACTATGAAAAAACCCACAGCATAGACTTCTAGATTTTTCAGATGTTCTTGATGGGTACAGAGTTACTGCTACATCAGCTGACATGACAAAACGGCTCGGAAAAAAATGCAGTCAATATTTGGCACGTGCGAAGTTAATTCTACGTCTCAATCAGAGCCACATCCTCTGCAAATCACTGAGGTTTCATTTGTGACTTCAGAATATCTTTAGGAGATTTAAGGCAAAATGTTATGAAAACTATAAAGCAAACTGCAGCAGCAAAGAAAAATATTCAAAAAGCGCAGGCAGCTTGGAAGGCTATGACGCTAAGACAAAGAGCTCTTGCGCAGCCAGAAGGGCGGAAACGTAAAAAACCAGGATCAACAGGGAAGGGTAAATTCTTTCGGATTGAAGTGCGACCCAAGAGTCAGTTCATTTCTTTTAAAACCCATGATGTTGGAGACCCAGGTGGGCTTGAGAGAATTGCTGGCAGGCGGGCAAGTGGTTCATGGGGGACTGTGGCCTGGTTGGTGAGTAAAGAGGATGCATATATGACTGAAGGTAGGGAACTTGTTATTACCGACCCTAAAGCAAAAACGGTGCTCAAAAACATTCGTGAACCAATTGAGCATGTCAAAGGCGATATTTTTATAGCTAAACCACGAAAGAACATTGCTGAGAAAGACAAGCCAACAGTCGCTCAGAAGAAAGCCTGGGCAGAAAATATAAAAAAGGCCCAACAAGCAAGAAAAAAATAAAAATATATTCACTCTATGACACCAATAACACAACATGATTTTGAAACACAAGATGGTCGAAGAAAAATCATCAGTAATATATATCGTCTTGAGCGAAAGATGAACGAGCTTGAACTAAAATTGGAAAGAGTAACCCAGGCAGAAGAGTCTCTTGAGCATGATCAACAAGGGCCAGAGGCATATTAAAAAACAATCTAAGCAAATATATGAAAAAATAACTTGCAGTGACCTAGGTGGGCCGGAGTCGTGTGAGGTTGAATTCAGGGGTGATACGCCTGATGCAGTTGTTAAGAACTGCCAAGAGCACGTTATGGAAGAGGTGGAGAAAGGGGATAGTGATCATCAGGATACGGTAGAGAATATGCAAGGGCTATCTCCAGAAGAACAGCAAGAAAAATACGCCGAATACATGGAAATCTGCGCCGCTGCGTTTAGGAGGGATTAAGTAATAAACATTCTTCAACGTTTATAAAAAAGAGCGCCCCGTATCGAAAGTGGGGCGTTCATCAAATTCGATATGGGGCATTGTTAGTTATTCTCTGGCTCTGGACACGTAATCGTGAGCTTTCCGTTGCTCTCGAATGTGAAAGGGGACAGAAGCTCGAGGTCACCCATTCCGAGTACACCGGGTCGCCCTTCAGGAAGGGCGATGCCGATGATTCGCGTATTGAGAATTGTGCAATTTCCGATGTGCATCATCGGAAGATTGTAGAAGAACGCTTCCATCCTCACCCCTTGGTGAGGGAAGCTTACTCCAGCCCGACCTCTCGGCTCAAGCCCCATCTCCTCAACATCCTCAATGTTGAGTACTGTGAGACTCGCTCCTGTGTCAAAGGTGAGACCTTTCTCACCCAGACCGTCAATTCGGACAGGCACAGTGTACGTACCCATCTCAAGCCGAAAGCCTAGATCAATCGTCTCAGCAGAGACGGTCGAAGCTAACATTAGTGAAAGAACCACCATGACGGACGTTAAAAAATGAACCATCTCTAAACTCCTTTTTGGTTTGGCAGAACACTGAGCCTGCCTTCATTAGTCATGCTACTCTTTTCGTGTAATTTTACAAGGATATGAGGAATAGTGTTTGCGTAACCTTCATGTTCCTTATTTCCTTACAGGAACTGTTCAGGTTGTAAGCAAAGCTTTCTAATTGCATTCACTCGAGAATGAAAATAAATTTTCATTCTACTGATTCAATTATCAGTCGCTCTAACGAGCTGGCTTCCTTACAGGAACTGTACACTTTGCCTGCTATTTTAAAAATAGCAGGCAAAGTCTTGCGACAGTCTCCCAGACTGTCTCACCTCTTGCGAAATGACGTTTAGTCATTTCTCACCTCCATATACACCTTATCCACTTTCGTACTCTTTGATTGAGTTCATGAAGATTGTTCCGAACTTCTTTAGCTTTTTGTCTCCTACGCCGTTTATCTTTAGGAAGGCTTCATCGGTCTGGGGTTTGTTTTGGGTCATATCTCGTAGTGATTTATCGCCGAAGACAATGTATGGAGGGACTTTGAGACGTTGGGACTCTCGCATGCGGAGCTGACGCAGGACCTCGAAGAGGTCGGTGTCGTAGTCACCGGTGGATGCTTTAGCTCGGGCTGTGGATGCGGAAGTCTTTTTGGTGTCTGGACTCTTCTTAGTTTTGAGTGTCGCTGGTTCAAGTGTTTCAAACTCGATACATCGGTCACAGTTGCCACAGTTCACTTCAGTGTAGTCTTCATTAAAATAGCTCAGAAGAAACTTTCGCCTACAAGAGGGAAGCTTGCCATACTGCAAAGCTTGCTCGAGGTTGTCTTGCGCTTGTTGCTTCTCTTCTTCGTCAGAAATCATCCCGATGAAATAATCTTGCTTGAACTTGTCAGCAAAAGAAAACAGAAGGGCACAGCGCGCTGGTAGTCCGTCTCTCCCGGCTCGGCCTGTTTCCTGGTAGTAGCCTTCAATGGACTTTGGCAAACTGTGGTGGATGACTAAACGGACATCGGGCTTGTCGATACCCATACCAAAAGCAATAGTCGCCACCATGATGTGGATGTCGTCGCGGATGAAGCGGTCTTGATTCTCTCGGCGCTTGTCTGCGGTGAGTCCCGCGTGATAGGTCCCTGCCTTGAGTCCTTGTGCCCTGAGCTTGGTCGCCATTGCTTCAGTGTCTTTACGTGAGAAGCAGTAAATAATCACACTTTCTTTTGGATAGAGTGCGATGAGGGAAAGGATGGTGTTAAAAGACTCCTTCTTTGGAAGGACTTCGTAGCTCAGGTTCTCTCGGTTGAAACTTGAGGTGAAGATGTGTGGTGAGGGAAGGTCCAGTTGCTTTACTATATCTTCCCGAACTTTCTGCGTGGCGGTGGCGGTAAGCGCAATGATAGGGATGTTGGGGAAGTCGGTACGAAGCTTGTTGAGGTTTCGGTAGTCTGGCCGGAAGTCGTGACCCCATTCAGAAATACAGTGTGCTTCGTCTATGGCAAAGAGGCTTATAGGAAGTGTCTGCATCAGCTGTGCAAACTGCGGCGCCGAAAGTCGCTCAGGGGCAATATACAGAATTTTTATGACACCACTTTGCACGTCAGCAACTATCTCCGCTATTTCTCCTTGGGTGAGTGAGCTATTGATGAACGCTGCTTTGATACCGTTTGAGGTAAGTGCATCCACCTGGTCCTTCATGAGAGAAATAAGCGGAGAGATGACGATAGTCAGGCCCTCTTGCAACAATGACGGCAGCTGAAAACAAAGTGACTTACCACCGCCAGTAGGCATAAGCACCAAGCAGTCGTCTTTGTCCAATACCCGGTTAATGATGTCTTCCTGTAACGGTCGAAACTTATCGTATCCAAAATGTTTTTTAAGCGTGTCGTACATATATACGACTGTAGTATCTCATGCCTGTGGGGTATTTGGAATCTATTCTTTTGCTATACTAGTTGGGTATTACATAAATAACTCTTTATGCTTTCTATTGAAAAACTCTCACGTCGTGCAGGTATAGCATACCTACTTCTGATTCCATTTGGTGTCTTCGGTATTTTATATATTCCTAGTGCCATTCTTGTTTCAGGAGATATGGCAGCTACCATAGACAACATTATTGCTCATAGATCGGTGTTTCATTTGAGTATCCTTTCGTCACTGATAGTACAGCTACTTCAGATTGTAGTGGTATTGCTTCTTTATAAAATGTTGAGTCGTGCCAGCAGAACCGCTGGCGTACTTATGATTGCTTTTATCATTCCAGCAGTTTCAATTGCCATGCTCAACGAAGTGAACTTACTGGCTATCAGTAGTCTGGTCAGCGGTGCGGCATACACTGCAAGCTTTACTGCCGAACAAATTCAAGGACTAGTAGGACTCTTATTCCAGATGCATACCTCGGGTGTTATGGTTGCGCAAATATTCTGGGGTATCTGGCTCTTTCCAATGGGCTACCTTGTATACCACTCAGGGTATATCCCTCGCTTCATCGGTGTGTTGTTGATGATTGGATGCTTTGGCTATCTATCAGATTCAGTTTTGTTTGTACTGAATATCGATATCGGCTTTACGGTAAGTGAGTTCACCTTCATAGGAGAATTGCTATTACCGCTGTGGTTAGTGTTTAAAGCTACAGACGTCCAGGAAAAATATAACGCACTAAACTAATATGGTGCACACAGGGGATTAGTTTCAGTAACGAGTAAATACGAGACAGTCCGAACCATATTTTCAAACCATCAATTACGGTGGTAGGTACGTAACACATAAACATAACATCTCGGTTTAAGATTCTGGGGTCATTATACGTGTAAAAAATATTTGACAAAATGTAATATATTTCTTACACTATGATCATTAATAATTAATAATTTTATACTATGGGTTATCAAGAAAAGAAAAATATTCTAATCGCTGTCACACACGTGGTTATTTCAATTGGTTACTTTGGATATGTAGCGGGAAAGTACGCTAGCCTTAGTGAAGGAGCTGATCTACTCACTTTCTGGGCAAAGGCCATTGTAGTGATGGTGCCAGTGTATATTGTAATACATCTCATTGTCATCTTCATTTTTACTGCGGTACATAAATATCGAACTGGGGAAGGGTTTCCAAGGTTTGTAGATGAACGAGATAAGCTCATTGAACTGAAGGCTATGAGGGTTAAATACTTTGTGGTTATCTTTGGCCTCTTTGCTTCAATGGTTTCAGTATTGATGGGTGCGACCATAACGATCGCCTTCGTTATTTTGATAGGCGGTATGTTAGCCTCAGGCTTCCTTGCGCCGCTCACGCACTTTATCCTCTATAGGTTAGACGCATAAATATGGAAAAACTTGGAATTCAAAACATTGTGCGAAAATTACGCTTTGCAACTGGTGAAATGACACAGCAAGCATTGGCCGACATGGTCGGAGCGACGAGGCAGACTATTGCTTCAATAGAAAAAAATAAGTACTCGCCATCTCTCGATCTCGCCTTTCGTATTGCGCAAGCATTCGAAGTTGAGATTTCTGAAGTATTTTCTTACGAAAAAATTAAAAAATAAACTATGAAAAATAATAAAATTTTTGATCCAATTGATCCGAAGGTCCTCCTGTCGACCTTATGGATATTCTTTTTGTTCAGCATCTTTTTTTCAGACTTCCAATGGATAATGACACCAGGAAGCCTCGATGAAATCGCCTCTGGTTTCGTACGTGGATTCCCAATGACGCCTGAGCTCCTCTTTATTGCGTCTGTGGTGCATATCATTCCAGTACTCATGATCCTGCTTTCGCGGGTTGTTACCCGATCTCTCAACCGCTGGCTTAACATCAGTATGGGTGCATTTACAATTTTCTTAACGTTCTCAAGTGGATGGGATGCACCTGATCAAATCTTCTTTAAGGTGGCAGAAGTGATTGCGCTGGTGCTTGTGGTATGGGTTGCGTGGCGATGGAAGCGTGATGCTGACTTTGATCTAGCTGCACATTGACACGTTTGGTATACTTACGACATGGATAAAGATAATAATAAAAAGCACTCGCACTTTTACATCGGTGTTGGAGTTGGATTAGGTATAATTATTGGGAACATACTTGGCGTGATACTCGGTAATGTTGCAATGGGGATATCTATCGGGATCATTATTGGGACTATCATAGGTGTAGCATACGACAAATCCAAAATGAAAAAATAATTGAACTGAACAGAGTTCTTGCTTTAGACTGACCATTAAACTAAAAACACCCAGAATTAATTTCTGGGTGTTTTTTAGATTAAAAATCTAAATAAATGGCTTAAAAGCAATCATTATCCTAGCGGGACAGGTAGAATGAGTTCGATTCGGTTTCCACTGGGTTCCGTGAACATACCGTGTATTGTGGGACTATCCCCGAGTAGTTCAGGAGTAAATTCAATCGAAACGCCGGGTGCCGACTCAAGAGATTTAAAAATTGAATCAAGCTCCTCACGTGAAGAGACTTTGAGAGCAAGATGGTGAAGACCTACATTCTTCTCACGATCAAATGCAACAGGGGCACTATCTTTAGTAGCCCATAATGCAATCATCTGTGTGCCATCGCTTATGAAGTTAGCAGGGTATGATAAATTTTCACCGACTTTTTCCCAACCAAGGGTATTAATAAAAAAACTAGTACTTTCGTCAAGATTAGACACTGTTAGTGCTACGTGGTGCACTCCTTTTGTTTTTGCGTTCATGATATTGATTTAGTTAATAATCTTACTTTACTTTTTAAAGTAAGATTATTGTATCACTTTACTTTAAAAAGTAAAGTGATTTATTTAAGAGACAACTTATAACATATAAAGTCAATGTGGTATGGTACCTTGTATGCAAACACTTGATGTAATACAAAAAAAACATGTGTCCAAAATTCTATTTCAACTGCTAAGTGGACGGATCAGATTTAGCGATCTGCAAAACGGTACAGGAGTTAATACGTCATGTTTACAAAATAGATTATCTTTGCTTCTTAAAGAAAAGTTTATAGAACATGAGTGTTGTGAGACAGATAGACGTAGCGGGTATTATAGCTTAACTAGACGAGGCTTAAAATTAACAAAAAAATTGACTGTTATTGCAAGTATTTGATACTGACGTTCTTGGCATTATTTTTATCTACATTAACTACTGTATCTTCAGTTTTCTTTAAGTGTGATTAAGATTCCATGCACAATTTACATCAATCTGATAATTTACTTGTAATTTGCAAGTAAATATTCTAAAATGGACGCTACTAATAATAATTGTTAAAACAATAGTATGAATGAAACAACCTACTTAATAGTACTGATGCTTGCAATAACAGCCTTCTTTGCGTTAGTGCTGAAGGCATTTTACGATCATCAGTCACCGAAGAGCGTTTTGTATATCGTAGCGGCACTGCTTTTTTCTTGGTTTGCATTTGGATACTTTGTACTTCAGCAAGACATGTTTTCAGCATTAAATATGCCACGAGTCGCATTTGCATCAATTGTGACATTTCCCGTCATTGTGGGGGTGCTTGCGTATAATTTCTGGAGCACGTTCCGTAGCACTATTGATCGAATGTCTACAGAGACCTTCCTGTCACTACAACATATGCGAACGGTCTTTGGAATTCTATTTTTCTTTACAACCGCACTTCCCCTATTTTTTCAATTAATTGGTGGGTTAGGAGACATCGCAGCAGGTGTTGGAGCTTTTCTAGCTCTACGTAGTTTAAAGAAGGGGGATCTTACTACGTCTGCTGCTATCATACGTGGAAACATTGCAGGTGTATTAGATTTTATTATAGTATTTACGCTTGCGCTTACGATAATACTTAAACATGAACCAGCAGCTCTGGGGGACATGTTTAACCTTATACCTGTCGTTGTTGTACCTATATTTATTTTGTTACATATAGCTTCACTACGTCTTCTGAAGAAATAAGACCATACAAAAAAACCTCTGTGTACACAGAGGTTTTTTTGATGTAGGTTACGTATTTTTCTTTTGTAAACTCTCTTTAGTTTTTTTAATAAAATTGGCCTGATCATTTATAATTTGCTTTGTTAATTCTTTTGGGACCTCAGTTTGTGGATCGTATGTGGCGCTCCAGATCATGATTTCAACGAGTATTGGCAACAAGTCGATACCTTTGTCGGTAATGGAGTATATAAACTTTGTCTTGTTTGAGGTGTCCACCGCCTTGGTAACGATCCCATTGCTTTCAAGTGTTTCTAGGCGATCAGCTAAAATATTGGTAGAGATGCCTTCCTTTGATTCTAGAAAATCACCGTATGTCGTTTTGCCAAAAAATAGTAAGTCACGAATGATGAGTAGTGACCACTTATCGCCATATATGTCCAGTGCAAAACTAATAGGGCAGTCAGATCGTCTTTGTGTTTTTTTTCTCATGATTGTGTGTTGATTTGCTATACACTAGTGTCGGTATCAGTATATTGGTGTATTAATACTATAAAACAAATATGTCCAATACGAAAGATTTTCCTGAGGAAATTGGCTCAATGGCATTTATGGTATCACAAATAAACTCTTCTGTGACGCGTCGGAAATACTGGGAAACCTGGTTGCTTCAGGATACCTCTACGATGTGAAAGATGGGAATGTTTGCGAGGCAATGTCCCACTACCTCTATCTTAAGCTACATCATAGACTAGGATCTAATGGTGACCTGTTGCAGTAAAAACTACGCACGTGATAATATATAAAATACTATATTTAAAATAATATGCATAGAAAAATAAAAAATAAAGAGAAGCATGTGAAGCGTTTTATTCAACTTACGATTGTATTCTTTGGCTTAGAATTTCTACTGCTATTAAAGTTGTTATTTAGTGGAGAGGGTATTTCTATTGGAGAAATTCTAGTCCCATCATCTGTTACTCATATGATGATGTTTATATCTGTCGCAATGATATATATGGGTGTGTACTATCTCAGAAATGAGTAAATTGATCAACTCGGATTTTTGGTTTACAAAAACCACCCTAACGGGTGGTTTTTTAAAAGTTCTTTCAGGCACCATGACGATCCAGGAGAGTCTATTTATTAGTCTCGTCGCCAAGTGCTCCTATTTGTCGTCATCCTTGGTGACATTCATAGTTTCAGATCTATATAGTATGATGAGATCGTAAGAGATTTCGGAGATTTAGTTACGTCCAGCCATTACTCCTCCGTCCACATTCCAAATCGCTCCAGTTACCCAAGAGGTCTTGTCACTAAGCAGGAACACAATAGTTTCAGCCACGTCATGAGGGGTACCGATACGTCCGATGGGGTGGAAGTCATTGAATCCATCAAGGGTGTCATCAAGCCGGTCTTTTTCTATGAAACTTTCGTAGATAGGAGTTTTGACTACTGCGGGAGCAACAGCGTTTACTCGAATCTTGTCATCTGCCAACTCCATGGCTAGATGTTGGGTCATTGCGTGCAAACCAGCTTTTGCCATTGAATACGAACTCGATGGAGTTGCCTTAATTGCTTGGTGAGCCCACATTGATCCAATGGTGACTATGGAACCACCACCGTTGGACTTCATGTTTTCTGCCACTACCTGGGTGATAAAGAAGAATGATTTATTGAAATCCATGTATTTGTCGTAATCTTCAGGAGTTTGTTCTAGATACGGTTTTGGGGAAAAATAACCAGCTGCATTTACGAGCCCTTCAATACTAAACGAATCGTTTTTGATGTTTGTAATAAGTGATTTCAAGCCTTCTGCAGAAGACACATCAGCCTGCACAATTCTTACGAGAGTGTCGTTATTTAAGACCTCTTTCGCAACCTGCGCTGTTTCATCATTTTTACCTACAAGTGTTACATGTTTACCCGCAGCAACTAGCAACTCCGCCGTTGCTAGACCCATGCCACTTGTTCCACCGATTATATAATTAGTTTCCATATTTCTTGTGCTTTATATTAAATACTTTACTTTGTAAAGTAATCTTCCATAGTCTATCACTTTACTTTACTTTGTAAAGTGATAGACTGTTGAAATGAAGAACACAGAAAAAACGTGTCTTGATATCTTTCAACAAAAACATGTTATTCGCATCTTGCTTACTATCGGAGAATTTGGCCCGATTGGTTTTAATGCCCAGCAAGAAAAACTCACTATCAATACAGTAACTCTGCAACGAAGACTTGAAGATTTACAAGAAAAAAAGTTTATCCAGAAAGTTCCCTGTCCTGATGACTCACGTTCAGTACATTATTCACTACAAAAACGTGGTGAAGAAGTGAGCAGAATGTTGATTGCTTTCCGAGCGTATCTTATTAAAACTGCGTAATAATTTTTATCACAATTAGTTTACTAATTGTGACCATTGTTGGTTTTCCGCAGGGTGGTGAGCAACAACAGTTCCGGCTTTTATAGGCTTGATACCAAATACGATACTCAATATGATCTAGGTGAAATAGGGGCTTACTCTGTGGGCTTTTTAGCTATTTTCTACGCTGGTGCAAAAAAGCTAAAAGGCATACTGTTACGTATTGGAAGAATTACTGACGCAGTTTAGAGTTGAGACCAGACCTAGCTGACTAGTTTTGATTTTAATATAAAATACAAAAATACCTATCAATTTTGAATACTTTTGTGTACAGTATGAAGTGAAGCTCCGACCACTTCTATAAAAATTATCTATACTAATTATGACTTTTACTACATCCAAATACCTTATAACCATTTTGACCACCGCTACGCTCTTTTTTGCACTCACTACATATGCTCGAGAATACCAGGACCTGGAAATTGAAGCCGACATTAACGATGGTAATGCTGAAGTCATTGTCACGTACGAAAAAGACGGAGAGACTGTTGAAGAAAACTACGAATATGACGTGGTCAACTTAGACGATCTTGTCGAAAAGATATCAGACGAGATATCAGTTAAAGACAGTCTTGTTGAAGATATATGGGAATATAATATAGACGGCAGTTTTATAAAAGCAGATGCTCAAGAAAAAATATCGGACCTTAAAAAATTAATTTCTGCTGCTGATGAGGCAATTGACAATGCAGTAGAAAATATGGGAGACGAAGATAAGATCGATGAGGCTCGACGCATAATGACTCAAGTAAAAAGAACACTCGAGGACGCCGAAGTCGGGTATGGTTCTGAGGATTATACAATTGCTCTTGAATATACAGATAGGGGCGTGGATGAAGCAGAGGAAATATTTGACCTTGTCGACTATGATCAGGATGACTTTATCGACAAGGGGAGTTCAGAACGTGAAAAAGTGGCCAAAGAATCTATTGATGATGCTGCTGAAGCGCTCAGAGAATCAGAAGATGATATTGACGAAGCTGACAAAGCTGATTTAGACACGTTGGATGCGAAAAAAATCCTTGATGAAGCTGATACAAAACTAGACGATGCAAGGTATGAGTTTGACGATGGGGACTTTATATACGCAAGGAAATTATCTAGACAGAGTCAAGATTTAATTGAAAGTATTGAGAATCTTTTGGAAGAATCAAATGGTGAGGAGGATCTTCCAGAAGAAGCAGTTCCAGAGGAAGTAGATAATGAGGCAGATGCAGATAATGAGGAACTGAGTTCTCTGAAAGCTTCACTACAGGCACAAATAATAACCCTCATGAAGCAACTTATCGTACTTCTCACGAGAGCTAATTAATAGACAGCTTTTGTTCGGTCCTAAAGAAAGCCGTGCATGCTTCAGATAATTATCTAGTCATTAAAATCACCTGAGATTATAAATAAAAGCACCTGGCGAGGTGCTTTTATTTATAAATCCAGCGGGCTATTTTATTGGTAGATTTCCCTCGCCACAAATCTTGGTAGTCAGATACCCAATTAGTCCACCCAGGAACGCTCCGTCGATCAGAGCCCAGTAGGGTGAGGTGAGGCCTGTCCAGGCCACAATGTCTAAAGACATAAATGGTCCCAGTTCATCCTTTGCTAAAAGTACGAGTATTAGGATGAATACTATCCCAATGGTTGGTCCTCGTAACCACCAAGGCATAGGGATGCTGGGGAACATAGGATGGCGGTCAAATATACCTACAAACCCAATCATTGCACTCATGCTTACCATGAGTAACAAGAACCCAATTTTGAATTCTAATGATGTTTCTACAGGAATAAATGGTAGTACAAGGAGTACTAGGACACCGATAATAAGGCCAATCGTCTTGCTCACAAAGAGGCGACCAGAAATTGAATGTTTATTGAACATAAGTGTTTATATTAATAATTAATATACTTCACCTATCAGTATAACCGATCGCTAGCAGTATTTGGGGTACTTTTTCTGGGTTGGTCTGTATTGCTTCAGCATATATTTCTCTACGGATGTTAGTGTAGGTATATACGTTGGTATATACCATCGTATATACCTACATTTGAGTGAATCTTCAGCGCAATCATTAAATGTTATACTGTCGTTACTATGAATAAAAATGGTATTGCAATTGTGCTTGGTGTGTTGATTGTCGGTGGAGTGTATTTTGGTATGCAGACACGTTCAGAAGAATCCGTCATTCATGAGCATGAACATGAGCACGGCGTAGAAGCGTCTCATGCGGAGCATGGTTTTAAAGGTCTTATTTCACCGATAACTTTTCAAGAGAAGATGGAGTCAGGTGAATACACTATTGTAGATGTACGAACTCCAGAAGAGTATACAGAGCAACGTATTGGTGTAGAGGCACTTTCAGTCAATTTCTATGATACTGATTTTACAGAACAGCTTGCTACACTTGATACAAGTAAAAAATATCTAGTGCATTGTAAAAGTGGTGGACGATCTTCAAAAGCAGTGCAAGTAATGGAGGAACTTGGCTTTGAAGAATTTTATGAACTTACAGGTGGTATTGATAACTGGAACAGGGAAGGGCTTCAGACGTATTAGGGAATGACGTATGCGTATTCTATATAGGATATACGTACGTAAAATCAAACAACGGAAACCTTTGGTCATAGAGAGAAACTAATGTGCCAACGCAACACAAGTGATGGAGACAGGTTCAAGCGGCAAAAGCGCAGCTTTTGCCGCTTGAAGCGTTGCTCCGGTAGTCATTACGTCGTCTACAAGCAAAATATGTTTGCCCGCTAAAAATGCTTCTGTGGAGGTGTTATTTTTTGCCACAAAGGCATTGCTGACATTTGTAAGTCGTTCCTTTCGTGATAGTGAAGTCTGTGGCGGGGTGTTGTGTGTACGTAGGAGAATTTTTTCAGAAAACTCTATTGGTGCTGTTGTGCGTCTGGATTCCTGTATGACTTCTGAAACTTGATTGTATCCGCGAGTGCGTAACCGTTCTTTAGAAAGGGGGACAGGGATGCATACATATGGTACTGCTGTATCTAATGAATTAAAGTACTCGCCAAGGGTAGCCGCAAGTAATTCCCGTGCATGTGTATGGTTATGGAATTTTAGAAGATGGATAGCACTACGTACACGTGCGTCATTGTATGGCAGTAGTGAGGTTATGTGTGCGTTGGTTTCTTTTCTCCCTATGAGGAGAAAATCTTTTGTCACCATTCCCATTATGTGGACTTCGTCTTCTGAAGGAGGGAAGAGGAAGTGGAGTATGTGTTTGTAATCCAGATACATACTTTTAGTATACGGGATACTAATGGTATTATTGGTGCAAGTTATGTCAATAGGTCTAAAAAGTTTTTTTGCTGGTCTTAAACCAAAGACAATTAGTGCTCCTACACATGTTGTTGGGATTGATTATGGTTCTTCTTCTGTAAAAGTAGTGGAGTTACGGCAAAAAGATTCTGCTCTCACTTTAAGTACGTATGGCGAACTGCAGCTTGGACCCTATGGGGAGCAGGATATGGGAAGCATTACACATCTTGAAATGCCAAAACGTATTGAAGCACTCGTAGATGTATTGCGCGAATCGAAGGTGACTGCGACCTCGGGAGTAATGTCACTACAACTTTCCACATCTTTTGTTACGGTGTTTTCACTTACTGCAAAAGAAAATGAGGATATTGGCCCACGTGTACGAGTGGAGGCAAGAAAATACATACCTGTGCCTATGACAGACGTCACTTTTGATTGGAGTGAATTACCATCTTTAGGAAGCGCGCCAGCGACAGTAAAAGATGTTTTGGTAGCGGCAGTGCAAAATGAAGCACATGCTAATTCGTTGGCTCTTTTACAGGCTGTTAAGATGAGTTCACAACCTACTGAAATCGAACTCTTTAGTACAATGCGCGCAATTTCAAAAACAACCGACACTTCGCTTGCTGTTATAGATTTGGGTGCACAAACAAGTAAAATATACATTTCCAAAGAGGGAATTATACGCAAAACACACAGAGTGTTTGCTGGCGGTGCTCAAGCAACTGATCGCATTGCCAAAGCACTAGCTATTTCTTTTGATGATGCTGAAAACAGAAAACGAAATTACTCTGAGAATGATGAACAAGCAGTAACAATTAAAAAATCAGTTGTCTCCACATTTGAACGTCCCCTACAAGAATTTAAACGAGTTTTGAGTCAGTATGAGCTACGTTGTGGGGAACCGGTTTCTCGAATAGTCATTACGGGAGGTTCTTCTACCTTTAGAGATATGGAAACATATGTAAATTATATGCTCGACCGCTCAGTTGAGCGGGCGAACCCATTCGCCAAAGTAGCATATCCAGCTTTCATGGAGGATGTGCTTATCGATATTGCACCAACTTTTTCGGTTGCGATAGGTGCGGCGTTGCGTTCATTTGAAGTGTCTGTGTAACTGTCCACAGAGGTTGCAAAATTTTAGTTTGATTGCGCGGTATAATAATTTGTATGGAAAACCGCCAAGGATCATCGTTCATTCCCAAAAACACAGTCCGAACTACCACGAAACCACAAAATGTTCGTCGGGTGTATATATTTACGTATGTTGCCTTCGTGTTATTTTTTGGTACGGCTATAGCTACTGTCGGTATATTTATATACGATATATCTATTGATAACCAGATTGCCGCTCAACAAGAAAATTTGTCTAAAGAACGTGAAGTATTTAACCAAGCAGACTTAGAAAGAGTTCGTGAATTAGACGCTCGTATGAATAAAGCGTTTGGGATACTTGATCAACACGTAGCAGTGCATAGCATCATGGATGTATTAGATGCTGCGATACTGAAGTCAGTTCAGGTGACAGCATTTGAGTATGTTAAAGACATAGACAACTCCTTAAATCTCACACTGACACTTCAAACGAAAAAATTCAATGACTCGCTGGCACAACGCGAAAGTTTTTTGGATCATACACTGATGGAAAATCCTGTTATTTCAGAAGTAACATTTTCAGAATCATTACCTGAAAATACCCTCATCAATGCACCGGAAGGCAAGGTTACTTTTATGCTCTCTAAGGAATTGAAAACATCAGACATTCCCTATATTGCTCGGGACAGCATCACTGAAAGTTCCATAGGAAGCTCCAACTCAAATGTTCCTGTAGTGTCTGAAGAGGCTAGTTTTCTTGAGGAGTTAAACAACAGTGCAGTCATTAATGAATAGTCGTTAGTTATATGGGATACAAAACAATCACACAAATTACACTTGCTGCGCTATCACTGATAATTATTTTCGTGTATATTCAACCTACCTTGATTACTATTGGAGATAACCAAGACCAGTTGTTTGAGTACACAGATACTGCCAATAAAGCTTCAGAGCTTAATTCAAAACTTTCCGAGTTGCTTGCTGCAGAACAATCATTTAAGAAAGCTGATATAGAAGCACTAGAAACATATTTACCTTCAACTATAGATGACATGACGGTCATGGCTGATATAACAGAAATGGTACACAAAAACGGACTTTTGGTGGATGAATTAATTTCGGGAGAGTTGCAGTCTCCTGAAGAGAATATTATTTTTGAAGGGGAGAGTATCGTTTCTGACGGTGTGAGTTATAAGGACTTTATACTGACTGTTTCTGGCCCATATGAACCATTTAAAGCAATGCTTAATTCATTTGAACGTAATAAATATCCACTTGAATTTATAGAACTTACACTTAGTGGGTTTGCAGAGGAAGATGGGACTGTTGTAGTGCCTCTAGATTTCTTAAAGGGGAAGTACAGAATGGTACTGCGTACTTATGCATTTTAGATCTTGAGATTAATATTATATTATGAATTCAAAACTCCAAAACACACTTATAATAATAGGAATTGTTGCCATAGCAGGCATTGGATATTATTTGTATGAACAAAATAGTGTCATCACCCTACAGGGTAATTCAGTAGATAATACTAAGGCGGTTGAAACGGCAGATTTCTTACAAAGACTCAATGAACTCAAAGTGATTACTCTTGATGGTGTTATTTTGCAGGACGAACGATTTAAAACATTGGTAGATTCATCTCAAGTAATCGTTCCCGTTTCTGTTGGACGTAAAAACCCATTTGCAGCACGTAACTAAACAATAGATGGATATACTTGATCAACTCATTGAATCAGGAGCATTAACTTTAGACAAATCATCTGAAGTTGAAGCTGTTGTGGCCAAGAACGGAACCTCATATGAGGAAGCGTTATTGCAGACAGGCGTGCCTGCTGAAATTGTTCGAGGCGCATATGCTATACACTATGGCGTAGAATCTCTGTTCTTATCCACAAATGATACGATAGAGCAAGAGATTCTATCGTATGTTCCAGAAGAGTCAGCCCGTCACTACCGAATGATACCAGTGCGCCTTGAAGAAGGTGTGTTGATTGTGGCAGTGAATGATCCTGATAATTTGCAGTTGCGTGAAGCGTTAAATTTTATTAGTACTAAACATAACTTGCCGTTCAAGTTTGTGTTTATGCTCAATAGAGATATTGAGGAAGTGCTCAGATTGTACGAATCTTTAACAGGGGAAGTGGGAGAGGCGCTTGGTTCACTTGAAGGCGAACTAGAGGCTGATATTTCAAAAAAGAAAAATAGCGGTTCTAATAAAATTTCTCAAAAAGAACTTGATAATCTAAAAGAGGACGCTCCGGTAACAAAAATTGTAGCAACTATTTTACGATACGCAGTTGACGGAGGTGCGTCTGATATTCATATTGAGCCAACGGGGGGGAAAGTGGTGGTACGTTTTCGGGTTGATGGTGAATTATCAAAAAGTCTCGAACTTCCTAAAAACGTACAATCAGCGGTAGTCGCACGAGTAAAAATATTGTCTTCAATGCGGCTGGATGAAAAACGAAAGCCTCAAGATGGTCGTTTCTCAGCAACATTTGATGGACATAAAATTGATTTCCGAGTATCTATTCTGCCGACCAATCACGGAGAAAAAGTAGTAATGCGTATTTTGGATACAGACCGAGGAGTAAGTACATTGGAAGATACTGGAATCTCGCCGCATAACCTCGAGGTGATACGCCGTTTGGTAAAAGAACCGTACGGGATTATTCTTATTTCTGGCCCAACAGGTTCAGGTAAGTCTACAACGCTATATGCGATGCTTTCGGAGGTAGATAAACTCAGTAAAAATGTACTTTCTTTAGAGGATCCAGTTGAATATAATATCGATGATGTAAGTCAGTCACAAGTTCGTCCAGAGATTGGCTATACTTTTGCGGCAGGTTTGCGCTCTGCATTACGACAGGATCCAGATATTATTATGGTTGGAGAAATTCGTGATAAAGAAACTGCGCAACTTGCCATTCAAGCAGCACTTACCGGACACTTGGTTTTATCTACAATCCACACCAATAATTCTATAGGTGTAATTCCACGTTTGATAGATATGGGAGTTGATCCATATCTTATTGCACCCACACTGAAGCTCGCTATTGCTCAGAGACTTGCACGCCGATTATGTCCTGGTACTGGTAAAGAAATAGATGTTGCCGGAGGGGTACAAATGATGATAGATGAAACTTTCCGGTCGTTGCCAGAGAAGTACCATAATCGTATTCCAGAAGCTAAAACGATGTTACACCCAGAACCGTCAACGGGTTGCGCATCAGGAACAAAAGGACGCGTTGCAGTTATGGAGGCATTTGAAGTAAATGAGGAGATCCAAGAACTTATTTTGAAAGGTGGGTCAGAAGAAGAAATGTTTGATGTAGCACGTGAATCAGGATTCATTTCAATGAAAGAAGATGCGATTATTAAGGCACTTGACCATGTTATTCCGTACGAAGAGATGAATGTATTTGGTACAAAGGTTGGAATGGAAACCGATGTAGAGGTACCCGACACAGTAGAAATACCACCTGTGGTCACAGCAGACGAAGCGGCACAAGATCACATTCAGCCAGATACGACACTCAGTGAATTAGCAGAACCTGTAGAGAAAAATTTGGAGTTGTAAAAGGATATACAACTGTGCATATAATCCATAAAACAGTTACGTCCTTGGCGTATAATAAGAATAATGAAAATTTTACTTGTTGATGACGACGCATTTTTAAGGGATATGTATGCTACGAAGTTTACCCAAGCAGGCGACGAAGTGCAGGTGGCCCAAAATGGCAATGAGGCACTTTCTTATCTGGCTGACTATGCCTACGACGTGGTAATAATGGACATGGTAATGCCCGGCATGTCAGGTCTTGATTTGTTAACAGAGATACAAAAAGAGCCATCAACAAAAAAAAGTAAATACATTGTGCTTTCTAACCAAGGTGAGCAAACAGATATACGGGCAGCAGAAGAGGCAGGGGCAGATGGGTATATTATTAAAGCAGAGTCTATTCCAAGTGAGGTAGTGACTAAGGTACATAACATAGTCCAATAAATATGGCGTCAGTTGATTACAAAAGAGAACTTAAAGATTTAATAGATATTGTTGTTTCTGAAAATGGTTCGGACCTTCATTTTTCTGTAGGTGCCCACCCGATTGTTCGCGTGTCTGGCTCCCTTATTCCCCTGGTAAAGAAACCAATTCTTACTGACCAGGATCTAGAAGGATTTGCTCATTCATTAATGAGTAAGACAAAGTTTGCTGAGTTTGAGGAAACTTTTGAGGCTGATTTTTCATATGCACATGCTGATGGTATCCGGTTCCGTGGGAATAGTTTTTACCAAAGTGGTTCAGTGGCAATTGCTCTTCGTTTAATCCCGAGTGAAATCCGTACTATGGCTGAGCTGAGCTTACCTCCGATACTTGAAAGTTTTGTCCAGCGACCCCAGGGATTTTTCTTGTGCGTAGGACCTGTAGGGCAGGGTAAATCCACAACTCTTGCTGCTATGGTTGAATACATTAATCAAAATAGGGCTGAACATATTGTGACCATTGAAGACCCTGTCGAATATATATACGATGCAAAAAAGTCACTGATTGATCAGCGTGAAATTGGTATTGATTCAGCCAGCTTTGAAATGGCACTCAATTCAGTATTTCGTCAGGATGTTGATGTTATTCTGGTAGGAGAGATGCGTAATGCCGAAACTATTGCAACGGCAGTGACGGCTGCTGAGACAGGACATCTTGTGTTGTCTACGTTACATACAAACAATGCTGCCCAAACAATTGATCGTATCATTGATGCATTCCCAGCAGGACAGCAAAACCAGATTAGAATACAGTTGGCTGGTTCCTTGGCAGGAATATTTTCCCAACGTTTGATTCCTCGTATTTCAGGAGGCCTTATACCTGCGTATGAATTATTGGTTAATAACAGTGCGGTATCAAACCTCATCCGCGAAGGGCGTTCACATGAAATTCAGACGCTGATAGAAACAGGTCTTGAGCAAGGTATGATTGATATGAATAGATCATTGACCGATCTAGTAAAACGAGGAGAGATTACCGTAGAAAATGCCTTTGCGTATTCAACTAACCCTAAAGGACTTGAGCGACTGATGTAGATATGATTTTGATTACTAATCATTACGACTATAAACATGTTATTTAACTACAAAGCAATCGACCAGCACAACACCTCCAGAGAAGGTGTTGTTGAAGCATCTAACGTCGATGCAGCTATTTCTCGAGTGCAAAAGGAAGGGTACACCATAATCTCTATTGACCCAGTGGAAGAAAAGAAAAAACTCCTAGACATGGAATTCAATTTGTTTAATAGCATTTCCAATAAGGAGATCGTGATACTTTCACGACAAATTTCTACACTCTTTGATGCTCAAGTATCAGCGCTACGTATTTTCCGGCTACTTGCATCAGAAATGGAAAACCTTCAGCTTCAGTCCGTCCTGAATTCAATCTCAGACGATCTACAGGCCGGAAGTTCCATATCACGAGCGTTATCTGCGCACCCGAATGTGTTTTCGCCATTTTATATAAACATGGTTCGTTCGGGTGAGGAGTCAGGATCTCTTGAAAAATCTTTTGCGTATCTTGCTGATTATCTTGATAGACAATACCAGGTTGTCAGTAAGGCAAAAGGGGCGATGATTTATCCTGCTTTTGTTGTTGGTACATTCTTTGCTGTAATGGGACTTATGCTTACTATGGTAATCCCACGAATTGCACAGATCTTGACTGATTCAGGACAAGAGTTGCCTATCTACACGAAGATAGTTATTGGTCTATCAAGTTTTCTTACGAACTATATAGGTCTTATTTTCATACTTGTTGCGGTGGGCGGTTTCTTTTGGTGGAGATTTGTTCAAACAGATGTGGGTGCACGTTTTATTGATGAACTTAAAGTGTCTGTTCCGTTTATAGGAGATTTAAATAGAAAACTCTATTTAACGCGTATCTGTGACAACCTGTCCACCATGCTTACGAGTGGTATCTCAATGGTGCAAGCTTTAGAAGTAACTGCTGACGTAGTTGATAACAAAGTATATAAAGAAATTCTTGAGTATACTCTTCTTGAGGTAAAAGGAGGACGTTCTTTTGCTGATACGCTCTCAGAATTTCCTGAAATTCCCGGGGTGCTGTCACAGATGGCAAAGGTGGGAGAAGAAACTGGTAATTTAGGTGATATCTTGAACACTCTAGCTACGTTTTATAGGCGCGAAGTGGACAATGCAGTTGATACACTTATTAGTCTGATTGAGCCAGTTATGATTGTGATGTTGGGGTTGGGGGTAGGGGTGCTATTAGCATCAGTACTCATGCCAATCTATAATCTGACGAATACTATTTAAAGAAAATGGAAAAAGAAAACACCACGATGTCCAAGGGACATCGTGGTGTTTTCCCCACATGCACCTCCATAACAGGTCAATACCTGCCATAATAAGGGTATCCACTGCAACGTGGAGTTATATTTGCTTATATTGAGTCATGCAGCTGATGACTGAATCTAGACAGATATATTACTAAATAATTATTTTAATTTCATGTTTTTGAAACAAAAACTAAACCGAGGTTTTACACTCATCGAGCTTCTTGTGGTGATTGCAATCATCGGTATTCTCGCTTCTGTGGTGCTTGCATCACTGAACACAGCACGAAGTAAAGGTGCTGATGCGGCCGCAAAATCAAGTCTGAATAACATGCGTGCACAAATGGAGCTATTTTATGATACTCCTACTTCATATGATGGAGGTTGTGCAGACGCTACGGTGGCAGCTGCAATGGGAGCAGCAGCAGCAACTCAATCTGGTGCAGCATATACATCTGGTGATGCAGCAGTTGCAACTGCTCTAGTGGCAGTTTGTCATGATGACGCGGCAGTATGGGCAGCACAGGTTCCGTTAAACACAGGAGTTTCGTATTGTGTTGACTCGACCGGGAAAGCTATTGAAACAGCAAACTTCCTGGCGGCGAGTACGTATGTTTGCTCATAGTCTAAAACTATAGTAATCAATAAAAAAACTCCCGTACGGGAGTTTTTTTATTGTGTATCAACATTTTTTGAGGTGCATACTCTATTAGGAAAGAGGGTAGCGTATACTTACCTATATATGTTTACATTTCTTGAATTATTGCCGGTATGGTATCAGTACACTCTAGTTGGTTTGTTGGGTCTTATTATCGGGAGTTTCCTTAATGTAGTTATTTATAGGTATCACACAGGGAAATCGCTTAATGGACACTCACACTGTTTATCATGCGGAAATACCCTTAGGTGGTATGAGCTATTTCCACTAGTTTCCTATCTATTTTTGAGAGGGAAGTGTCGCGTCTGCGGATGTGCTATTCCTGTCCGCTATTTCCTTGTGGAATTTACAACCGCTGGATTATTCCTACTTATGTTTATGCAGTTTTCGTTTGGATTACCTCTTTTACTGTCTATGCTACTGGTGTCTGTTTTAATGGTCGTTGCTGTGTATGACATATACCATATGGTTATACCCGATGAGCTGGTGGTGACTATGTCGGTGTTAGCTGTTGTATATTATGTACTTGAATATGGATTTACGTGGAATACTACTGCCTTTCTTTCTCACGCAGGCGCTGCACTTGGAGCTTTTCTTTTTTATGGTGGACTGTGGCTTGTATCAAAAGGCCGATGGATTGGTTTTGGAGACGCAAAGTTGGCTATACCGTTAGGTTTTATTTTAGGTGCTCCTGCAGTGTATTCATTTATTGTATTTTCCTTCTGGATAGGTGCAATAGTGAGTCTTCTTATCTTGGGGTTTACCGCTTTGGTACGTATTATAAAAGCCCACTATGCATTTGGTATGGTGGTAAATTACTCTAAATATTTTACAATGAAGAGTGAAGTACCTTTTGCACCATTTATGATTGCTGCATTTCTCTTGGTGTATATGTATCATGTTAGCGCAATAGCGTTAATAGCATCGTTTATATAAAATGTCTCTTTTCCGTACCTTAAAACCGATAAGTATAAAAACAACAGGTGGTTTTTCACTGATCGAACTCATTGTAACCATCAGTCTTATGACTCTTATTACTGGAATCGTAATGGTTAAGTATTCTTCCTTTAATAACACAGTGGTATTGAAGTCCCAGGCATATGAAATGGCTTTAGATATTCGTGAGGCACAAGTATTCGGCGTAAGTACTCAAGGAAATGCAGGAACGTATCGTGAAGCTTTTGGTATTTATATTGATTTAAATACTCCTAATCAGTACTTACTTTTCCAAGATGCTGTAACCTCCAATTTTAGATATGACTCTGGCGAACAAGTCGGAGAGCTCTACACCATTGATTCACGTTTTGTTATATTGAGTATATGTACCACTGTTGGAGCTGCTGCACCAAATTGTTTAGCCACAAATACTTCAGTGTCGTTTAAGAGACCTGATTTTGATGCAAAGATTTCTACTACGCCATCTGTAACTAGTCCAGACAGGATCGATATTCAAATTGCTGTAGCCAACGACACTTCGACTGTTCGAACAGTGACTGTATTCCCTAGTGGTCAAATATCAGTTCAGTAATCCGTATATATGCTTTTTCTAACACAAGACAACAAGAAAAATAAAAAAGTAATTCAATCTGGTTTTACACTGATTGAAGTCCTTGTTTCGTTATCTTTGTTTACCGTGGTGGTCACTATGGCAGTGGGCACCTTGCTAGTCCTTATTGATGCAAATGGAAAGCAACAGAGTGCACAGTCGGTAATGACTAATATTTCTTTTGCTCTGGACAGTATGACGCGTGAAATACGTACCGGTCACCACTACCAGTGTGAAACTTCTTCAAGTGCTCTGGATGATACTAATAATACCGTTAACGACTGCACTTCACATCAGGCAAACTTTGCCTTTACTGAAAGTGGAGATAGCTTAACATCTGGAGCAGGGAGTAATCGCATAGCATATCGTCTGGCTGGCACGTCAATTGAACGTCGCTTAGGAACAACTGACTGGAGGCCAATTACTGCACCCGAGGTAGTGGTGGAAAAGCTTGAGTTTGTTGTTACTGATACCGATCTTTTGCCGAACACGAAGTCGCCGATTGTTACAGTGTATGTGTCTGGTACTGCTGGAAATATATCAGGAATTGATACTTCTTTTAACTTACAGACTACAGTAACGCAGCAAGGTTTAGATTTGTAATATGAACACAAAAAATAAAACATCAGGATATTCATTAGTTGAAGCACTTGTCGCAATTTCAATTTTGTTGCTGGCATTAGTTGGACCGATGACGATTGCTGCTAAAGGAATACAAAGTTCCAGCTTCGTGCGTGAGCAAACAGTCGCAATTTTCTTAGCCCAAGAAGGCCTTGAGGCTTTTACAGCGGCACGAAACGACATTACGCTCGCAGCAGCATCTGGAGGTGATTTCTCCGGCGTGTGGACTGATTTTCGCACAATGATTAACGATAGTCAGTGCCGAATTAGTTCTGGATCTGGATGTAATGTTGATTTTAGTACCACTAATCCCTTATTGTCAGGAGGAACTTCTGTTCCCTGTGCCGCGGATGGGTCAGGGTGCGAACTATATTTTGATGAAACAAACGCCCGTGCAAAATATTCACTTGACTCAAATGATCCACAATCTCCCTATGTACGGGTAATTGAAATAATTGATGTGGCCGGTGGTGGGTTACAGATAGAATCAACGGTGCTGTGGAATTCCCGATTATTTGGGTCGCAACAACAAAATGTGACACTAACTACCGCCTTATTTAACTTGTATGAATAAAAAAAATCTAAATAATAAAGGTTTTGCACTCTTACTGTCATTGATTATTTCAAGTATTGTTCTCTCTATTGGTTTGTCGATGCTCAATATCACACTTAAACAACTTACATTAGGCACGACCACACGCGGTTCAGAGATTGCGTTTCAGACCGCCAGTGCTGGCATGGAATGTCTTCGCTATACACGTACAGCAAAAAGCGCAGATTTTGTCGCGGGCAACCCAGTTATAGCGGACTGCTTGGTCACAACAGCTTCTACACGTAGTCAGCCCGATACAGATGTTGATTTATATCACTTCGATGATATGGATTGGAGTATTTCAGGAGGCTCCCAATGTATTGATATGGACGTATATATTTTTAACGCATCGGTAACCGGTGCGAATGCAGATGTGACCGCTGATGCACGAGGTGTTTCAAAAACATGTAGTGCAGGAGACATCTGTACCTATGGATTTGTACAAGGGTATAATCGTAGTTGTGCAGAAATAACAAGCAGTATTTTTACCGTACAGCGTGAATTGACTATCGAATTTTAATTATGGTTACCTGGCCATTGAAAGTCAGCAGGATTGTCTGTAGTATAGGGTCATAAATATGGCTATACAGAAGGAAATTATCGAAAGATATGAACAGTTAAAGAGAACGGTCGAAGAGTACCGACGTGCTTTTCATGTGGACAATGAAGAAATTGTTTCTCCCGAGGCACTGGATTCCCTTAAGGAAGAGTTAGTACAAATAGAAAAAGAGTACCCATCACTTGTAACACCGGATTCACCTACACAACGCGTTGCTGGGACGGCACTGGCGAAGTTTAAGAAAGTTACTCACAAGGTTCCACAATGGTCGCTCAATGACGCCTTTACCGAAGAAGACATCATTGAGTTTGATTTACGTGTTAAAAAAATGCTGTTGAAAAAGCACGGGAAAAACATAGAGCCGACATACACGTGTGAGCTAAAAATTGATGGACTACATGTAGTTCTTGAATATGTGAATGGTTTGTTAGTGACTGCTGCTACGCGCGGTGATGGGGTTGTTGGGGAAGACGTTACGCACAATGTACGGACTATCGATTCCGTTCCACTACGTCTACAGGAAGACGTTTCATTGATTACCGAAGGGGAGATATGGCTTTCTAAAAAACAGTTACAGAAAATAAATACTCAAAGAAGAAAAGATGATCAAAGCGAATATGCCAATCCACGAAATCTTGCCGCTGGAAC
>Ga0316189_10000045_pt1 | contig 102717 bp, 81 predicted proteins | sample LowCovwburrow_MG_FD_204930 | JGI IMG/M metagenome (GOLD analysis project Ga0316189, IMG submission 204930) | Coastal sediment microbial communities from Maine, United States - Lowes Cove worm burrow | ecosystem: Environmental > Aquatic > Marine > Coastal > Sediment | place: USA: Maine... | reverse complement strand
AGGGAGGCTAGGAGGGTGTTATTTTGCATTTAAGATCTACAGATCGATCTATAAAACACCCCTATAATCCCCTCAAGGGGATATTCCTAACTAAGTTATATCGAACTCAGGTTTGCAGGAAGGGGGAAGTTTATTCCGTATACTTTATGTAGGTCTTTCTAAAGCGTTCTTCTGTAGAACAGATCATTATTTTGTAACTAAATATAGTTGCAATCAGGACGACATCACGAAACTCATTCCGTCAATTCAGAGTGACATGGGTTTTTGATTGACTTGTCATACTAGCTACAACAGACCCATGAAAAATCTTGAATACAAAGGATACACTGGCAGTATCGAATATAGTTCTGAGGACAGTCTGCTTTATGGGAAAGTGCTCGGCATCAGAGGGTTGATATCCTATGAGGGAGAGACAGGAAAGAGACTTGAGGACGACTTTAGAGAATCAATCGACACCTATATAAGAGATTGCGAAGCAAATAATATCGAACCTGAAAAACCATTCAAGGGCAGTTTCAATGTGAGAGTTTCACCTTCATTGCATCAAAAGGCTGCTTTGTTGGCAAAGGAGGCAAAGATCTCATTGAACAATTTTGTCGCTGAGGCCATTCGAATGAGAATCCAGAAATCTTAATCAAGAAAGTTTGTGGAACTATCAGCAGATCAGAATCTTTTTGGAGCCGGAGAAATGCACAAAATTCATCCATTCTGAAAAATGTTACGAATAAGAAATAACGGGTCATACTAATTCTATAGTTTTAATCAAATTTTTCAAAATTGAAGTTTGTATGAAAAAACCTAACCTAACCAAGATCACCGTTTCTATTTTATTAATTGGCTTACTAGCAAGTTGCACCTCTTCAGGTAATGAATCAACTGAACAGAGTAACGCAGCAGAAGCCGAGGAAGTAGTAGTCATGGTCGAAGAGTCCCCTGCTGTATGCATCTGGGATCAGGTATCTGTTAGAGAAGTAGCTAATTCAAAAGGTAAGTGGATAACCTCAATTAGCGTTGGAGAGTCACTGACATATCTGGGTCAAGAAGCATACGATTCGCTCAACAAGAATAGAAAATACCTGAAGGTGAGACTTGCAGATGATACAGAAGGTTGGTCTGCCGCTGATTTTATCGTTAGTAATGGAAAAATAGGAGTTTTTCTAGAAGGGACGTTCATTTATAAACGCCCAGATTTGCTGACAAAAACAGAAAAGAAGTTCGAACGACTGGATATAGTTGCTGTAAAAAACACACAAGACGGCTGGAACGAAGTGGTTGGAAAACGCACCGAAGGAACTTGGATAGAAAATGGTTGGATCAAGACAGGCAAATTATCATTTGAGTCAACCGATATCGCAGTGGCTAAATTTTTAACAGGAGCAATGGCCAAAGATAACGAGGAAGACCAAAAAGAAGCCCTGGGAATAATTCTGGACAATCCAGACTTAGTTTCCTCGGATTTAATTGCAGACGTTCAAGCAGCTTTTGATAGTCTGTTATCGCCTGACGATGAGGAAGTCACTGACTCTAGTGAAAACGAAGTAGCCGCTGATAGTTTGTCATCTAACTAGAAGCCTAGTTGTCGAGATGGGACATTAACAAAAATCATAGTTGGAATTCAGGGGTCGAATTTGAAGGGTAACTATATTTTCTAACCGCTGTATACCCTTCGTATCTGAATTGGCAGAAGTTTAGACCCTTATTCGGCCAAGTAAGGTACGAAGAGAGATAATCGGGCAGTTCAGGTTCGTGAATGATAATTGCACAATGAAATTGAAATTATCATTCCAAATCCTGTAATCAGCTTAATTAAAATTCATGGTAATCCCCTATAATCCTCCTCCGTATCCACATCCACATCCACCTCTCCGCTCTCAGATTTTGGATATTACCCTCGTGTAAAATGTACAAGCATCAAGAATTTGTTGGATTTGGCAACTTTCATTTTGCATGTGCGCCAATTTGGAGTCTCCGGGCCCAAAACCAATGGTTGGTATTCCCATACTTACAGGCGTTACTGCATTGGTGCTGAAATCCCAAAAATCAAATTCGGAAGGTTTATCTCCAAAATTTTCATCGTATGCATCAGTGCATGCCTTTGTGAGGGCATGATCTAGTTCAATATTCCATGCAAGGTGAAAGGGTTCGTATTTTATATCCAGTCCTGTCCAACTTTTCCTGTAAAGTGTTCCAATTTCCCATGTAGCATTTTTACCCGCTATCAGTTGATCCATTTCTTCTTTGATTGCCTCTTCCGTTTCACCGGGTATCATTCTTCTATCCAAATAGATTTCACACTCAGAAGGTACCGCATTCAAAGAGGCACTGACACTGGAAATTTTTGACAAAACCAGGGTTCCTTTCATTCCATTTTTGGTCTTGAGTTCCTGATTTGTCTTCTCTACTCGTTGGATGATTTCTGCCATTTCATAAATGGCATTAAGTCCTTTTTCTGGTGCTGCACCATGCGCCGATACACCAAGTGTTTTAATAGCTATCTGAGCTTTGCCCTTGTGCCCTAAGGTTATGTTATTATTGGAGGGTTCACAAATGACCATATAGTCAGGTCTTAAATCCAGTTCATTAAACAGATGTTTTAGATTTTCTCCATCGCAGTCCTCTTCAAATACAGTACAAGAAACATAGACAGTCTTGCCTGCCGTAAATCCTAACTTTTTAGATAGAGCTCCAGCATAAACAGAAGCTGCGACCGATGACTTCATATCAACAGAACCCCTTCCGTGTAAACGGCCATTTGCAATTTGACCGCTAAACGGTGGAATATCCCATTCTTGTTCATCATTGACTTCTACAGTATCTACATGTGAATCAAACATGATTACCTTTTCGCCATTGCCTATCCTTCCTACTAAATTTCCCATGGCGTCAATTATGACTTCATCATAACCCAGGGTCTTCATTTTTTGCTCAATTAATTTAATTACGTCTTCTTCGTGACCAGAATAACTTTTTATCCTTACCAAATTTTGGGCAAACTCGATGACTTCATTTTCCAAAACTGGAGTCAGTAGATTACTTTTATTCATGCTTTTATTTTGAATGCGGTGTGATTAGAAGCTCTTATTTACTATGCTTTTAAAACGATCGATGTCGGTAAAGTGCTTACGTCTCGAACTTTGGCCTACGCGACCCGCTGATTGAAAAACTAAACTAGTAAAGCCGCATCACCAGCACAACTTTGCCTGTGAAAAATCAGGTTCTGAAAAATGATTGCAGTAGCAGAAGCAAACGGTGCGGCAACAAGGTTGCGAAGGGTATTCTAGTGAGTCAGCTTCTTATAATCCTCCTCCGTATCCACATCAACCTCACCACCCTCGAATGGAATGGTTGAAACAACGTCCAGGTTTTTCATCACAATTTTCTTCGCTCCTTCGTCTCCTTCAAGCTGCATCAAGTCATTAAAATAGTTTTTGCTGAAAATGACAGGCACTCCAACCTGATCTTTGTATTTGCAGGCTGTGATCAACTGCTTCTTTTCATGTGTGGTTAGTAGTTCTCGTAAAACCTCAACACTCAAATGCGGCTGATCGGAAAGGAGAAAAAGAACGTGCTGTATGTCTGGTTTTTTCTCCAGCAAATGAGAAAGTCCCGAACGGATGGAGCTAGCAATTCCTTCTTCCCAATGTTCATTCCTTATCAAGTCCAAACTCTTAGGACTGATTTTCTCTACAATGGAATCTGCATTTGCACCAAGCACGAGGACACCTGTTCCTAATTCTAATTGCACAGCGACTTCAATTGTATGTTGAAGAAGTGGCTGGCCTTTGTATTCAAGTAATTGTTTTGGTCGACCCAATCGGCTGGAAGTACCTGCTGCTAAAATGACCAGTCCGGTGGAAGGTTCGATGCTCAAAGCTTTACCGTGTCAAATTGTGTGTTGTCCTTAGAATGGATTGGCTCTTCCTTGTTTCTAAGTGAACTTCCCTGAACTCCAGACAAGACTGCTTTGATCTCAGAAAGAATGGAAATCGCAATTTCCTCTGGAGTCTCAGCTCCTATTTCCAGTCCCACTGGGGCGAAGATTTTCTCCATTCCCTCCTTTGGTATTTCAATGCCCTCCTCTTTCAAATCATCCAACATCCGTCGAAATTTCTTCTTTGGCCCAAGAATTCCGATGTAGGGAACTTCTTTATAATCCAGCAAGCATTTCAATACCGCCAAATCGTAATTGTAATTATGGGTCAGCAGGACAAAAGCGGTTTGATCATCAATCGGAATATTTTCAAGTATCGTTTCTGGTTTCGAAACAACTACCTGACAGGACGGCACAAATCGCTCTTGCTTGGCATGGGTTGGGCGTCCATCTACTACAAAAATATTCCAGCCCAGGGTCTCTGCCATCTTTGCCAGTCCCTGCACATCGTTTCCTGCTCCAACGATCACCAGCGAAATCGGCGGAGCAAAATATTCAATGAACACATTCTGATGTATAGCATCACCTACATATTCTCTGAAGAGAGAAGTCCTTTCTTGAATCACCTCTTTTGCATCTGCAATAACACGATCCGAAAGGCGCTGGTTTTCAATCGCACCTGTGACCTCAGTTGCAACAAGTAGCGAGGTTCCAGGTTGCTCCCCTTTTTTGTTTTTCAAATCAAAGAGCGACACTAGCACACATGCTTTCCTCTTTTCGACCGCCTGTCTCAGTAGCGAAATTGGATTGTTCTCATCCTCTTCGTTGATCGGCTCAAAAAGCACCTGAATAATCCCATTGCATCCCAACTGTGCTCCCACGACCGCATCTTCTTCATCACTTGTGTCGTAGGTGATCAGCGTATTCCTTTTCTGAACCAGGGCATACAATGCCTTTCGGAGTGCATCACCTTCGAGGCAACCGCCCGAGATCGCCCCCGTTGTAATTCCATTTTCATCCACGAGCATACGAGCACTCGGTCTTCGATAGGAAGATCCTTCTACATGCACCACGGTGGCTAGCACGGACTTCTTTCCTGCTTCGACGGTCCTCTGATAAGAATCAATTATGGCTTTGATCTCTCGCATCTACTTTCTTAACTGACTTACTGCTCTTTCAATTTTTTCTATCACAAAATCAATTTCCTCTTCGGTCGTAAATCTACCAAGTCCAAAACGGAGTGTTGAAAATGCGAGTTCGTCCGAAACACCCATTGCTCTCAATACGTGTGATGGCTCAAAGGTTGCTGAGGTACAGGCAGAGCCTTGCGAAACAGCAATTTGATTTAGTGACAACAGCAATTTTTCCCCATCAACACCTTCAAATGAAATGTTGCTCACATGAGCAAGTCGCTCAGATAAATGTCCGTTGCTGTCGGTGCCCGAAATTTTCAGTACTGCTTTTTCAAGTTTGTCTCTAAGCGGTCTCAGTCTGCTTTGTTCTTTGTGCATTTCTAAGCTGCATAATTCACATGCTTTACCCAAACCGACAATTCCCGGCACATTTAGTGTTCCGGATCGCATGCCTCGTTCATGACCACCCCCATCAATCTGTGCATTCAACTTGACTTTTGATTTAACATACAGTGCGCCAACCCCTTTCGGGCCGTATAGTTTATGCCCTGAAAAGGACATCAAATCAACGTTTAAGTTCTTCACATCAATCGGGATTTTGCCAACCGCTTGCGTGGCATCCGTCATGAAAGTCACGTTGTGTTTTTTTGCTACATCAGAAATTTTCTTGATCGGCTGAATTACTCCAGTCTCATTGTTCGCATGCATGATGCTAATTAAGATGGTCTGATCGGTAATCGCCTCTTCGAATTCAGCTAAGTCAATGAGGCCTTCGGGATTAACACTCAAGTATGTCACATCAAATCCCAATTTCTCCAGTCGCTCTACAGGATCTAATACAGCTTTGTGCTCCGCCGAGCAGGTAATGATGTGTTTTCCATTTCTGATGTTTCCTTCAGCGATCCCTTTTATCGCCAAATTATTGGACTCCGTAGCTCCAGAAGTGAAGATGATTTCTTTGGGGTTTGCACCGATCAGGTTTGCAATCTGTTCCCTAGCATGCTGCACAGACTCATCGGCTTCCCAGCCAAATGCGTGATTCCGGCTGGCGGCATTTCCAAATTTCTCATTGAAATATGGCAGCATTTCCTCCAAAACCCGTGGGTCTACGGGAGTTGTTGCATTGTTATCTAAATAAACCCGGTCTTGTAATGACATCTTATTTTCTATCCTTGGGCTCTTTGGTAAAACTTCATCAAACGAATTTAATGTCCCTAAATGAAAGGTGCTGTCCATTTTTTATACATGTACAGACCAACTCTGTCGTTTGTCGAGCAAAACGAGGTTTATGTCCAGCCATCATTATTTCCATGGCATTGGAAAAGAAATTCACTAATTTGTACAGCTATAAAAAATTTTAAATCAACATGGCCTCTTATTCAATCAAAGTAAATGGAAAATCGCATCAAGTTGATGTGGAACCAGATACCCCCATCTTATGGGTGCTACGTGATCATTTAAAACTAGTCGGAACAAAGTTCGGATGCGGTATCGCTCAATGTGGCGCCTGCACCATTCATGCAGACGGCAATGCAATTCGATCCTGCCAGCTTCCTGTCTCTGCAGTAAACGACATGGAACTAACCACAATTGAAGGACTCTCAGAAAAAGGAGATCATCCCGTGCAAGAGGCTTGGCTGGAACACGATGTGCCACAGTGTGGATATTGTCAGGCAGGTCAGATCATGAGTGCTTCAGCATTTCTAGAGACGAACTCCAATCCTTCAGACGAAGAGATTGCAACTGCTATGAATGGCAACATTTGTCGATGCGGAACTTATGTCCGTATCAACAAGGCAATCAAGACCGCATCTGAAAAAATGTCCTAACCATCCTAAAAGTCTATTCTTATGACGCTCATTACAACACAAATAAATCGTCGTTCTTTTCTAAAAGTTTCTACCGCAGCTAGTGGTGGGATGATGCTTGGCTTTAGTTGGCTGGCTTCCTGTAGTGCTCCGGGCGAGACGGTAAAAGCACCACCGAAGGAATGGTTCGATATCAATGCTTATATCAAAATAGGTGACAATGGAATCGTCACTCTTTACAACCCAAACCCTGAAATTGGTCAAAATGTAAAAACTTCTATGCCTGTGATTGTGGCTGAGGAATTGGATGTTGACTGGAAAGATGTGGTTGTAGAACAAGCCGATCTAAATTTAGTAAAATATAGTCGTCAACTTGCAGGAGGCAGTCAATCTATCCGGTCTGGTTGGAACAGTCTTCGCATGGCAGGAGCAACAGGAAGAAGAATGCTCATGGAGGCGGCAGCTAAACAATGGAGTGTCCCAGTTGGAGAATTGACAACGGACAAAGGTTATGTTAAACATACCTCAAGTGGCAAATCTGCTGGATATGGGGAGTTGGCTTCTGCAGCTGCCTTAATAGAAGTGCCTACGGAAGTTGAATTGAAAGATCCAAAAGACTTCAAATTGATTGGTGGTGACATCAAGAATGTTGATGCCAAGAAGATAGTGACAGGCGAGCCTTTGTTCGGCTTGGATGTGAATGAAGAAGGAATGCTAATCGCCATGATCGTTCATCCTCCTGCATTCGGAATGAAAATGAAGAATTGGGATGCGAGCAAAGCGAAGGCAATGCCAGGCATCATAGATGTTTTTACCATCAATACTGAGCCAAAAGAAAAACAATGGTCGGACGTAAATGCGTTTACCGAACTAATAGTTGTCACTGGTGAATCAACCTGGCAAGTAATGCAAGCCAAAAAAGCTGTTGACATAGAATGGATCAGCGATACTCCTGCAGAAAATAGTGATGAGCATTCGCAAAAATTACTGGATGCTATTGCTGCAAAAGGAGAGGTTCAACGGAAAGACGGCAATCCGGAAGGAGAAATTGAGAAAGGCGAAAAAGTAATTGAAGGTACTTACAGCGCTCCATTTATGGCTCACAACACCATGGAACCGATGAACTTTTATGCTGACGTTACGGATACGAAAGCTGTGCTAAATGGCCCAATCCAAACACCGGAGTACTTGGAGAAATCTGTTGCAGACATTTTGGGAATGTCCCTGGACCAGATAGATATTCAAATGACCCGAATGGGTGGTGGTTTTGGAAGAAGATTATACGGACATTTTGGTGTTGAAGCTGCAGCTATTTCTCAAAAAGCCAAAGCACCGATCAAGCTGGTTTACACTCGTGAGGATGACATGACGCAGGGCACCTACCGTCCAATGTACCGTGTCAAGTATCGCGCATCTCTGGACAAAAACAACAAACTGACGGGATGGTATGCAAAGGGCACGGGATTACCGGGCAGTCCTTTATTCCCTAACAGGTTTCCGGCAGGAGCGCTTGACAACTACGGCTCTGAAAATGTGAGTGTTCCTACAAATATTTCCACAGGCGCCTGGAGAGCCCCACGCTCTCACTTTACTGCAGGGGCAGAAAATTCATTCCTCGATGAGGTGGCAGAAGCAGCAGGAAAAGATCCAATTGATTTTCGTCTGGAGCTTTTTGATCGTGCAATTAATAATCCGGTTGGTGAAAACAATGACTATGATGCGGAACGATACGCCGGTGTCCTGAAGTTAGTTCGGGAAAAATCAGGTTGGGACAACGAAACTCCAGGCATTCACAGAGGGGTTTCCGTCTACTATTGCCACAACTCGTATGTCGCAGAAGTGGTTGACATTGAAAAGAATGACAACAATGAATTGAAGATCAAGAAAGTATGGTGTGCTGTTGATTGCGGTATAGTAGTGAACAAGGAGGGAGCATTAAACCAAATCGAGGGAGGTATCATTGATGGGATTGGCTCAGCGATGTATAGCAGTCTCAATTTTGAGAACGGTCGCCCGATCCAGGAGAACTTCAACTCATATCGATTGATTAGGCACACAGAAGCTCCACCTGAAATAGAGACTTTCTTTGTTACCAATGGAATCGATCCAACGGGACTGGGAGAACCAACATTACCTCCTGTTTCCGCAGCATTGGCGAACGCTATGTACAAAGCGACAGGTCAGCGGTATTATCATCAGCCGTTTGCAACTGCTGAGCAGGCCGTTGAGTTGGGGTAAGAGTCAGTCAAAGCTGAAATCTATTCTCTGTCATGCCTGACCTGTCTGCAAAAAGAATTTATTCGACAGGCAGGCTTGATCAGGCATCTTCAATCAAAGGTTTTATACAAGCGGAAGATGCCGTGTTAAACACGGCATGACAGAAGAAAGTGGTACGGGTTTTCCTCCTGTTATATCAAACTAACATCAGCAATCACCTCAAGCAACGCTGGTCCATCGTGATCAAATATCTTCTTCATCGCAGCATCGAGATCTTCTTTTTTCTCGACTTTGATTCCTAATGCCCCGCATCCAGTTGCAAACTCTGCAAACTCAGGATTGTGAAGATCAGTGGCCCAGACATCAAACTCTCCTGCTCGCTGTTCTTTGGAAATTTTTCCCAGCTCCGAGTTGTTTACAAGAATCAGTTTGATTGGCATGTTATATTTCACTGCAGTGGTAATCTCCGCCAGATACTGACAGAAGCCTCCATCTCCAGCCACAGCAAATACAGGTCTTGAATCTCCAACAGCAGCCCATGCTCCCATTGCAGCAGGGAATCCGAATCCTATGGAGCCTAAATATCCTGACATCAAAAATGTATGCTCCTTGCTCTCAAAATATCGCCCAAGTGAGTAGGCATTGTTTCCTACATCCGCACAAACCACCGCATTTTCAGGAGATAGTCTGTTTAACGCATCAAAAATGGCCATGGAACTTACCCCTTTTCCCAGATCATCTTTTAACCTGTTTGCTTTTTCAGCTTTCCACAATTTCCATCTTTCGGCCACTTCGGGTTTTTGATCTACAGTGTCGAGCTTGCCTCCAAGTTCATCCGCCAACATATCCACTGTCACAGATATCTCACCCCAAACAGGTGCATCAATTGTATGAAATTTACTCAACGCCAAAGGATCAAAATCCACCTGAATGGTTGGTTTATGATCAGTAATTCCCGTGTGATTTGAGAATGAAGCACCCAGAACACAGAGCAGGTCACATTCATTCATGAACCATGATGCGATCGGTGTTCCACTTCTTCCCAAGACGCCACAGCCAAGCGGATGACTATCCGAAATCTGTCCTTTCCCTTTGAATGTTGTTAGTACAGGGGCATTGATACTTTCTGCAAATGAAGTAATGGCATCCATATCAAACCTGGCACCATGACCAACGATAATCACTGGTCTTTTTGCTCCCTTGAATAATTCAATTGCCTTGTCAAGGCTTTCCTTAGGAGGTACAATTTTGTTGCTAGTCATCCAGCCTTCTGGAGTTTGTGCTTTTTCACCCTCTGGAGCTGCCATCTCCTGCACTTCATCAGGGAATGTTAAATGCGATACGTCCCGCTTCAGAATCGCATGCTTAATAGCAGTGCTCATCATGTACGCATGTTTACTTTTTGCCTGAACCGCGTGGTTGAACTCCGCCACGGCTCCAAAAGCTTTCACAAGATCAACTTCCTGAAAATTTCCAGTCCCAATTACTTGTGTAGCTACCTGTCCAGTCAAGGCAAGAATTGGTGCTCTATCAACTTTTGCGTCCCATAGTCCTGTAAACATGTTCGTTGAGCCCGGTCCAGCAATTGCAAAACATGCTGCTGGCTTTCCAGTTAGTTTTCCGTATGCCGAAGCGGCGAACGCCGCTGCGCCTTCATGACGAATACCATAAAAATCTAATTTCCCTTTTTCAGCTTGTCGTCGAAGCGCATCTGCAAAACCAAGGTTGGAGTGACCAACCATTCCAAAAACCTTCGTTACTCCCCAGTTTACCATCGTCTCGACCATTACGTCTGAGAAGGTATTCACGTGTTCCTCTTCTTCTTCAATTCCCACATACACCGCACCATCTTCTACTTTTGCCAGATAGGTGGGCACACCTCCGTCATCAAATCCTGGAGCCAAACCAGAACATGGATGATAATCCCAACCATGCCAAGGACATCTTAGTAAACCATTTTCAATACTTCCTTCACCTAAAGGTCCCCCCTGATGCGGGCATTTATTATCTAAGGCAGAAAATTTTCCATCAAAATGCGTGAGGCAAATGCCGTGATGTTCTGCGGTAACCGTCATCACTCTTCCCTCAGGAAGTTCTTCAACGTTATCAAGTACTTTATGCCATTTCATCTGAGTAGCCATAGTTTTCTTTTTTTATTTCGAAATATTATGATTTTGTGAGTAAGCTCTTTACAACCTTTCCAACAGACAATCCCTGAACAAGAATTGAAAAGACAACAACCATGTAGGTGATAAATAAAATTACTTCTCTGTTTTGATCCACAGGTAAAGAGAGCGCCAACGCAATAGAAATGCCGCCTCTTAGTCCAGCCCATGTAAGAACCACCAGCTCTTTGCTACTAGACTTATGTTTCTTGGTCTGCAGACTATTTCCTGCAGCTGTCGAGATATATCTTGAGACAAGGACAATGACAATAGCAAGGGCGCTAAGTAAGCCATATTCAATTCTAAAGTCTAGAACCAGGATTTCGATACCTATCAATACAAACAGTATTGCATTCATTATCTCGTCCATAATTTTCCAGAACGTATTTAGGTTCAATTTGAGTGCATCAGGAATATCAGGCTTTGCGAGGCGGTTTCCGATAATAATACCTGCAACAACAATTCCTAACGCACCTGAAACACCAACTAATTCAGCCAAAGCATACCCTGCCATCACGATCCCGAGTGTAATGTGTACCTCAATGATGGGCTCATCTTTAACCACTTTCAAAAACCATAAACCAATGTAGCCAAGGGCAAGACCAAGCAGAACTCCACCCCCAGCCTCGACAAGAAAGTCTTTAGCAATACTCATCGCACTGACCTCTTCACCACCATGCTCACCGCCTCCACCTGTAGCAATTGCCAGAAGCGTCAAGAAAACCACAATGCCAACACCATCATTGAATAGTGATTCTCCAATAATTTTGATCTCCAATTTTTTATTGACGTTGGCTTTTTGGAGAAGTCCCAATACAGCTACCGGATCTGTGGGAGAAATTAATGCACCGAAAACAAGGCTCTGCTTAAAGTTTAAGCCAATATCCAAAAGGCCAGCTGCATAATAGAGTAGGGTACCTACTAAAAAAGTCGAGACCAAAATACCAACAGTGGAAAAAATAATGACTGGCGCTTTTTCCTCAAGAAGATTATTGAGATTTACATGAATGGCACCAGCAAATAGTAAAAATCCAAGTAAGAAATCGAAGAGTATGGATCGAAAATCAATCTCAACTACCACACTGCATACTTGATGAAACCAATTGATATTGATCAATTGCAATCCTCCTAAAAGACCTGAAACAACGATTGACAATACCATCACACCTATGGTAGGTGGGAGTTTTAGGGTTTTATGATTAATAAAACTCAGTAAAGCCGAAACGGCCACTATAAGTGAAAAGATTGCAAACATATTTTTTAGCTGATTCCTGCGTAGTTGATTCCAGTCAATTTGTGCATGTCGTAATCGAACGTTGACAAATCATCTTTATTAAATTTCGAAAAATCATCATATCCGCAAGATCTGGCCACGACTTTCATCAAGTCAGTACTTGCACTGAAAAAGTTATTCAGCTGATTTGCGGAGTTTTGAACAATCAATCTTGATCTTAGATCTTCCTTTTGCGTTGCAACACCTACTGGGCAATTATTTGTGTTACACGCCCGCATCCCCAAGCACCCTATGGCCTGAAGAGCAGAGTTTGAAACTGCTATTGCATCAGCACCTAACATCATGGCTTTTGCAAAATCAGCGGGAGTTCTTAACCCGCCCGTGATGACAAGTGTCACATCTTTTACTCCCTGTTCATCCATGAATTTCCTTGCTCGCGCCAATGCTGGAATGGTTGGCACGTTAATGTTATCCCGTAGAATCAGTGGTGCTGCTCCAGTACCCCCTCCTCTGCCATCCAAAATGATGTAGTCTACACCGCTTTCTAAAGCGAAAGCCATATCCTTTTCCAAGTGGCTGGCTGCTATCTTAAACCCGATCGGGACTCCACCAGAAACTTTTCTTACCTCTTCTGCAAAATCACGAAAATCTTTTGTCCCGTTGAAATCGGCAAATGTTGAAGGACTGATTGCAGTATGCCCTTCTTCCAACCCTCGAACTTTTGCGATTTCTCCTTTTACTTTATCCCCTGGTAAATGACCTCCTGTTCCTGTTTTTGCTCCCTGGCCTCCTTTGAAGTGAAAAGCCTGCACTTTTTCAATTTTGTCCCAGCTAAATCCGAATTTGGCAGACGCCAACTCATAAAGATATCTGGAATTGCTTGCTTGCTCATCTGGCAGCATTCCTCCTTCACCAGAGCATATACCTGTTCCAGCCATTTCTGCACCCTTGGATAAGGCTATTTTCGCTTCTCTTGAAAGCGCCCCAAAACTCATATCAGATACAAACAATGGAATATCGAGTTCCAATGGTTTTTTCGCGTTGGGTCCAATCACCACCTTTGTTGAAACCTCTGCTTCATCCAAAAGGGGTTTTTTATGAAGTTGGCCTGGTAAAAATTGTATGTCCTCCCATTTTGGCAATGTGTTTCTATCAACACCCATCGCACTTGTGAACCCATGATGACCAAGTTTTGTAAGACCATCTTTCGCCAGTGTGGCTATTTGTCTGGTATACGGTTCAGTATCCTCAGGGTGAGTATCGGCATATAGCCCTTGGTATGCTTCCCGATCAAATGGTTGTGGGTTACTTTTTTGAAAAGCCAATATCTCTTCACGCTCTACACAAACAAATCCATTAGAAATAATCTCCGTGAACTTCTCTAGCTTCTCGCTATTGTTGTAAGCGCTGACTCCAGTGTCGACTCTATAATCCCAATTGTGGAGACCGCACACAATGTTGTCACCGATAATAGTAGCATCCGACATCAAGGCTCCTCGATGCTGACATCGGCCATAAAGAACCGAGACATTTTTGCCATATTTGATTACAACAAGATCCGTCTGCTCCGCTAGGGCATAGGTTGGAGTTTTTTCTTTTAGTTCATCGAACTTGACAAGTTCAATTAAGTGCTCGGGCATAAGGTTTAGTCTTAGATTGTGATTTACTAGATTCAAAAGTACTACTAGAAACAGGTTAAATAATGTAGTGCAGATTTCACACAGCATCGGGAACTCGTTTGCCCTGACCAAACAATGAAATAGTGCTTAGACTATTTTGCTGTTCAGGATTAAATAAGGGTTCAGTTTTCGAAAATGGTAGTAGTGGGGTCAGACTTCAATAAACCGCAAGTCCTGAGAAGAAGAAAATAAAATCAAAAAGTTGAGAACAATAACACAAAATCATTTTTGGAATGATAGATTTGAGTACCAGTTACAATTTGCTGCTGTGAACAAACTTCAAAAAGTATTACTTGTCGACGATGATGATATCGTCAACTCCATCAACAAGGTAATCATCAAGCATGCAAAATTTGCAGAAGAGATCATTGCGGAAACAATAGCATCAAGCGCACTTGACTATATCAAAGGTCAAAAAAATGAGGGTACTCTTCCAGATCTTATTTTTCTGGATATCAACATGCCCGAAATGGACGGCTGGGACTTTGTGGATGAATATATGAAATTGGGCTTCGAAGAGAATGGTCCAAGAATTATCATGCTTACTTCCTCGATCAATCCCAGAGATGAAAATAGGGCTTCCCTCATAGATGAAATCACTGACTTTATGTCAAAGCCGCTTTCTCCAGAGGTTCTCGAGAAAATCTACATGGAGCATTTTTCAAGCACTAGTTAAGTGTTAGATAAAATCGGGCTCCCTTCCTTGGCTCACTTTCTGCCCTAATGCTCCCTTTATGATAACCGAGTATTGTTTTGATAATGTACATCCCTAATCCAGTCCCTTCGGTATGAGAATGTAGCCGCACGAATGGTTTCATCATTTCCTCTTCTTGCTTTATGCTGTCAAAGCCAAGCCCATTGTCCTGAATCAACAAAGCGACATGTCCATCACTGTCAATCGTCTTGATCTTAATCATCAAGTTTTTATCTGGATCACGGTATTTGATAGCATTCGAAAGCAAATTCTGCATAATACTCTTTAGGTGTGGTCGAGGGTAGTATATCGTTGGACAACCACTAAAATCCTTCATTATTTTTGCATCTGCCTCCTTTATTTGAGTTACCAGATTTCCAACTGCATCATTAAATATCGAATCAAAATCAAGCATCTCTTTCTGCGAGCCCAGCTGCTCCCGAACCTTATTAAACTCAACCAATGCATTTAATGTGGTCTCAAGTTTTATGGCAGATCTTCTTGCGTTATTAAGAACAGTATCGTAGTGCGAACTGCTTATTTTGTCTCGATCCAACATCCCCAGCAACGACTTCATGTTTTTGATTGGAGCTTTCAGATCATGAGCCGTCCGATAAGAAAAGTTTATGAACTTGTCAATGTCACCTTGCGCCTTCTCAAGTTTTTCAGCCATTGAGTTAAACGAGTCAACTATATCTTCGGTGATGCTGTTGGATCGCAATTTCATTTTTTTATCAAAGTTCCCCGCTCCCAACCGCTCCGCTCCCTCTCTAATATCCTCTAAGGGTCCCCAAATCCGGAAGCTGAATAGGTACACAGCAATCAAGGAAAAAATGACAAAGATTAATGTCAATGTCACTACTAATTCCATTGAAATGACCTCCCTTCGCTCCACCTCTTTCATGAGATTTTCTGTAAAGATCTCATGCCTCATCAGTACTCCCTCCACCTGCGCGTTGAATTGATCTTCATCAACCTCAACTTTGTCGGTCAGTATCAGCGCCTCTTCGACACGCCCATTTTCAAGTAGATTTAAAACCTCCACAGCACCATTCTCATAACTGGTGTGATCCGCCTCTAGTTTTCGAACATAAAGCAGGAGAATTCTCAAGCTTCCTTTCTGAGATTCCTGCTGTGTAGATTCGGATGCCCTGGTAACTTGCCCCTCTGCCTCCACCAGATCGCGATCTACAATTTTACCGAGATAACGAAAAGTGCTATCGGCTATCAAAAAGTTCTGGATAGTTGCCCCCGACTGCTGCGCCTCACTAGCATACCTTACAGCTCGCTCAAAATTTATGGACTGCTCAAGCTGGTTTGTTTCAATTCTAGTGAGAACCTCAATGAGTGGAAGGTCAATTTCTGCAACATCTTCCACATCCCTGTGGGTGCTTACAATTCTCAATAGAGCAACTGCCCCAAGCACTAGGATCAGGGAGATGATCAAGGCACTTCTTCTAAGGATGGTATCTCTTACTCTATTCTTCATTGGCTGCTAGAGCTGCAAATTAATCCAATTCAATTTTTGCAGACATTACACGGATCGTCTCATCAAGATTCATGGTCTCGATCTTTAGTTGAGCGAGCAAATTTTCGTAGTTATCTCTATCTTCCCAATTTGCTTTCACCAAATCCACAAGAGCTAAAATCGTAGTGATCGGATGCCTGATGCTATGAGAGGCATAAAAGGCATGATCGGTCAGCTTTCTTCTCATCTCCTCTTTTTCCGTATCAACAAATTCAGATAAATCCCCATCAGTCATTTTCTCAGGATGGTAACGAGCAAGCCATTGCTTAGAATTATAGGATTGGATAATATAGGATAAAGCTATATGAAGATGGATTTCCTCACTGTTTTCCCAATCTCTTACCTTTCCAGAATTCTCGACCATGATAAATCCAAAAAGAACACCGTTGTACCAAACTTGTCGTCCCATTGTGGACACGATGTTGTTGGGTACATAATAATCTTCCACCAATTCTGTCAACCTTGCGTCTTTTGCAACTTTGTTAGCTTTGATTGCATGGTTAGTTATCAGGAAATTATAATACTTTGGGTATTCCTTTTGCCAGATCGCATTTTCCTTACTGAAATCGTCTTGGTTGAAGTCATACAGAAACATGTTTTCAAATGCTTCTTTATAGGGTTTGTATAGCCAAAAGGAGGTTCTACTAACTCGGAGTTCCTTCGCCAACACCACAAGAACTTCCTTAACAAAGTCCTCAAATCTTCCCTTGATCAGAGCATCTGACTCCGTGAGCTCAAGAAACGTTTTGTATGCTATTGTAGCGTTTTGCATAGTAATTTGAAGGGTTCAAATTAGCAACTCTGCTACTAAATACGCCTTTACTTAGCAAAAATCTGAGAATCGTCCTTGAATGACTTGAATTCCAGAGAATTTCCAGACGGGTCACGAAAGAACATAGTTGCCTGCTCACCTACCTCACCCTCAAACCTAACGTAGGGTTCAATGACAAATTTGATCTCCAGGGATTTCAACCGCTCAGCGAGGTCTTCCCAATCCTTCCACTCGAGAACCACACCAAAATGTGGGACAGGCACGTTATGCCCATCCACTGGATTCGATTTGCTCTCAGTCTGCTCTCCAGTCATGTGAATCACAAACTGATGTCCATAAAAATTGAAGTCCACCCAATGATCCGATGATCGCCCTTCCTTGCAGCCCAGAGTGTCCCTATAGAAAGATCTTGTTTCGTCTAAATCGGTAACTGGCATCGCCAGGTGGAATGGTCTCAAATTTGTCATTGATCTTTGTGTGATTAGCCTAGAAATGGATACTTATAGTCTGTAGGAGGCACAAACGTTTCCTTGATCGTTCTGGCACTCACCCATCTAAGCAAGTTCATCATTGCTCCTGCTTTATCGTTTGTTCCCGATCCTCTGGCTCCTCCAAATGGCTGCTGCCCAACCACAGCGCCCGTCGGCTTGTCATTAATGTAGAAGTTACCCGCAGCATTCCTTAGCATTCTGGTAGCAACATCCACAGCGTATCTATCGCGTGAAAAAATTGCACCTGTAAGCGCATATGGGGAAGTTTCATCAACGATTTTCAATGTCTCCTTAAATTTCTCAGGGTCATACACGTGTATCGTCAATACAGGGCCAAAAATCTCCTCACACATTGTTCGATATTTTGCATCTTTTGCCTGGAAAACCGTTGGCTCAACAAACCACCCTTTGGAACCATCGTAATTACCACCAGCAATCAACTCCACGTCGCTGTCTTGCTTAGCCTGATCGATATATCCAGTGATTTTCTTGAAAGCAACTTCATCAATCACTGCATTCACAAAATTTCCGAAATCTTCTGGCGAACCCATTTTGATTTCCTTCAGATCGGCTACCATGTATTTCTTCACATCCTCCCAAATATTGGAAGGGATGTACGCACGAGAGGCTGCACTACATTTTTGCCCTTGAAACTCAAAAGCTCCTCGAACCAATCCTGTAGCAACTTCTTTTGCATCCGCAGATTTATGTGCTACAACGAAATCCTTTCCTCCAGTTTCACCCACAATTCGCGGGTACGTTTTGTATGTATCAATATTTCCACCGATTGTTTTCCACAAGTGTTTGAAAACACCGGTACTGCCTGTAAAATGTAGCCCGGCAAAATCTGCATGATTGAATACGACATCGCCTGCCACCGGCCCGTCTACGTAAATAAGATTAATTACTCCGTCTGGCAAGCCCGCCTCTTGGAACACTTCCATTATGACTTGTGCCGAATACACCTGGGTATAGCTAGGCTTCCAAATAATGGTATTCCCCATCATTGCTGGGGCAGCTGGAAGATTGCCAGCTATTGCTGTGAAGTTAAACGGGGTGATAGCGAATATGAAGCCTTCCAGAGGTCTGTATTCCATTCTGTTCCAAAGCCCATCGACAGATTCTGGTTGTTGCATGTAAACCTCCTGCATGAAGGAAACATTAAATCTTAGAAAATCAATGAACTCACATGCTGCGTCAATCTCCGCTTGGAAAACATTCTTCCCCTGACCCAACATGGTAGCTGCGTTAATTTTTGAGCGATAAGGCCCAGCAAGCAAATCAGCTGCTTTGAGAAAAATAGTCGCTCTATTTTCCCAACTCATATTTTCCCACGCTTCCTTTGCACTAAGTGCTGCACCAATAGCTTTTTCAACATGTGTGGCATCACCTTCTGAAAAATGACCCAATACATGCTGATGATCATGCGGACATGTCATCGCTATTTTCGTGTCCGTAAAAATCTTCTCTGATCCAATGAACATGGGAGCATCAACCTGCGCTTTGTACATTTCCTTGTACTTAGCCAAAAGTTCGTCGCGCTCATTGGTACCTGGCGCATAGCTTAGTATTGGTTCATTTATTGTGTCCGGAACGAAGTAATTCCCCTTAGGCATATCGATATTCTTTGATTAAAAATGTGTCGGCAAAACTAATAAACACAGATGAAGGAAAGTGTGTTCATTCCCTGCGGGATTTTGTGTTTTTCAAAAAATTCTGATCAACTCATCGAGGGATTGAATCGAGTAGTCAGCCATGGATCTCTTTTTTCCTGAAGGATCATATAGGATTGTCTTTATTCCAAAATCTCTTGCTCCGTGAATGTCAGTTTTTGGATTATCCCCAATCATCACGCTTTCATTCTTTTGAGCATTTGCTCTTTGCAGGGCATCGTAAAAAATTCCTGGTTCAGGCTTCCTGGCTTCAGAAGTCTCGGAGGTCACTATTACATCAAAATAGGATTGAATTCCAGAGGATTTCATTTTCAAAGGCTGTACATCGTTAAACCCGTTGGTGATAATATGAAGCTTGTATTTCTTGATCAAATAATCCAGCGTTATTTTCGTATGCTCCATTAAATGCGGTTTTTTCGAACAATTCGCCATAAAATAGAGGGAGGATTTTTCGGCATGCGACTCTTGAATACCCGTCTTCTTGAATACCTCAACAAACCTGTAGTTCTTAATGTAGTCCCGATCAATTAGCTTTTTATTGTATTTGTACCAAAGCTTGTCATTCACGTCATAGTACGTGTTAATGAACTTCTTCAGAGAAACAGTGTCGCTAGCACCAAGCTCATTGTATATTTCAACCAACGTTTCCTGCGCGTTGCGATCATAATCCCATAGCGTGTGATCCAGATCAAAAAATATATGTTTTATTTCCTTCAACGATGATAATTCCTGGCCTCAATCTTATTTTTAGCCAAGGCCCTATTGGTACTCATGGTTTCATAAACCTCCATATCTTTTTGCAACTGCGGATCTCGTTCGAGGAAATTGAATATTTGACTCACCATGTCATAGCCCTCTTCTTTAATACTATAGAAAACCCATTGATCATATTTTCGAGCTGTGACCATTCCTGCATTTTTCAAATAGGTAATATGTCTTGACGTTTTCGTTTGGGTGAAATCAAGGATAGATTCGAGATCAGTTATGCATAATTCATCATTTTTGTATAGGAGATGAATGATTCGAGTGCGTGAGTCATCAGCAAACGACTTGAAAATCTGGGTGCCATATGCAAGGTTAAAATTCTTGAGCCTCATTATTTTCTCCTTACTTTTACCGAAGATAAACTTTTCACGTTAAAGTTTATCTAAGAAAATATAAAGACTATTACCTCGTGCGAATCGTAACAGCTTTCATTTTTATTATTTCAATTGGTCATTTCTGCAGTGCGCAAGATCAGGAAAGAGAGATTATTCAATTCACGGGTGTGGTTTTCAATCAAGACAGCACCAGCATCGTTCCTGGCGTTCACATCTATATCCCAAAATCTGGGCGAGGCACAACCACAAATCCCTATGGTTTCTTTTCACTCCCAGTAATGGAGGGTGACAGCGTTGTCTTGAGTGCAGTGGGATACAAAAGATCTTTCTACATCATTCCCAAACATACTGGTGCGTCAAGTAGCATGCAACTGATTGTGACCCTACAAGATGATATCAAGTTTCTTGAAGAAGTAGAAATCAGGCCATACCCAACCGAGGCGATGTTTAAGGAAGCACTGATTACGATGGAGCTGCCCTACGAAAAAGAATACGCCAATATTTACCAGTGGATGAACAGCGAGATTATGAGAAGGGGTTATTATGACCTACCAAACTCGGCTAATGCCAACCATCAGTATTTTGTACAGCAGCAATTTCAGGGGTATATCAATCGGTATTCTCCACCGCAAAATCAGCTCCTAAACCCATTTGCCTGGTCAAATTTCATAAACTCGCTTAAGCGGAAGAAGAAATAAAAAACACCAAATCCAAAGTTCTTAGGCTGAGAATGCCACAACTACTTCTCGCGATTTAACAAATCGCAAGAAGCTTTGAAATTGCTTTTTGAGAGCCTTAATAGATCCCTTACTTTTCGTCATGAAACTGTTCACGCAAGTGAAGTGCCAGAAGTTGCGGCCACTAGCCTTCTGCCTGTATTTGAGCAGCGACCTCCTGGACTTTATTCCAGACTCTGAACGTGTTTTTATAGCAAATCTTCTCGATATCTTCCTCCGTATATCCGCGCTTCAACAGTTCGTACAACAGATTTGGATACGTTGAGACGTCTTTTAGGCCTTTTGGAAGACTATCCCCCACACCGTCGTAGTCAGAGCCAAACCCAACATAGTCGATGCCAGCTATTTTGACCACATGATCAATGTGATCTGCTACTGTCTTGATGTCCTCATAAATATCGACATCAATAGCGTACTGCTTTGCGTAGGCGATATAAACAGAATCGTCTCGTGTTAGATTATTCTCAGCTCTGTAGTTTGTAAGGTCCTCGGTCATTTTGCTTCGCTTATCTCTATTCGCTTTGGAAAGGAAGCTTGAACCAAAATTGATGTGGATTACTCCGCCATTCTCCGCCAACGCTTTGATAAGGTCATCTGGCATATTTCGATGAAAATCCGGTGTAAAGTTTCGAGCAGATGAGTGAGAAGCAATGGCTGGAGCTTTCGTCAATGCTAACGCATCATAGGCTGCACTATCTGTTACATGAGAAATATCCACCATAATACCCCATTTATTCATCTCCTTCACAACTTCTTCTCCAAACGGGCTCAGTCCATTCCAGGTATACGTGGTATCGTATGATGAATCACTGATCTGATTGTCCTTCCCGTGCGTCAGCGTGATGTAACGAATACCGCGCTCATAGAAATATTTTACATTGTTGATATCATCTTCTATCGGTGCTCCATTTTCCATTCCCATAGGTAGAGATAGTAAACCGTTTTTGAAATTTTGCTCTATGTCTTGTGGCGAATTCGCCATTGCAAACAAGTCAGGAAAAGTGACAGGTAATCGTGAAACCATATCAATAAGGGAGTCTGCAAATTCCTTGGCGCCTCCTGTTTCCTGATATGCAGCAGGAATATAAATAGACATGAAGGGAGCATCCAGTCCACCAGTCTTCGCTTTTGGATAGTCAAAGTTGCCAGTAGTTTCAACTGAAACGTCCTCTACTTCCTTCGTAAGCATGAATCCTTTTATGTTCATTCTGTACGGTAAGTCCACATGCCCATCTATCATTATGAACTTGTGAGCGAGCTCATCAGCATACGCCTTTACCTCATCGTCGGTCATTTCGGCAACACTTTTCCGTTTCTCTTCTGGAGAACAAGCGGCTAAAAAGCCAGTCAACACCAGAAGTGCAAATAATTTTTCAATAAAGCTCTTTGTATTCATAGTTATTAGGTTTTTGGAATCGACAAATGTACCAATTCACCATTAAATGCTAAACCATTGGTTGAATTACATTTTTTTGATATTTTACAGGAGTTTAGACAGAAGAATGCAGGGATTTGATTTAATTTGTGATGTTGTGTTTTAAAGAAAATATGACATCCTTTGTACTAGGAGTTTAACTCGCTTAATAAACCGAAAGATATGACTGACCCTATTTCACCTGAATTATTGGCAAATTGGAATACCTACGGAGGTTACCTCGCTATGGCCGTCGCGGGAATTGGTATTGTAATCCTTATTGGCCACTACTTCAAACTGATGGCCACCTCAGATTTTAAGACAAGATATGACTACATCAACATGCATGAGATTAACATGCTTTGGAATGGTATCCTACTAATCCTAATTGGTGGAACGCTTTACTTCAATACTATAATTGACCCATCTAACTGGCTTTGGTTCTTCGTGACGCTCTTTATGAGCTCAATGTTTGCAGTCATTCTAGGTGTGATTGTTCAGAATATTCTAAAATTCTACTACCCGTTCTTCATCGAAAAAAGATTGAAGAAGTTGAGATATGCTCCACGGTCTTCTCCTGATGGTCGGAAAATGAAATTATTGAGCGAGGAAGAAGAAGATGTGTATTTGGATGAGGGTATGCAAGCGGAGGAAGATGCATTTTCTGTGGATTATGATGTGTGGATAGACGAAGAGTCTGGTTTCACAAAAATTGAAAAATATAACGGTCGTTTGCATGCTTTGCAATGTTCTAATTGCAACTACCAGACACTAAAAGTTGATAGAGAAGAAGTCATTCAGGAAGCTTCGGATCTAGAAGACGGAGAATTGATGAAGTATTTCGCTTGCGGATACTGTGGTCATAAAGAAAGAAAATCCTTTAAAATCACCAGGAAAAAAGCTGAAAGTCCAGCCTAACCTAAAGAAAGCAACCTATAAGAGACCATCTTGCGCAAGCGAGATGGTTTTTTGTTTTTAAAGAGGAGATTACACTAGAGCTTAATGCAGATATTCTGTGGCTCAGAAAAAAATTGAAGGGCTTCGTTACCGCCTTCTCTGCCAATACCAGAATCTTTCATCCCGCCAAATGGTGTTCTCAGATCCCTGAGCAGCCAGCAGTTGACCCACACGATTCCAGCATGCATTCGATGTGCTACGCTGTGTGCACGCTTTAGGTTAGATGTCCATATTGTACACGAAAGGCCATATCTGGTCGAATTGGCTGCTCGAATGGCTCCCTCGTCAGTCTCAAACTTATTTAGTGTTACCACGGGCCCGAAGATCTCTTCCTGATTGGTTCGGCATTCTTCTCCCAACCCTTCAATGATGGTTGGTTCAAGGTAATAGCCCTCTTTAGGCAATCTGTTGCCTCCCAATAAAATCTTTCCCCCTTCTTCTTTCCCCAGGTCAATGTAAGACTTCACCTTCTGCAGATGGGCTTCTGAAACCAATGCACCCAGATCCGATTCTTCATCAAAAGGATCTCCCACAGTAAGTTTGGAAGCTTCCGCAACAAAGCGCTTCTTAAATTCATCGTAAATGGAGGCTTCTACAAGTATTCTGGATCCACAGAGACAAATTTCCCCCTGATTGGTAAAAGAGCTCTTCACACTCGTCTTTACAGCCTCTTCTAAATCACAGTCAGCGAAAATAAGGTTCGGATTCTTCCCTCCCAACTCCAACGAGACTTTCTTGAACTGCTGAGATGCAGTCGCTCCAACCATCTTTCCTGTAGTTGTTCCGCCTGTAAAAGAAATTGCCTTTGTTGCCGTCGTCTCCACAATCGCCTGACCAATACCCGCGCCTTCACCATGAAGGATGTTAAGAACACCTGCAGGCATTCCTGCTTCATTTGCAAGTTTTCCAAGCATGGAAGCAGTCATCGGTGTCATTTCGGATGGTTTGGCGATCACGCAATTCCCCATTGCCAGGGCGGGTGCGATTTTCCAGGAAAACAAATACAAGGGCAAATTCCAAGGTGAGATGCATCCAACAATTCCGATGGGGGCTCGTCTGGTATAGTTGACCATAAACCCTTCGGATATGTGTGATTCTGTAGAAAAATTTACAATCGACGAGGCATAAAATCTAAAATTCGTCGCAGCTCTTGGAATATCAACGGTTCTTGCCAACGACACTGGTTTTCCATTGTCCCTGCTTTCAGCTATTGCTAAATTTTCGAGGTTCTCTTCAATTAAATCTGCTAGCTTAAGAAGTATTCTACTGCGTTTGTCGATCGACATTTTCGACCAGCCTTCAAAAGCGGCTTGAGCTGCAACTACTGCCAGATCCAGATCTTCCTGAGTGGAATTAGGAATCTGCCCATACACTTTCCCCTTTCCTGGCTCAAAATTGTCAAGGTATTTTCCCTTAACTGGATCAAGGTACTTTCCTCCAATGAAATTTTGAATGTTCTCCATATCGTTAAATTGAACCAGTTCTTCCACCATCCACTTGTAAGCTAGTCCCATTTATGTACGCCCCACTTGGAGAGCATAAAAAGGCTGCGTAGTCCCCAATTTCCTCTGGCTCTCCAAATCGTCCCGCTGGGATCGAACTAACCATCTCTGCCTTTATCTCAGCTTCTGCTCTCGCTTGTGTTTTGGACCGACCAGAAATCAGGGAAGTAATTCTCCCCGTATTTATAAAGCCAGGCAAAATATTATTTACCGTTATTCCAAACGGACCCAGCTCGTTGGCCATTGTCTTGGCCCAGGAAGCCATCGCCCCTCGAACTGTATTGCTAACACCGAGTCCCGTAATGGGTATTTTCACGGAGGTTGATATGATATTCACCACTCGACCGTAATTTGCTTTCCGCATCCCGGGAAGCACGAGTTTTAAAAGTGTCTGACTCACATGAAGATGACGCCTCATCGCAGTTTCAAAATCTTCGATTTCCGCCTCATAGATTTTTCCAGGAGCCGGACCACCTGTATTGTTAACCAATATCTGATAATCTCCATTTTGAAGAGATTTCCTAGCTGCATTTGCAACCTCACCTAAATCATCAAAGTCTGCTACGATATAATCGTGATCAGAGCCTGCTAGCTCCTGTAGTACTTGCTTCAATGCTTCTTCATTTCTGGCAAAGAGGGTTACTCGTGCATTTTGATTTGCGAGTTCTTTGGCAATCGACAATCCCATTCCCTGTGTGCTTCCGCACACCAGCGCTCTTTTCCCTTTGAGGTCTAAATCCATAAATTTTGGCTAACTTTTCTTCAAAAATACAGACTGAGCGCATTTATTACACAGGAACATCAAATCTTGAATTGATTTGGGTCTTGAAACGCTACAGACACTTGGAAACAATTTTGATATGGCCATTAAAAGACCTTTTAACCTACATGCCTGGATTGAGGAAAATAGAGACCTCTTGAAACCTCCGGTTGGAAATAAGAACCTCTACACGGAGGCGGGCGACTACATTGTGATGATCGTTGGTGGTCCCAATGCACGCAAGGACTATCACTACAACGAAACGGAGGAGTTATTCTATCAACTCGAAGGAGACATAGAAGTCACCATTCAAGAGGATGGCAAGGCAGTCAAGGTGCCAATCAAGCAAGGGGAAATGTATCTTCATCCGGCAAGGGTTCCTCACTCCCCCGCCAGACCTGCGAATAGCGTCGGCCTTGTTATTGAAAGAAAAAGAGAAGCTGGCCATCAAGATGGTTTAATGTGGTTTTGTGACAACTGCAACGAAAAACTCCACGACACCTACTTTCACCTTACCAACATTGAGAAGGACTTTCTCCCACGATTTAAGGAATTTTACAATTCGGAAGAAAAAAGAACGTGCAAAAAGTGTGGGGAAGTAATGAAAACCGACCCGCGATTTACAGATTAAATCAACCTACTGACTTGAAGAATAAAGCCCTTAAACTTGACCAATCCGATGAATTGGCACAGTTCAGAAATCAATTTCATTTTCCACAAGTAGATGGAAAAAATTGCATCTACCTATGTGGAAACTCACTTGGTTTGCAGCCGAAGAGCACCGAAAAGTTTGTAAACGATGAGATCAAGAACTGGCAGGAACGTGGAGTAAAAGGCCATTTTACAGGTGATAAGCCTTGGGTTAGCTACCATGTTAATTCTAAAAAATCGCTGGCAAAATTGGTCGGCTGTGATGAAGACGAGGTGGTAGCTATGAATAACCTCACCACCAACCTCCATCTGGCTTTATCTACCTTCTATCGTCCACAGGGTCGAAGAACCAAAATTCTAATGGAACGAGGAGCTTTCCCGTCTGATTTCTATGCTCTTCATTCGGCTATAACCCTCAGTGGTAATGATCCTGCTGCATGTCTAGTTGAGTTGGAACCGAAGGACGGGTCAGACTATCTACCTACTCAGGAAGTTTTAGAAAAGATAAACGAGTTGGGAGAGGAGTTGGCTTTGGTCATGTTCCCAGGTGTGCAATATTACACAGGCCAATTCTTTGACATAAAAGAAATAACCGTCGCAGCACATGCGGTTGGAGCATATGCGGGGTTTGACTTGGCTCACACGGTTGGGAACATTCCCCTGAACTTACATGATGATCAGGTAGATTTTGCAGTTTGGTGCACCTACAAGTACTTAAACTCTGGGCCAGGCAGTACAGGAGGATTGTTCATCCATTCTGAAAATGCGAAGAAAACAGACTTGCCACGGCAATCAGGCTGGTGGGGCCATAATGCAGAAGGTAGATTTAAAATGGACAATCAGATCAATCCGATTGCAACTGTAGACGGCTGGCAGTTGAGCAACATCAATGTTTTGTCCCATGCGGCACATCTGGCTTCTTTGGAAATTTTCGATCAGGCGGGGATTGAAAGACTGAGAAAAAAAAGCGTCAGGCTGACGGGCTTCCTGGAACAACTGATAGCAAATTCTTCTATTCTTAGTGAACATTTGAAGATGATCACACCGTCAAACCCAGAAGAGCGTGGAGCACAGTTGTCCTTGTTTCTGACAAAATTGGGGAAACCCGTTTTCGAACGGATTGTAGAAAAAGGCGTCATTCTTGATTGGCGCGAACCGAATGTAATTCGAGTCGCGCCTGTGCCTCTGTACAACTCTTTTTTGGACGTATATCAGTTCGTTGAGATTCTGGAAACAGCCATTCAAGAAGAAACTGGTAAGTAGATTAGCTTCTTGACTGAGCCAACAACCAATCATAAAAATCCTGCCTACTAAAAATAGCTGGCCAGATACCATGACCTTCATCTTCGATGGAAATTAGCTCTGCATTTTCAGATCCACATTCCTTTAGCTTTTTGACCATGTTTTGACTGCGGTCGTACCCATAGTCTGCTGTTCCATGGTACACACGAATTGGTAGATCTTTCACCTTGCATAGATCGCTGGTGCTGCCGCCAGCAGGCGCAAGAGGAGAGGCTGCAGCAAGCAAATGATTGATCTTTTTCAAGTTGGCCCATGTACCTGCTCCTCCCATACTATACCCGAAGAGGTAAACACGTTTCGGGTCTATCGATACTTTTTGAGCAGCTTGCTTCAAGACGCCTTCAAGGTCAACGCTAGACCACGAGCAGCCACCAGTGCATGAGGGGGCAATCACAATGAAAGAAAACTCAAGACCTGCTTTGGCCGCATACTTCGTTGGATGATGCCTGGTATTGGATCCATCTCCGCCATGCAAAAAGATGATCGTCGGATGGGCTTCCTTTTGATCATAACCGTCTGGTGTACTTAGTATGTACGGCAAGTTTTTGAACTTCTCATTTGTTGAGTTCATAATCTCCTGGGCCATACCATCAAATAGGGCTAGCACAAATAGGGTTCCTAAAATTTTCTTCATGATATTAAAGTGTTTCTGGGAGATTTTTTTTAAAGTTTCTACTTCCCCTGACCTTCACGTCATTCTGTAATGTCAGGAAAAAGTCTCCGTTGAAATACGGCTCTAGCATCTGCACCTTTTGCATGTTAACCAGGTGAGACTTGTGTATTCGTGTAAATATTTGGTACTTGGATTCAATCGACTTTAAGGTGCTCTTGACGATGTGCGTACGATCAGAAAGGTGGATCTTGACATAAGAGTCTAAGCCTTCAATCCAGTAGATATTCTTAATGTCAAGAAAGTGAACCTTGCCATTTGACTTCACAATTACACGTGATTCAGTCTCTTCGTCTCCCTGAATCAGTTCATTTTCCTTGTGGTCATTCTGGTATGAATCCAGCAAACCCTTCAGTTTCACTTCCAGTGTGGCTTTTTGAGTCGTATTGAAGGTCTCGTATGCGAAGGTTAGTGATTTTTTGAAACGGGTTTTGCTGAAGGGTTTCAAAAGATAATCTAGTGCCTGAACCTCAAAAGCTTTCAGTGCATACTGATCGTATGCGGTAGAGAAAATGACGATCGGCCAGTCCTCTTCTGATATGCTACCTAACACATCGAATCCATTAATTCCAGGCATCTGAATATCAAGGAAGATTAAATCTGGTTTGATTGATTCAATCTTTTCGATCGCTTCTCTCCCATCTTTTGCTTCTCCAACTAATACTACCCGTGGGTCATCTGCAAGAAGGATTTTCAGCCCCTCTCTCGCTTTCTTTTCATCATCAATGATTAGTGTTCTCATCAATAATTTGTTTTAGCAGTTTTCAAAAGTGGTAGTGTTAGAGAGGCCTGAACTCCACTCTCAACCTCCGTCAATATCAGGGAGGCATCACCCTTAAATAGGGTATCCATACGGCTTCTAACATTTGACAGTCCAATTCCACTGGAAGATCCATTGGTAGCTAAACTTCCTGTGTTAAATATTTTTATCACCAAGTTATTGTCCTCTGTAGAAGCACAAACTTTGATTTTTGATAGTCCAAGATTCTTACTTACTCCATGAGTGATTCCATTCTCAATTAAGGGCTGAAGAATGAAAACTGGAACAAACAGGCTTTCCTCTTCCTTGCACACCTCAAATTCAACTTCAAGCCGATCTTCAAATCTTACCATCTCAATATCCAGATATTTTTTAGCAAATGCAATCTCCTGATCCAAAGGAATCAGTTGGCGATCAAATGTATTTAGTGATGTACGCAACAGGTCACTCAATTTCAAAAGCATCTCGAGAGCTTCCTCATTCTTGTCAGATCGCATCAATGTAGCAATGGCATTGTGTGCATTAAACAGGAAATGGGGTCGAATCTGCATCTTCAACGTTTGCAAGCTGGCCTGCATAAGTGCAGATTCTAGCTTAGAGGTCTCCAATGATTGATCTTGGTATTTACGGCTGATTTCAATCACATAGAAGATGATTAGCATGACCCATGAAATAATGGTCGCCTCTGCCAGATAAAACGTCCCACCAATGAATTGAAAAAAACTGGATGATGCTGGGATTTTTCCAAAGAAAACGCCAGAGCCCAGGTAAAACGATTGCGTCAGCAGCACTTTCAAAGTCCCCGTAAACACTCCAAAGACCACAAGAAATCCAACCCTTTTCCAAATGGAAAATTTGCCAGTCCACACAAATATTTTATAAACTGGAATGGTTATCGCAATCCAGATTACATACCCTGGGAGGTAATACCAAAGAAAGAATATGTCTCCAATATTCTGCTTTGGCTTCTTTATCAAGTCTATTATTAAAAAAAGCAGCCAAGGTAAAATGACCTGTAGGCTGCTTTTAAGTCTTGGCTTGATCATATCCATTAAACTCAAAAGTTTACATTTAGATACGCAACATGAAAAAATCTAACAACAATTTCGCAAGCCAAGGTATTATCCTTCCAACAAACCCTTCAATTTTTCCACTCCTCGCGACCTCCAAAACTTGATAAAATCCTTGTTCCAATAGGTGGTCAGTCCTCTGTTATCAACTTTTTCGAATGTTTGTTCAGCATAGTCTAGCAGGCCTATTCCAGCAACGATGTCCCTATATTCATCCTGCTGAAGGAGTGTAATCCCTTGCATTACATACATCAAAGGATTTCTCGGGTTCTGCATCATGGCTTCTTGATATTTCTGTTCTTGCAGTTCAAGAAATCGGCCTTCTTCCTTCGGAAGCGTAAATTTCATGAACCCATAAATGAAACCCTCCAACATCAAAAAGTCGGATTTCTCCACTTTCGACATTTCACCTTTTATGGCTTTAGATTTCTCCAAATACGTTTGAGCATCTTTGATTAGCTTCTTAGGATCAAGGTCCTTCGGAAAGTCAGGCCTGTTCCACAGGCGATATACTTGTGTTGACAGATAAGCCGTCCAATAACTTGGAAGCCACTCGTTGGGGTATTTTTCAGCTAAATCCTTAAAAGCACTTAGTGCAATCGCTTCCGAAGCAGCCGAGGATGCTGTGTCATGCATGTAAAGTGTCTCCTTAATATCGTTGGCGAATTTTTTTGACTGTCCTGAGCTTGAAAAGCAAAGAGCTGCAAGTGCAGACAGCACTACTATTTTTTTCATAAGTTGATTTGTTTACAGTTCGAGTGCTTTTACGAGGTAAAGAAATCAAGGCCTTATAAAGTTGGTGAGATGAGCTATTACGTGGGTATGCTGAGTGCTCAAAGAGATGATCGGAACCAAATCATTGTGTGAGTAAAATTGCTATTTCCTGGGCGTTCTCTGATCAATAACTCAATGAGAGTCTGGCCGAAAGCGTATCAATTGTTCTCTGTTCTTCATGCGCGATGCCATCTGCCGCATTGGCAAACAGGTACATTGCTTCCTGAACGAACTCTTTTTCACCTTCATGTTCGCCCAAATAGTTTTTGAGCGTGTTGAGGAATTTCTTTTCCCACTTATCGATATTTTCAAGAAGGTACCTGAATTCAGTTCTGAAGAGTTGCTCGATTTTCTCGGCACTTGCATTTGGCATTTGATCCAGGTACAGCAGCGCAAGGCCTTTTGATATACTCAATACTCCGTCCCATTCCTCCTTATCTAATTTTCCATCACTCATACACACTAGGAGTGCTGGATAAATTTTCAGGATATATGTGAACTGATCAATACTAAGTTCCGATTTTCTTGTTTTTAAATATTCTTCGAGCAGAATTTCTTGTTGTGGCTTCATTGGGCGATGTTGCGTTCGTGGTTAAGATTAAGCGGCTAATAATATCCATGCAAGTATATGTATATACACATTGATTTGAAATTGTAACCTCAAAATTGTCATTTTTTGATAAATAATTTCACTAATCAAATATTCAATCGCCTACAGCAACTGTTTGATCCGAATCGATTATGACCTCATAATTCGAAAATATCTCCAGAATTTCATCCACATAGCCAACAGGTTCAGCTCCCCTACAATAGCCAAACTCGACTACTGGATCGCTGAAATACTTCGTGTAGGATTTCTTCAGCAGGAACTCACGTACCTCTGACCATTTCGTTGCATCACCACCATATTTCTCGGTCAACCTCACAGCGTCTAGGACATGGCCTCTGCCAACATTGTAGGATGCCAATACGAATTTTATGCGCTCGTCTTTGTCCTCGATATCTTTTTTCCAAAGATTTTGAAGCCACAATAAATGCATAGTTCCTGCATGTACATTCCTGGCAGGATCTGTAAGATTTGTCACATTATAGTCTTTTGCAGTCCGTGGCAGGACTTGCATCAGTCCAATTGCTCCTGCCCACGACTTGGCTTTTCGATCAAATTTGGACTCTTTAAACACTTGGGCTGCCAGCAACCGCCAATCCCAGCCAAGCTCAATTGCTGAATGCTGAATTAAGGAATCATACGGCGAAATGTGACCACCGCTCATGGTGGAATATTTGCTTCTGGATCTGGCAAGTGAGGCCTTCGAGCTCTTGAAATACTTATCATAGATCACATAGTAGTCCGTTGTTTTTCTCATTTTCTCAATCCACCCATTCAGTGAGTTCAAGAGATTGGGGGCATTCTTTCGAATACCCCAAGCGATTTGTTGAGGGAAACTGATAGCTGTCTTGATATCCAAATTCCGATAGTAGGTTGAGTTCACCAGCGCGATATTGTTCTCAACAACGGTATAGTCCATACCTCCTTCCGCAACTGCTCGAATTAGCTGTTCGGTCTCCATTTGGATGTCTCCTGGGGTTATAAGAATATCGCCACCTATTTCTTCAGATAAATTTACCAATCGGTCATAGTAGGAAGAATGCGAACGTACGGTCACTTCTTTTCCAATTAGATCAATTGGATTTCGGATCACTTGCGCTTCTATTTCATGATACTTCAATTCGCGCCACCCTTCAGGCTTTCTCTGGATCAAGACAAGATGTTGCTGGTTATGATAGTGCGTAAAGGCTATTCTTTTCTTTCGCTCCTTAGTCACCGTAAGATTGTAAGCCATGATGTCTCCAACTCCAGTGTTGAGCTTATTAAATGCCTCCTCTAGACTTGGGGTTATGTCAATTCTCAGCTCTACTCCTAGCTCATCGCTATATCGTTTCAGGAGCTCGTACTCATAGCCCATGGTCTTACCTCGGTAAATGAACAGGCCTGTGGAGCTGTTGTCCATAAGCGCAGTGACATAGCCACGAGCCTTTATTTTGTCTAAATCAAGGTCATGAATAAATTCCTTTCGCTCTGTAATTTCTAGATTGTTGCTAGCAGAGGACTGGCGACAGGAACTGGCCAGAAATAACAGCCAAATAAGTACTCCGATATTTCGAATGTTGGTTGACATACCAATCATAATGTACAAAGAAAACGTAAGACTATAGATTGAGATTTATGCTAGATGGGTGCGTGAGTGGAAATTTCGGCAAAAGATCTTACGGCTTCCTTAATCGCCTCTGCATCGTAACCACACTCTTCGTGAAGTTGCGGTTGCTCTCCGTGCTCCACGATACGATCCGGAATACCAAGCCTCTTGATACTTGCCTGGTACTGATTGTCTGAGGCAAATTCCAGAATCGCAGATCCGAAACCACCCATCAAACACCCGTCCTCAACGGTTACAACCTTACTGAAGTTCTTGAACACCACATGAAGGAGCTCTTCATCAAGTGGCTTCACAAACCGCATATCAAAGACAGCTGGGTCAAGACCCTCTTTTTTTAGATCAAGCGCTGCACTCTCAGCAAAATTCCCCACATGACCGATCGACACTAGTGCAACCTCAGATCCTTCTACGATTTGACGTCCCTTACCAATTTGCAATGCCTCCATGTTGGTTTTCCATTCTGGCATTACTCCGTTTCCACGTGGGTATCGAATGGAAAAAGGGCCATTAAACTTGCTAGCCGTATACATGAGATTTCGAAGTTCTGCTTCGTTCATTGGCGCTGATACTACCATGTTTGGAAGACACCTCATATACGCTATGTCATATACACCATGATGCGTCGGCCCATCAGCTCCTGCTAACCCCGCACGATCCATACAGAAAACAACAGGTAAATTTTGGATGCATACATCGTGAATTACCTGGTCGTATGCACGCTGCATAAAGGTGCTATAGATATTGCAAAACGGAACCATTCCTTGCGTTGCCATTCCAGCGGAGAACGTCACGGCATGTTGCTCCGCAATCCCAACATCGTAGGCTCTGTCGGGCATTTCATCCATCATGATCTTCATAGACGAGCCTGAGGGCATGGCAGGAGTAATTCCTACAATTTTGTCATTTCCTTTTGCTAGCTCAACCAGCGTATGTCCGAAGACGTCCTGGTACTTTGGAGGCTGAGGTGCGTCGTATACTTTTTTGTTGATCGCTCCAGAGATTTTATCGAAAGTTCCTGGCGCATGCCATTTCGTTTGATCTTTCTCTGCCAGTCCATACCCCTTCCCCTTCACCGTAAGGCAATGCAAAATTTTTGGTCCAGGGATCTTTTGGAGGTCCTTCATAACATCAACCAAGTGATTCACATCATGACCGTCAATAGGCCCAAAGTATCTTAAATTCAACGATTCGAATAGATTGCTTTGCTTCAACAACAGTGACTTAACGCTGTTTTCAACCTTAGCAGCAATTTCTTGTGCATTCGGTCCAAATTTGCTGATTTTACCCAGAAGCTTCCATATCTCATCTCGAAATCTATTGTAGGTATGGCTGGTCGTAATATCCGTTAGATAATCCTTCAGTGCTCCAACATTCGGATCAATGGACATACAGTTGTCATTCAAAACAATGAGAAGATTTGAATTGGAAACCCCTGCATGGTTCATGGCTTCAAAAGCAAGACCACCCGTCATTGCGCCATCGCCAATTACGGCAATGTGCTGCTTATCTTGATTCTTTTGTTTTGAAGCTTCCGCCATTCCCAAAGCAGCGGATATAGAGGTAGATGAATGCCCAACACCAAAAGTATCGTACTCACTTTCGCTCCTTTTAGGGAACCCTGACAGTCCATTGTACTTTCGATTCGTATGGAAAGTGTCTCGCCTCCCAGTCAATATTTTATGTCCGTACGCTTGATGGCCAACATCCCAGATCAATTGATCAACTGGAGTATTGAATACATAGTGCAGTGCAACGGTCAATTCAGCAACCCCAAGGCTCGCCCCAAAATGGCCTCCATAGACTGATACATTATCAATTATGAAATTTCTTAGTTCTTCACAAACTTGAGCAAGCTGGCGCTCATCCAATTTTTTGAGATCCCTCGGTGAATCAATCTCCGCAAGTAGTGGTCCAGGTATTATCTCCATCTATAAAATGTCCCTTATAAACTGATGTAAGGAACCAAATGTTTGATGTTTCTCGAAAATATCAATAGTATGCAAGGCCGCAAAGCTAAATCATTACAATTAGTAAGCGACTTATTCTATTTCGAATTGACAATGATGCTACTTTTGACCTGTGATCAATTCCCAACAAGACGAAAAGTTTGAAATCAAGCTACCCTTATTTGAGGGGCCCTTCGACCTTCTTCTCTTCTTTATCGAGCGAGACGAGTTGGATATATATGATATTCCAATTGCGACCATCACCAATGACTTCCTAGATTATATCCATCACCTAGAAGAATTGAATGTAGAAGTAGCAAGTGAATTTATTCTTGTAGCGGCCACTCTGATGCGAATAAAGGCCAAAATGCTACTTCCAAGGCCTGTGCTAGACGAAGAGGGCAATGAAGTTGACCCAAGGGAGGAGTTGATAAAACACCTGTTGGAGTACAAGAAATACAAGTCTATTATTTCCACGCTTAGTCAGATGGAATCTGATCGGCTGGATCGGGAAAAACGCGGAAACCTTTCCAAAGAAATTCGGAAGCTCTCAGAGAGTATCAATGTAGAGGCCGAGATGCAAGATCTGGATCTGTATAAAATGATGAAGGTTTTCCAAAAAGTTCTTGCTCGATATGAGTTTGAAAAAAATAAGCCTATACACAAGGTTGTGCAATATCCTTACACAGTAGAAAGGCAGAAGTCAGCGCTAATGGAGCGCCTGGTTTATGGTAAAAGATTAGCGTTTACTGACCTGATCGCAGAAAAACCTGAGAAAATACTGGTAATCTTCAATTTCCTATCCATTTTGGAATTGCTCCAGCTAAAGCAAATTGTAATCCAAGTTGGAGAAGGATTCAACAACTTCTGGGTGGAGAGAACAGATGAAAGTAAGGAATTAGCTCACGAGTAATTTTACGTGAGCTAACTCTTTTGTTTTAGAATCTTTCCGTTTTTGAAAAAAAGAAACTCGCTTCTATTTGAGCATTTTCATCCGAATCAGAACCATGAACGGCATTCGCCTCAATTGACTTTGCGAATATTTTTCTAATTGTTCCCTCTGCTGCTTCAGCAGGATTGGTAGCTCCAATCAATGTTCTGAAATCCTCAACTGCATTTTCTTTGGTCAAAACCATTGCAATGATTGGTCCTGATGACATGTAAGAAACCAGGTCGCCATAGAATGGTCTCTCCTTGTGCACTTCATAGAACTGACCAGCTCGCTCGCTGCTAAGCTTCGTAAGCTTTGCCGCACTTATTTTAAAACCAGCCTCCTCAATCATTTTGATGATCGCTCCTGAATTTCCTGCGCCGAAAGCGTCAGGTTTTAACATTGTAAATGTGGTTTGTCCTGCCATTTTTAAGTTTTTTTGTCTTTTGTAAGGTCTTTAAAATCCGCGCAAAAGTAACATTATTACTATTCTGAGGAAGGAGAAAACGTTGTTTTCTAAATGTTACTAATTTTGCGGCTCACTTTTGCCTTTTGGGCAACTTTATGAAGGACACGTTGGTTCTCAGGAACTACTTAAGCGAATCAAGGAAAATTGTAATAACCACACATGCAAACCCCGATGCTGATGCATTGGGATCTTCATTGGGTTTGTTTCATTTTCTTAAGTCTATTGGTCAGGACGTTCAAGTCATTGTGCCAAATAGCTATCCTGACTTTATCGAATGGATGGCAGGCAATGATACCGTCTTGAATTACGAAAAAGACAAGGTCAAAGCTGATCAATTGCTTGATGATGCAGACCTGCTCTTTTGCCTAGATTTTTCTGGCTTTAACAGAATCAAGTCAATGAAAGAAAAAGCGCAAAGCATCAAAGGTAAAATCGCGCTAATCGATCACCATCTCAATCCCGAAATAAAGCCTGACTTTAATTTTTGGAATGATACTGCGGCCGCCACGGCGGAACTGGTCTATGATCTGATATTGGACTACGCAGGAAGAGATTCCATTGACGTAGACATAGCTGAATGCTTGTACGCTGGCATTATGACTGACACTGGCTCCTTTAAGCACTCGTCAACTACATCCAAGATTCACCGAACAGTCGCTGACCTAATTGATTTGGGCGCTGATGTAACTAAGGTTAGCAGATTAATCTATGACACGAATTCACTAGATAGGCTTCGATTCACCGGGCACGCTCTTGCAGAAAACCTACGGGTAGACGAGGATGCTCGAGTCGCTTACTTTGTTATTGAAGAGAAGGATTTTAAAAATTTTCGACTCAAGCAGGGTGATACGGAGGGGTTAGTGAACTATGCCTTGTCCATTAAAGGAATTGTCGTTGCTGCTATTATCATACACAAGGCAAACGAAATAAAATTATCATTTAGGAGCATAGGTGATTTTGCAGTTAATAAATTCGCGGAGGAGTATTTCGCTGGAGGTGGGCACAAAAATGCCGCAGGAGGGATGTCAGAGTTGACACTTGAGGAGACAGAAGAGAAATTCAAATCGCTGATTGATCAGAATATTTTAAAAACAAAACCATAAAGCGACCAAAGATGTCGTTGAAAACTAAGATGAAGAATATAGTAGTTGTTATCGTAGGATTAGTTCTGTTTTCTTGCAGCGGTCCAGGTTCATTTGAAACGAGTAAAGGAACAGTCGTTCAGTATATCAAGGAGGGTAGCGGATCACTTCCCGCAGACTCATTGGTTGGATTGTATCATTTCAGATATGCTATTTCAGGTGGGGGTGTACTTGTAGAGCCTGATATTAATAATCCAGCTCCTTTTAAAGTAAACCCAAGTGAAGCTGTGGCACAGGGGGAAGTTTATGAAATTATTGCCCTATTAAGAGCTGGGGATAGTGTAAAGTTTGAAATGACTGCCGCCGCACTATTCGGCGCACAAAAACCAGATTCAATTACGGATGATCAAATGATCGACTTTCAGATATCTGTTGTAGATATCATGACTGATCAAGCATATAATGAGTTCCAACGAGAACAACAGGTAAAGTTATCAGCTGAGCAAGACGCTATCGATGCTGAGATTATTGATAAATATCTTGCAGAGAATAATATCGAAGCAGAAGCAACCGAAAGTGGTTTACGCTATAAGGTTCATGTGCAGGGGACAGGTCGTAAACCCACTCGGGGAGAGATGGTTCAGGTGGATTACACTGGCCAGTTCCTAAGTGGAGAGGTGTTTGATACAAGTAATGCTCAGCGTGCACAAGAAGCTGGTGTTTTCAATCCAGGCAGGAACTATGAACCTTTCGCTTTTGCACTAGAAACTGGCGGTGTTATTCAAGGGTGGCATATCGGGATTGCGCAATTAAACGTTGGCACTAAGGCCACTCTCTATATCCCAAGCTCGCTTGCGTACGGGTCAAGGGGAGGTCGAATTCCAGCCAATTCAGTACTGGTTTTTGATGTCGAACTTGTTGGTATTCAGTAGCGTTTAGAACTAAAATAAGCCCTTAAAATGAAAAATTTATTCTTGTCCTTTTTTGCGATTGGTCTTGTCTTCCTCATTTCGTGTGGAGAAGGTGAGGTTATCGTTACGGTCGACCCTGCAATTCAGCGAGCCGCAGATATTGCAATCATCGAGGAATATCTAACTTCAAAAGGGTATGACCCCAGCACTGTCGATACAACTGAATCTGGGGTGAGATACGTCATTCTAGATGAGGGTCAAACGGGGTTTGACAGTCTTTCCATTGATGAAAGTGATATTGTTGATTTTGACTACATCGGAAGACTAACAAACGATAAACTCTTTGACACGACGATCGAATCGATCACACAGGAAGACACTGCCATTTTCGAAGACGGAAGAGTATACATTCCTGTTCTCATAAACTACTCCTCTACTGGGTGGACTATTAGTGGTAGGTTCATTACTGGGTTTACGGACGGTGTGTCAAGTACTTTCAACAAAGTACATGTAGGTGGTCGGATTCTAATCATTTTCCCTTCTGATCTTGGGTACCGTGGTGTTCCACAATTCAGCAATGGTGGTATCGAAACCATCCCAGCCAATTCCGTAATCACCTTTGAACTACGGCCGGTTCGAGTTACGAAACAATGACTATTTGTTTCGCTTCGCACAACGAGAACAAAGTCAGAGAAATTAATGAACTGTCACCTGATGGTATCGAGATTATTGGCCTGAGCGAGATTGGTATTACCGAAGAGATTGAAGAGAATGGATCCACGCTAGAAGAAAACTCTCAAATCAAGACTCGTTACGTATTCAACAGAAAACAAATTCCAGTTTTTGCCGATGACAGTGGCCTTGAGGTCACAGCACTTGGAGGCGCACCCGGTGTAATATCTGCACGGTACGCTGGGCCAGAAAGGAATAATTCGAAGAACATAGCCTTACTGCTCAAGAACCTTCAAGAGTTCGAGGACAAGTCTGCACGATTCAGGTCGATTATAACCTTTATTGATCAAGGTGGAGAAGAAGTCCAATTCGAAGGCGAGATGACTGGTCAGCTTGTGGATAAACTAAGAGGAAACAATGGGTTCGGGTACGATCCTATTTTCGTTCCTGATGGGTTCGACCGCACCTTTGCCGAAATGGTTCCTGAAGAAAAAAACAAGCTTTCACATAGGGCAAAAGCATTTGAAAAACTTCTTTCATATCTTGGCAAGATAAATGGATAAACCAAAGGTAATCGGCGTAACAGGTGGTAGCGGATCAGGAAAAACCCTCTTCATTCAAAAGCTACTTGAGCGCATGCCAGACGTTACGGTTCATTCCATGGACAATTACTACATCAAGAGAACACTCCAGCCTAAGGACGATAAAGGAGTAGAAAACTTCGACACACTTGGCTCCATTGACATGGTGAAGTACGTGGAGGATCTAACCTTGCTCATTGATGGTAAGACGATTGAGCTAGAGGAATACAACTATAACAATCCCGCTTCAGATAGGAAGATCATTAAAATAGAAAGTGCCAGTACCATTCTGGTAGAAGGCATATTTGCCCTGTTCGTAGAAGAGCTTAGAAATCTTCTTGACCTAAAAATATTCATAGAAGCTCCAGGTTTTTTGATGCTAAAAAGAAGGATTATCCGTGATGCGGAGGAGAGAGGTTATGATCTAAATGATGTTTTATATCGTTTTGAGCACCACGTAACACCAGCTTTTCGAAATTACATTGAGCCCTCCAGAAAGTGGGCAGACGTTATTATTCCTAACCACGACAACTTCGATAAAGCGCTCGAAGTTATTCTCTGCTATTTAAATCGATGATTTTAGTAGATTTGCGATCCTTTATGATAAAGAGCCTCAAAATATCACGTCAAACAATGCAGCTGTTCTTCGGAATAGTACTAAGTGCATTTGTCTTGCTACAGGCAATGCATGTTGACGCCTATCAAGAGGATTCGCAGGAACAGAGTGACAAAACTGACTCTGAGACTGGGTCAGAAACTTCGATCTCTCTACCTCAAACAATACCAAACTCCGCCTCTCAGATCAATTTGGGTTTTGACTCTTATCTTCTAAATGAAGTCACCCACGGTACGGAAATAAATGAGAAATCAATCTCCTCCAAGCTTATTGTACCAAGAGTGCATCGAGCTATACAAGTGTTACTGAGAAAGATCGTTTCTCCCAATGCTCCCTAACCTGTAGGGTCTTTCATAACCAACTTCAAAACATTTACTTAATTAACTTTTTAAGAGCTGATGATTGCATTGGCTAAACATTCAAAATCATGAAAAACAAAGGATTTGTAATATTCTTAACCATAATTATTTCGCTGCTGTGTATTTACTATTTGTCGTTTACTATGATCGCTCAAGACATCAGTGACAAAGCAACTGCTGCAACTACAGGTGCGGATGGCAACCTCAACGTAACAGAAAAGCAACGATACCTGGACTCCATTTGGAACGAACCCGTATACGACCTGCTAGGTGTAGACTACACGTACAAAGAAATAAAGGAGACAGAGCTTAACCTCGGGCTGGATTTGCAAGGAGGTATGCACGTAACACTTGAAGTATCACCAATAGATATTCTCAAAGGGCTTAGTGGTAATAGCAAAGATTCGGACTTCAACAGCTCTCTAGCACAGGCCAGAAGTAACATCAAAGGAACCCAAATAAACTTCGTTGATGAGTTCTATCGCGTGTTTCAAGAACAGGCTCCTAGTAAAGGACTGGCTCAAATATTTGCAACTGCTGCAAACAGAGGCAGAATTAATCTTAGTAGTACAGATTCAGAGATTTTAGATATTATCAACACGGAGGTAGAAAGTGCAATTGATAGATCTTTCAACATCCTGCGAACCAGAATCGATCGATTTGGCACCTCACAGCCAAACATTCAAAGACTGCAAGGAACAGGTAGAATTCAGATTGAACTCCCTGGGATTGACAACCCTGAGAGGGTTAGAAAACTCCTTCAAGGCGTTGCAAAACTAGAATTTTGGGAGGTTCACCAACCGCAAGAGGCTGTTCCTGTTTTAAGCTCAATTAATGATTTAATTTCAGCAGAGCTTAAACTTTCAACTCCAGAGCTCACGGAAGATGAAGCACAAGTGAGCCAGGATCTGAGTGCGTTGCTTTCTCAAAATGATGGTGATAGTCTTAGCGTGGATGAGAATGATACAGTGCCAAACACCAATTTGGATTCTCTCTTTGTGAGAAATTCTCCATTATTTGAGCTTATGCAGCAATCACCTAATTATGCTGGTTTTCTTTATGACGCAAAGGACACTGCAAAGATTAACAGGGTACTGGAGCGAGACGATGTGCAAGCACTGATTCCAGCCACCATGAAATTTTTATGGGACGTAAAACCAAAAGACAAGGGGGACAATCTTTCGGCACCAGATCTACTTGAATTGTATCCCATCAAATCGAACAGGTCTGGTAAGGCCAGTCTGACTGGTGAAACAATTGCCAACGCTTCACAGAATCTCAATCAGCGCGCTGAACCAGAGGTAACGATGCAAATGAATGCAACTGGAGCACGAATCTGGGCGAAGATGACCAGAGAAAACATCAACCAGAGAATTGCTATCGTACTTGATAACTATGTATTCTCAGCTCCAAATGTGTCAGGCGAAATACCAAATGGTAGCTCGTCCATTTCAGGTGGTTTTGAAGATATTGATGAAGCGAAAGATCTCGCAAACATTTTGAAAGCTGGTTCACTGCCAGCGCCTACCACGATCGTTGAGGACGTTGTTGTGGGACCAACGCTTGGTAAAGTGGCTCAAAACCAAGGATTAAACTCTATTCTCTATGGACTAGTCATCGTGATCATATTCATGGTTTTTTATTACGCAAAAGGAGGTTTGATTGCCAATGTTGCGCTGTTCTTCAATGTCTTTTTCATAATGGGAATTCTTGCTCAGTTTGGATCCTCGCTGACACTGCCTGGAATTGCTGGTATCGTGCTAACCTTCGGTATGGCAATTGATGCAAACGTTCTAATATTTGAAAGAATCAAGGAAGAGCTTAGAAATGGATCTGGCCTTAAAGCGGCTATTTCAGCTGGATACAAAAAGGCCTACTGGTCTATTTTCGATGCGAATCTTACAACGCTAATTGTTGGAATGATTCTGTTCTGGCTAGGTCAAGGACCAATCAAAGGTTTCGCTATTACCTTGATGATCGGTATTGTATGCTCTTTCTTTAGTGCTGTGTTCATCACAAGAGTCATCGTAGAGGCTTTTTCAAGAAAGGGAGACAACGCAAAACTCTCCTTTTCCAACGCTTTTTCCAGAAATGCCCTCACCAATCTCAATATTGATTTTCTAAGCAGACGAAAAATTGCCTACCTCTTCAGTTTGATATTCATCACTCTGGGGATAGTTGCCATGTTTGTGAAGGGGATCACGCTTGGTGTCGATTTTAAGGGCGGAAGATCATACGTTGTCGCCTTCGACGAGCCTCGTGATGCTTCTGAGATCAGGAGCTCACTAGCAAATTATTTTGATGGGGGCGGAATACCAGAAGTGAAGACTTTCGGTGCCCCAGATATTTTGAAAGTAACCACGAGTTACCTCATCGATGACGACGGTGATGATGCTGATCTTAAGGTTCGCGATGAGCTGCTACGAGGTTTAACAGAATCAACTGGTTTGACCTATATGAAGGACGATACTAATCTTGGTGAAGGGAATTTCACAATTTCCAGTTCTTCAAAGGTAAGTCCGACCATCGCGGACGATATAAAGAACTCCTCTTACAAATCAGGAGCCTTGGCATTAATCTGTATCTTTTTGTATATCGTTTTCAGGTTTAGAAAATGGCAGTTTGGACTTGGGGCTATTGCAGCCCTGTTCCATGATACGCTCTTTGTGCTTTCAGCATTCGCAATAGCCAACGTGTTTGGTCTCTCATTTGAAGCAGATCAAGTGTTTGTGGCTGCGATTTTGACGATCATCGGATATTCCATCAACGACACAGTGGTGGTGTTTGACAGAATCAGGGAAAATCTTGGCATCAAGTCAGGATCAGAAATGGTAAAAGTTTTCAACGAATCTCTGAATAACACCATTAGTAGAACGCTGATTACTTCGGCTACAACCTTGATTGTTGTGCTTGTGCTATTTGTGTTTGGAGGGGCTGTGCTTCAAGGGTTCTCCTTTGCCCTTCTTATTGGAATTATCGTTGGAACGTATTCTTCTATATTCATTGCCACACCTATCGTGGTAGATTTGAATAGAAACAAATCAACGGAATAGAAAAAAACTGTAATTGTAACAAACCCCAATCATTTCAAGGTTGGGGTTTTTTTGTGTCCAAAAAGTAATTAAGTAACTTAGGAGTGAAATAATTCCCCTTTTCACCATGGCAAAATCGCTAACATATTTTCTTGCAGCAGTTATTTTGGTAGGAGGCGCTAAGCTTGTTGAAGTATTTTTCTATGAGACATTAAAACCGCACCACCCAAAGGACAAGACAACCCAAGGGTCAAAGGCTACCGATCAACCTAAAAAAGACAGGCTTGAAAAGTTGATTCAATCAACAGATAGCCCAGCGGACTCAACGGCACTGGTGGAAGATGAGTCGGAAAATACATTTGATGAAACTACTGATCAATCGTCATCGACTGACTCAGAAGAGGTAGGAGCGCAAGACAACCTGCAATCAGCTACACCTACAACACAATCTTTTACTGGTGATGACTATTTCCAAGACTTAAAAAACTCCTATTTAAGCCCCATCCTGGCAAGTCTGCCAGAAGGTAGATCTCGCGAAGACGTGGTGATCAGGTATTACAAACATGTCAACGATGGCAACAAGGTTTATGCGCTAAGAGGTCTAGGGTATTATCTGCATGAAAGGGAAGCGGAAGACAATGAAGGTGTAGGCAGCAATGCCCTAATCTACGGTGCTGATGTAGATCCAAGGGACATAAAACTCGTTGCATACACGCTTATTAAATCAGGCGTGCCTCTCAAAACCATAAAGCAGTCAGCCTATGATTGGAAATTCCATTCACTTGAGATTGGAGTTGATTCACTTGCTCAAGCCAATACCATCTTAAGTCTTTCTGATATTCAAGCATTTGAAAGCCAATAGCTGAGTCTTTTTCCTATACTAAAGTGCTTCAAAATACCCAATTTCGGGTATTGACAATCTCTATTAGATTGAAGAACTTTAATCAAAAACACCGTTATGGAGAATCACCACATTTCCTGGTGGAATCTCGAAAACCTCTTCGACGTACGAGATGCCCCGATTGAAAGAAGACCTGAAGATCTAAAAAGGAAAATACAAGCAGACTTAAAGAACTGGACCTCCACGGTCCTAAATCGGAAAGTCAAAAATCTAGCTTGGGTAATTGATCAAATCAATGAAGGAGATGGCCCTGATATTCTAGGAGTTTGCGAGGTCGAAAATGCCCATGTACTACAACTGCTCGTGGACAAGATTTCAGTTACCAAATCTTACGGCCTCATTCACCACAATATGAAAGACAAACGGGGAATAGACGTGGCATTCCTTTACGACAAGGATAAATATGAGTTCGTAAAGCAAGAATTTTTCCATCATGCAGTAATAAAACGGTATCCCACCAGAGAAATCGTGGAGGCAACACTGAAGATAAAGTCTATTGGTACAGAGTTGATTCTTGTCGGCAATCATTGGCCGTCCAGGTCAGTTGGACAGTATGAGTCAGAGCCATATCGAATCATCACAGGTGAGACGCTTAGTTACTTTGTAGAGCGTATTCAAGAAATCAAAGGAGATGATGCTGCGATTGTGGTTATGGGAGATTTCAACGACGATCCTTTCTGTCGATCTCTCACAGATTATGCGCTAAGTGCCATAGATAGAGACAAAGTGGTTTATGGCAGAAACCCATACCTCTACAACCTTATGTGGCCAGTGTTAGGTCAGCGAAAGGCGAGCTATGTTTTCGGAGGGACACCTATGATGATTGATCAATTTATGGTCTCAAAGGGAATTGCTAAAAAATCAGGCAAATTCTCTCTTGATGAGGAGAGTGTTAAACTTGAGATATTCGATGGCATGGTCTCAGGAAGATACGACACGCCCATTCGCTTTGGTCAAGAGAAGCCAAATTTGGAGGGATTCAGTGATCACCTCCCAATCTCATTTACTCTAGGAGAAAAGTAGCTCTAGTACACGATTTCAAATGACCTTTCGTTGAGGGGCTCCGCCGGTTCCTCCAATACCTGATCCACCCTCGAAAATGTAGGGCCCTCTTTGCACCACTCGATCATCTGTGAAACCTTGACATCATCGCCTTGCACTTCCATCACCACCGAGCCATCAGGTTCATTTCTAACCCATCCAACCAATTTCAAATCATCCGCTTTGGTTTTGGCAGTGGCACGGTAAAACACACCCTGTACTTTTCCTAACACCTGTATTCGCTTACTAACCATTAGATTTTCTCTTTAGCCAGCCTAGTGTGCTGCTTGCCAGAACGGTACATCCCCATAAAATAGGTGGCAAGGTAAAGGATAGGGTTTTTCATAAACCTAAAATTCATGAAAAGTCAGGAAATATTGAACTTTATCGTGAACTAACTCAAGCGTCCTCAGCAACTACTTCTTGGACTTCTGGTACCATACGCTTGAGAAGGTTCTCAATTCCTGATTTCAGAGTAATGGTAGATGATGGGCATCCGCTACACGAACCTTGCAATAGGACCTTTACAGTCCCTTCCTCAAACGAGTGAAAACTAATGGCTCCTCCATCCATCTCAACAGCTGGTCGGATATACTCTTCCAGAACTCCCTTGATTTTTGTCTCCGTATCATCACCAGTCAATTCTTCATCCAGTGTCTTTTCAATTTTTTCGGTCAACACAGGTTTTCCAGCTTCCAGATAGTTCTTGATAAAGGCTTGAATCTCATTTTTCACTTCGAACCACTCCGTCTGCTCGTTCTTCGTAACAGTCACAAAGTTGCTCATGTAAAAGACACGTGCGATGTAATCAAACTGCTTGAAGAGCTCTGTAGCCAATGGGGCATCTGTGGCATCTTCGATCGATGGGTAGTCCCTGCTCAATCCTTCTGGAACTAACATGAAGTTAGCAACAAACTTCAGTGAGTTTGGATTAGGATTTGATTCCGTGTAGATAGTTACCAATTTGGGAGATTCCGTGGTCTGCATGAAGTTTCATTTCTTTTTAGAACTGCAAAGATGTCATAGAAAGTTCAATGCGTGTTTAGTTAGCAGTGAATTAGTTGAATAGTTAATTAGCAAAAATTTGGACTTAACATCAGTCAACCTATCAATGCCAGTTAACCTTTCAACCAGTATAATAATCTAACTATCCGTAGGATTCAACTCACCCTGAGTCCCTGCCACCAACGTTGCTACGGTAGCATCACCAGTCACATTTACAACAGTTCTACACATATCTAATGGTCTGTCAACTGGGAAAATTATGGCCATCCAAGCAGGATTCAGTCCAACGGACTGAAGCACGATAATGAGCATCACAAGACCTGCACTTGGAACCGCTGCAGATCCAATAGATGCTAAAGTAGCTGTCAGGACGATAATTAATTGTTGAGTGAACGTAAGGTCCACCATGTGCAGCTGCGCAAGAAATATTACAGCAACTGCCTGCATTACGCTAGTCCCATCCATATTTACTGTGGCTCCAATCGGCAGTACAAAACTTGAAACGTTTTTAGATACGCCCATATTTTTCTCCACACACTCCATGGTGACTGGTAGTGTAGCTGCACTTGAGCTTGTTGAGAACGCCATTAACTGTGCTGGTCCAAGGTTCTTAAATACATTCTTGTACGTCATTCCCTTAACAAAAAGCACCAATATGAGTGGGTACAAAACAGCGACCAGAAACGCTAAGCCAGCAAAAAGTGTGATTGAGTAGGAAGCAAGCCCCTTGAAAATTTCAAATACCTCACCTGGTGAATTGGCCATTTTTGCTATTACTCCAGCTAAGAGAGCAAACACGAAGTATGGTGCCGCCTTCATTACCATTGACACCATTTTCAAAAAGACATCGTTTATGCTTGTAATAAAAGTAGCTACAGGTTTGGCTTTTTCCCCAACAACAGCAATTGCTATTCCAAAGAAGATGGCAAAGAAGATTACCTGAAGCATCAGCCCATTGTTGGATATAGACAACACTAGGTTTTCAGGAACCATGTCTACCAGAAATTGCAAGGGAGGAGACTCCTTAGTCATCTCGGCGCTACCTTTCATCATTTCGACTTCAAAATTTACTTCTTGAGGCTTCCCGGATACTTCTTCTACTAACGCAGCGTACTTAGGATCATTGAGAAAATTTTTGTCATCTTTTATTTCGATCTGATTCTCATTCGCCCACAATTCGTACGAAATACGATTCTTAGTTCTTTGTTCATCATCCAGATGTGTTCCAGGCTTAATCACATTTACCAAAAACAAACCAATAGCAACTGCGCTAATAGTGGTCAGTAAGTAGAGAGACAATGTTTTAGCTCCCATCTTTCCGAGCTTAGATATATCCTGAAGGCCAGAAATTCCACTAATGATCGAGAACAGTACGAGAGGAACAGCAATAAATTTCAAGATTCTTATGAAAATCAATCCGAATGGATCAATCCAATTGATCGTGAAGGAATTCCATCCTAATGCACTAGAGACAAAAGCATAAATAACGCCAGCAATCAAGCCGATCATTATCTTCATGTGAAGTGGGAGTTTTTTCATTGGGTATAGTTGAAGCTTCTTTGCCTATTTAAACAAGCACCTTAATTAGCCCCGCAATATATTGGTTTGTGCTATTAAATAGAAATCTGCTATCACCAGAGCTGACATAGCCTCCACAATCGGTACTGCACGAGGAACAACACATGGGTCGTGCCTTCCCTTTCCTTCCACCGTTACTGGGTTCCCATCCTTATCCACTGACTGTTGGTCTTGCATGATAGTGGCAACTGGCTTAAAAGCCACATTGAAGAAGATGTCTGAACCGTTGGAAATTCCACCCTGAATTCCGCCAGAAAAGTTGGTCTTGGTTTCTACTCTCTCACCGACCATCTCAAATTCATCGTTGTGCTCGGAGCCCTTCATCTTCACCCCTTCAAATCCACTTCCCAGTTCGAAGCCTTTTACGGCATTTATGGAGAGCATCGCCTTTCCCAACTCAGCATTTAATTTGCCAAATAAAGGCTCCCCCAGGCCCACTGGCACTGCTTTTATCACACCAGTGACAATTCCGCCGATGGTGTCTCGATTCTTCCTTGTCTCATCAATGAGTGAGAACATTTTCTCAGCTGTTTCTGCATCGGGACAGCGCACATCATTTGAATCAATCTTTGAGAGATCTAGTTCCAGATAGTTTTTATCCATGCCCAAATCGCCAACCTGAGAAACATAGGCAAAGCATTCAACACCCTTCTTCTTGATAAATTGCTTTGCTAAGGCACCTGCAGCTACCCATCCCGCGGTGACACGCGCAGAGCTTCTACCTCCCCCTCGGTAGTCCCGATTCCCATACTTTTCCTGATAGGTGAAGTCGGCGTGTGACGGCCGGAAGGTATCCTTGATGTGACTGTAATCCTTACTTTTTGCATCAGAATTCCGAATGAGAATGGTTATTGGAGCACCTGTGGATTTACCTTCAAATACACCAGATAAAATTTCGAATTCATCATCTTCTTTGCGCTGCGTAGTGATCCGTGACTGCCCAGGTTTGCGTCTATCGAGCTCAGACTGGACTGCGGCAAGGTCTATTTCAATTCCTGCTGGAAATCCATCTACAACCACACCAACGCCTGGCCCATGAGATTCACCAAATGAAGTGACCTTCAATAAATTACCAAAACTATTGAACATGGGTTAGGCTGTTTTGCGAAATAGAATAAAAAGGGTTAGCCCCATCACAGAAACAATGAAAATATTAATCATCCATTGAATCCAAGAATCAGCATTTAGTGAAGATAAATCATTATCGGTAGTATTGATCTTATCGTAGAAATCGCCTAGATCTGTTGATGCGATGTATTGATTTTTTCGACTCTCCCCAGAGACATTCAAGACCAAATCAGAACGTAGAGTATCATACGTTTCAGTTCGTGGGTTGAAAAACACCCAATTGAAATAGTCTGACATTTTGAATTCTCCCGGCTCGCTAGGAATGGCATAAAAATTATAGCTCTTTGTCCCGCGCACACGTGAATTACTCTTGTTTACATTCTGTCGAACGTTTGGAGCATAGAAATCAAAATTTTCGTCTGTCTCAGGCTGTGGCGCCTCTATCGCACTAATGTTTCCCTCGCCGCTGACAGTGAATTCGTAATTAAAGCTTTGCCCTGTCTCCAGCGCTCCTTGAGAAATTTCTTCTGAAAGCTTATAATTACCCACAGCCACACTCTCCTTCAACGGGTGTGGTGGTAGGTCCACCACTTTTATACTTTTTTCTCTGGAGTAAAAAGTCTCATAATCTTCCTGTCGATTTCGTCCAAAAAAAGACGGATTCTTAGCCACCTTGTATTTGATCATTTTCAATCCCACTGACGGGAAAGTTATGTCCTCTACATTGAGCGGGAAAAACGTTGCCTGATAGATTTTGTATCGTGTGTATTTTTTTCCGTTCAACTCGATCGCCTCACCGTTGATGTTGTCTATGTTAAAACTTTCCTCCCAGCAAGAGCTTGGCTTGATCTTCTTTACAATTTCGGTAATCTGAGTCCCCAGATCATGGAATCGCATATCAGCTCTGTTGGACTCTGCCACATAAAAAGCAAGGTTCGTTGTAAAGCCTTCTCCAACGAACACTTCTTTCTTGTCGGTTAGGACTGCTAGAAATGCATCGGCTTCAACATCGATGAATTCAGAAGGCTGATTTCTAGTCCCAAACAAATTTTCAAATGGGTCGGAAGTAAATGGGCTGGTGCTTCTTCGATTTGCTTGAACGGGATCACCAACCGCAATCTGCACGCCTTCTGATTTTACATCTTGACTATTGATTGTCATAAAGAATGGCTGCAGTAGAAAGGCACCTTTTGCAGATGCCTGATAGTTCTGAGTAAGGCTCTGGGTCGAAGTCATTTTCCCGTTGGTAAAATTGGTGGAAGTCGAAGAAGACGTTCCTCTCTTTATGAATCCATCAATTTCGGGGAAATCGCCATACTGTTTTAAGCGATCATTTTTTACCGTTATGGTTATGGTAAAATACTGGTTCAATCCAATCTCGGAAGCGCCCAATTTAATGGATGCTTCTTGTGCTTTTGCGGTGAATGCAAATACCAACACCAATATGTAACTAAACACAAATACCTTCGTTACCTTCATTACTATCCTGTGTTACTTTAGATGTAAATTGTAGCTAATCAAAATCATAGCAACGCCAAATTTACATAGTGGGTTTGTTCTTTAACAATAATTAGCATGCTTGAATATTTCAAAACTATTTTATCGAAAGTAAGCTTTGATAAGCGGTTGTTTGAAAAGGAATTGAAAAAAGCGATTAAGGCTTTGATTCCAAAAGAGGTAGAGTTGTTACGAGAATGGTGCTACCGCAGGTATGCCACTCAATACCAACCGATATTGCAAGCTTGCTTTATTGAAAACTAAGGATCAATTACTTTTTCTTTTCTTGAAATTTCTTAAGAATCTGCTCCATGTGTTTTCCGGCAGCTTCCCTTCCTCCCAACCCGTAGGATAGCGCAACTGCCACAGCAATGGCACCTAGTGTAAGGCCGAAAGCCAGCTCTACGATACTATTGGCGATACCCATTGTTCTTAATGCAATGGCAAGGAAAAGACCAATGATTGCGACTCTTGCTATTCCAGCAACAAACGAATTTTCATTCGAGGCATTCATGGATTTATAGATGATAGATCCCAAAAAGTTACCCATGACCAAGATGATCAGACCAAAAAGCACATTTCCAGAAAGGTTAAGAATCGTATGAAGAACTTCTGCAAGCCGATCGAGTCCTAGCATTTCCACCCCAGAAATCACCCCGAAGAACACCATAAAATAAAAGAGTACGTTCGAAACAATCCCTGATAGTTTTTGATCACCCAGCACATTCTTCAGTTCAAGTTTCTCCATAAGCTTGTCCATTCCCAGATTGGCTAAAAGGTCTTTCACAAATGAAGTGATGAACCTCCCACCAATAGCGAAGACTGAAATGATCAGCGTTGCCCCAATGATATTTGGGACTGCATCCAACATTTGATGAAGGACATTGTTAGCAGGGTTTGTGATAGCATCTAGTTCCAGCGCGTTTAACCCTTGGATTATGAATGGGATAAACACGATGATGAAAACTACCTGCTGAACGAAATAAACCAGTTTGTCAGTCTCTTTGAACCCGATTTTGTTGGCTAATCTATCAAATAGACTCCCTGCCATCTTGATGAGATTGGAAACAAATTTGGCAATGATGTAACCGATGAAGAACGTGATAATACTGAAGATGATTTTTGGGATGAATGCAATGAACCCTGAGTACATTCCCTTTATCGGGTCAAGAACATAGCTGACACCCAAAATTTCAAGAACCATCAAAAGAATGATGAACATTAAAATGTAGTACACGAAGTTCGCAATGAATTTATTGGTGTCTACTATGGTATTTCCAAGCAGACGTTCATCCCATTCCGTCTTCTTCATCAATCCATGAACGATCTTCTTTACCAGCAAGGCTAGTAGCCAGCCAACTACAAAAACCACGACTGCTCCAAGTACGCTGTGAAGCGAATCATTGACCCAAGCAACTATGTTATTGACAAATTCCGGCATCTCCATTTATAATGTATTTAGTTAAAATAAATCTTCAATTAATCCAAATGTACACAGTTTTTTCATAAAAAAAGGTCCTGACAAGCTGTCAGAACCTTCTTACTAAGAATATGTTAAGATCATTTCATGAATCGACCGTCTTCAAGGTTCACCACGCGGGTGCCATATTCTGCGAACTTCTCATTGTGTGTTACTTGAATGATCGTCATCCCAGCGTCATGAAGCTGCTTCAATATGTCCATTACCTCTTCTCCTTGACCAGAGTGGAGATTCCCCGTAGGTTCATCGGCAAGTAGCAGTCTTGGCTTCCCAATGAGTGCCCGCACCACACCAACCAACTGCTGCTGACCGCCTGATAGTTGCTCTGGAAAGAGGTCTTTCTTAGCTACCATGCTAAATCGGTCAAGCATCTCAGCAATCATACTTGCTCTTTCTTTCCCTTTGATTCCTCGATAGATCAACGGCGTTTCGATGTTTTCATACACTGTCAGTTCATCGATCAGGTGGTATGCCTGAAATATGAATCCAATGTGTTCCTTGTGAATTCTTGAAATTCTTCTTTCGTTCAGTTTGTGAACCGGCTCGTCCATGAAATAGTATTCTCCTTCAGATGGCCGATCCAACATCCCAATAATATTGAGTAGGGTTGATTTTCCAGACCCTGATGGGCCCATGATACTTACAAATTCTCCCTCATCAATCTCAAGATTTATTCCTTTTAGTATAAAAGTTCGTTGGTATTTTGACTCTACGAACTTGCTAACGTCATTGAGTTTTATCATTCTAAATAATGTGATTCAAAAGTTCCTTAACGGAATTGTTACGTCCAAGATACATTAATCGTATTTATATCCGCCAGGATCTTCTTCCAAAGAAACACCAAGGCCCATAACGATTCTATTAACAAAATTGAAATAGGCAATAACCAGAGTAGCATCGAGTATTTCTCTATCAGAAAAACCTTCTGCTTGTAGCGGTCCCACAAGTCCTGCATCCTCCGATTTTTCAGGGGATTCTGTTAGCTCTTTAGCAAACCTGCATAGTGCCTTTTCCTTGTCCGTTAGGTCTGCTGATTCAAAATCTTTTTGCAGCTGCTCTAGCTTTTCTTCGTTTTTCCAGAAGTTTTGAACTGCCTCCAAATGGTGTACTTGACAGTATTCACATTTATTGGAGATCGAGACGATCACTGCCATCATTTCACGATGTACACGCTTGATTGGAGACCGCCCAAACATGATCGTCATATACAAGTCCATGTGATTTACGATGGACTCCGGATTAAGGCTCTGAATTTTGTGAACCTCGGCGACTTTCCCACGAGTTTTCACAAGATTATCATAAATATCCTTCAGCGCCCCTTCGGCATTTTCAGGCTGGATGGTTTCAATGTATGGCATAGGCAAAGTTATGAAGACACTTTTACAACAGCTCGTTAGCCAGATTGGCTAACTCAGAGCGCTCACCCTTCTCAAGCATTACATGCGCAAACATTGGATGATCTTTTATCCGGTCAATCAAATAAGAAAGGCCGTTGGACTGAGAATCCAGATACGGTGTATCAATCTGGTTAATGTCTCCAGTGAAAATGATTTTCGTGTTTTCTCCAGCTCTTGTAATGATCGTTTTTACCTCGTGTGGGGTTAAGTTCTGGGCTTCATCAACGATGAAGAAAATATTGGAAAGACTCCTTCCCCGTATATAAGCCAGTGGAGTAATCATCAGTTTTTCTTGATTTACCATGTCGGTAATTCGTGTGAATTCTTTGTCGCTTTCCTTGAACTGGTGCTGTATGAACTTTAGGTTATCCCAAAGCGGCTCCATGTATGGATTAAGCTTCGATTTGATGTCTCCTGGCAGGTAGCCAATGTCTTTGTTGCTCAATGGAACAATTGGACGAGCCAAATAAATTTGCTTGAAATTCCTCCTTTGCTCTAATGCTGAGGCCAACGCCAATAGCGTTTTCCCAGTACCTGCAACGCCATTGATACTAACAAGTTTAATAGCAGGGTTCATCATCGCATGCATGGCAAAAGTCTGCTCCGCATTCTTAGGTTTTATTCCGTAGACCGTCTGCTTATCCACCTTATCCACCTTATCTTCTTCAAGATTGTAGTAAGCCAGGACGGAATTTTTTTCGCTCTTCAGAATGAAGTAATTGTTCGCAGGGAATTTCTTCCGTTTCAAGACTTTCTTGCTCTCAATAGACCCTTTTTTGAACAAGACATCAATGTCTGCTGAGGTGACATCATCGAGTTCATTGATGCCTGTCTCAATTAGTGCGTTTACATCTTTGATTTTTCCAGTCTCGTAATCCTCTGCATGAAGATCAAGTGACTTTGCCTTCAGTCGCAGGTTGATATCCTTAGAAACCAGTATGACTTTTCTCCCCTTCTCTTGCTGCTGAATAGTCAAGGCTGCATTAAGGATTCTGTGATCGTTCTTGGCTTCATTGAAAACCATCTGCGCATCTACCAGGCTCTTGTCATCCATGATAACCTTAAACTTGCCCTTGTTCTTTCCATTCAAAGGAATCCAGTCACGCAGGCTTTGATTCTTCGCCAGTTTATCTAACAGCCGAGTAAATTCTCTAGCCTCGAAATTCTTAGTGTCGTTTCCCTTTTTGAATTGATCTAATTCCTCAAGCACGGTAATAGGAAGCCCTACGTCATGCTCAGCGAAGTGTAGAATGGAATCATGTGAATAGAGAATTACAGAAGTGTCTAGAACAAATATTTTGCTTTTGCTGCTCGATTTTGCCATTCGCTGCGGTCCGTTATTAGTTCAATGATCGAACGTAATATTATAGATTCATATTAAAAAGAAAGACGGTTTTGGAGGTTTTTTAGTCAGAATTATTGAACAGGTAGAAACAAATCCTCTCCCTCTCGTGGATCAATTTTTAAAGCTCCTGATAAAGCCAAACTCACTAACTTATTAGAAGCAAGCTTCTTATTCAAACCACTGAGTTCACAATATTGTGACAAGGTGATCTGCATATTTTTTTCAAGAAATTTAAAAAGTTCGCTAGTACTTTCTTCGATTGGAATTGGGTTGCTATCGTTTTCTCGATCCTTCAAAATCTTACGCATCTCCGGACTTGCTTGTATCGATCGATCTCGCAATCGAATAAATGCTTTCCCATACCTGTGCGATTTTTCCAAAAAGGCATAATGCGGCTTCTGAGTGCCTTCGATAAATTCGTAGTGCAGGATCATTTTGCCATCTTCAAAACTCACTGTCTCGACTTCAAATTCTATTTTTGGTTTGCAAAGTTCTTCAAAAGCTTTATTTAGAGCGAATTCATCATCCTCTGGATGCTTGAGACCAGCAATCGTCCCATCATCAGAAACACCAACAAATAAGTGTCCCCCTTTTGTATTGACAAATGCGACTACCTCGCGCACAATTTTGTCTGGATGGTTCGCTTTCTTTTTGAACTCAACTACATCGCCTTCGCCACGGGCAATCATTTTCTTAATTATCTCTAGTTCCACTTAAATGTCAATTAAAGAGTTTCGTCTTCTTCGCCTAATTCAGGCATCGAAAACATGCTATTAAAAAGATCTTTAAACTGCATTCCATTCTGCAATTGGTGCTTGCTAAGCAAACTATATTCTGCTAAACCGAACAAAGCAAACTCCATGAGAAAATATTTAAAGTCCTCATGAGACGTCTTTTGATGTTTGTCTATCAGGCTTTCGAGACCGGGGATATTCTTAAGTTCCTTGCGGTATTCCTCCTCCGAGGCATCGAAAATAAGGTCCACCATATTGCCTTTTTCAAACCAATCTTTCAATGATTCATAGGCATTACCCTTTTCCTTTTTTCTTTCCTTTTCAGGGTCAGGAAAATAATTGAGAAATTGCGTTCGAAGCGCTTTGCCCACTAGGTTGTTTGCAACGATACCAGGGCCTTCCTGCTCTCCTTCATACACAAGCTCTACCTTCCCTGTTATCGATGGTATAATTCCTTGAAAATCTGTGATACGTACACTTGTCTTGTCATCGCCGCTGGTCAAGACTCTACGCTCTGCAGCACTTATCAGGTTCTCATAACCCGAAATGGTGAGTCTGGCAGAAACTCCACTTTTCTCATCCACATATTCACTACTTCTGGCTTCAATCGCAATCTGCTCAATCAAATCCTTCGCTAGGTCAAATACCTGAACGACGTCTGACTGTTCTTTCTTAATCGCCGCCTCTTGGTGGGTGATCTTTTTTCCCGTTTCAATGGAATCAGGATAGTGCGTAATAATCTGGCTATCTATACGATCCTTCAACGGCGTGATGATCGACCCTCGATTGGTGTAATCTTCCGGGTTGGCAGTAAAGACAAATTGAATATCTAACAGCATTCTCAACTTGAAGCCCCTGATCTGAATATCGCCTTCTTGCAAAATATTAAAGAGTGCCACTTGAATTCTGGCTTGTAAATCTGGCAGCTCGTTGATGACGAAAAGCCCACGATGTGATCTCGGCACCAGCCCAAAGTGAATTACCCGTTCATCGGAATATGGTAGTTTCAAAGAGGCCGCCTTTATTGGATCTACATCACCAATCAAATCGGCGATTGTTACATCGGGAGTGGCCAGTTTCTCCGTATAGCGTTCGCTTCGATGCATCCATTCTATCGGCGTAGCATCACCGTGCTCTTCGACCAAATCCACAGAGTGCCTGGAAATAGGATTAGTTGGGTCGTCATTGAGCGGAGAGTCTTTAATCACTGGAATGTACTCGTCCAACAATTCAATCATCTTCCTGGCCATTCTGGTTTTTGCCTGACCTCTGAGACCAAGAAAATTGATATTGTGCCGAGATAAGATTGCTCGCTCAACATCGGGAATGACCGTGTCTTCATATCCCCATATTCCGTCGAATATATTCTCTCCTGATTTCTTCTTTAAAATCAGGTTTCGCCTTAACTCTTCCTTGATCGATTCCGATTTGTACCCGCTCTTTATCAATTCCCCAAGGGTGGAGATCTTAAGTAGTTCTTCGCTTTTCAATTTCCTATTGTATTAGAGGTTCTTCCTTCTATTTCTTTTGTAATCTTCAAAGATGAGATTTCCCAATCCCTGTAAGCTGCTGTAGTAGGCATTGCCATTGTTGACTTCCGTGAATTCCTTTACAAATTCTTGCAAATAGGGATCTGAGGCAATCATAAAGGTTGTGATCGGCACATTGATTCTCCTGCACTGAGCTGCTAGGTTGAGCGTTCGGTTAAGAATTTTTGGATCCAGCCCGAAGCTATTCTTATAGTATTTTATTCCTTCCTTCAAGCAGGTTGGTTTCCCATCGGTGATCATGAAGATTTGCTTGTTTTTATTTTTCCGTCTCCTGAGAAGATCCATTGCCAATTCGAGCCCCGCCACCGTATTTGTGTGATATGGCCCAACATTCAAGTAAGGAAGATCCTTGATTTCAATTTGCCAGGCATCATTGCCAAATACTAAAATATCGAGTGTGTCTTTAGGATACTTCTTAGTAATCAGTTCTGCCAAAGCCATCGCTACCTTCTTTGCAGGGGTAATTCTATCCTCTCCGTATAGAATCATTGAGTGACTGATGTCTATCATGAGCACTGTTGAGGTCTGTGCTTTGAACTCCTTTTCTCTTATTTCCAGGTCGCCCTCAGTCAGCATTAAGTCGTTCAGACCGTGGTTGATTTGGGCATTTCGTATGCTCTCCGTCATCTCTATTTGCTCCAGTGAATCCCCAAACTGAAACTCCCTGTAGTCTGACGTGATTTCATCCCCGGTACCCGAAAAGTTTGTTCGATGATTTCCATTCCCCGATTTCTTCAATTTTCCAAAGATTTCCTCTAGGGCACTTTTTCTCATCTGTTGCTCACTCTTGGCGGTAATCTTGATTTCGCCCTTTTCGTTTTGATCTGTCACATATCCCTTATTTTTCAGATCATCAATGAAGTTTCCAATCCCGTATTCTGGATTGGTCAACGTGTGCTCTCGATCCAGATTTGTCAACCAGCTCAATGCTTCATTCACATCCCCAGATGTAATGACCATTAACTGAAGAAAAATGTTCAATAAATTGTCAAAAGCATTCTTTGCAGGATCTTTCTCTGGAATGTACTCTGTGAACCGATATCCGATCATAACGTTAACTTAACTAAAAACAGAGACGAAAGATTTCCGAAATCAATAAAAGCTGTAGAGTTTTTTAAATTTTGAACTAAATTAACAGACAATTACCGCCAAGTATGCCCGGCCGAAAACCCATATTCGCAACACTTGTCACCGACATCTACACCTTTACAAGGGATAGCATGTTTAAGGTATTTCTTGAGCCCGCCTCGCACGAGGATCGACGCGAGAAGGAGAAAAAGAAGAAAGACAAGGAATGATCGAAGGGACTTTCAGAAGTCAAAAAATAAACCTCAAAGTACAAATTTCAAAAATTGAAACTCTCCAGTTTGAAAGTTTGACTCTTGGTGAGTGTGATTTATTTGTTTTTTGAAATTTGCTTTTTTCAGAAGCTTAGGTGCTAGCACTCAAATCTGATCTACCTTTTCTTTGGCATGGTGCCAAACACCATATCCCAAAGGCTTGAAGATACGCCAAAAGCTCGTTCGGGATCCTTGTAATGGTGGATACCGTGATGAACCCAAAGCACTTTCCAGAAATTTTTAGGTGGCTGAAATGCATGTACCATGTAGTGAATCCACAAATAGGTGGCGTAGCTCATAAAGAATCCTGGCAGAAAGCCATAGACCAAATCTCCGAGGAAAAGTCTGAACAGGAGAAAAAAAGCTGTGGCTAGCACCAGTGCCAACGGTATTGGCATCGCCAGTCTGTCCTTATCTTTTGGGTATTCATGATGAACTCCATGCACCGCATAGGCAAACTTCTCGCTTGCTTTACCAGTAGGCTTAAGGTGAAAGATAAATCTGTGTAGGAAATATTCCACAAGCGTGAACGCAATAAATCCGAGGATGAAAAGGGGCACTACAGTTATAGACGAAATATAGGATTCATTAAGCCCGTAGATGATTAATCCCGTACTGATAATTGAGAACACTATCAGTGGAGCAGCGATGTGCGTTCTCGTCAGTTTTTCCAAGAATTTATTCTTGAAAAGGGCTTTTGTGCCTTTCGCATGAGGTTTATTCTTTGATTCCATAGCTTACTTTCATTACAAAATGATTCAACAAACAACGTTTTCTACAACGTCTCGCTCAACGATTCTTTGTGTTTTTTTAAAACAGATTCATAAAAATTTTCGTACATCGGAAGTACTTTCTCAATATCAAATTCCTTTGCTCTATTCAGAGCGCCTTCTTTGAACTTCTCCAAATGCTTATTGTCCAACACATGGATTGCCTTCTTCACCATATTATCAATATCACCGACCTCACACACGTACCCAGATTCACCGTCCTTATTAAGTTCTGGCAGTCCCCCAGCATTCGTGGATATGACCGGCACTTCACAAGCCATCGCCTCCAATGCTGCTAAGCCAAAACTCTCTTTTTCTGATGTCATAAGGAACAAATCACTAACGGATAGAACTTCAGCGACCGCCTGCAATTTTCCCAAGAATCGAATGTCCTCTGTACAAATCTTTTGCGCATCCTCCTCCATCTTTTTCCGCTCAGGGCCATCTCCAATTAAAAGAAGTTTCGATGGTACCACTTTTCTCAGCTCACAGAATATTTTTAGCACATCATCAACACGTTTGACCTTACGGAAGTTCGATGTATGGACGATTAACTTCTCACCATTGGGGCATATGGCTTTCTTGAAATGATCCTTTTCATGCTTCTTGAATCTGCTCAAATCAATAAAGTTCGGTATTACCTCAATGTCCCTAGTAACGTCGAAATGATCTAGCGTAGCCCTTTTTAAGTCTTCAGAAACCGCAGTTACACCATCTGATTTATTTATTGAGAAAGTAACTACCGGCTCATTCGCAGAGTCCTTACCTACAATTGTAATATCTGTGCCATGCAGCGTAGTAATGAAAGGAATTTCATAGCCTTTTGTCTTTAAAATCTGCTGTGCCATGTATGCAGCAGAAGCGTGCGGCACAGCATAGTGAACATGCAATAAATCAAGCTTTTCCTTAATCACTACATCTACCATTTTACTAGACAAGGCAAGTTCGTATGGTGGGTACTGAAAAAGTGGATAAGAATTGACATTCACTTCATGGTAATGAAGGTTTTGCTCAAAAAAATCGAGTCTGGTAGGCTGTGAATACGTTATGAAATGGACATCATGGCCTTTGCCTGCCAAAGCCATCCCCAGTTCTGTAGCTACAACTCCGCTTCCCCCGTACGTCGGGTAACAAACAATTCCTATTTTCATAGTTGATCTTATCCTTTGCAAGGTATAAACCCAATCTGATTCAAATTGGTTTCGTGAAAATTATTCATTGATGATTGACGTGTAGACTACATCATGAATCTCTGTTCGAATATTGAGCTCCATCAGTTTCCCGTTTTTCGAATCGGGGTATATTCTATTTGAGAGAAAAACATAGATTAAGTCTTTTTCCGGGTCGGCCCACACCATTGTGCCCGTAAATCCGGTATGCCCATAGCTGGAATCACTTGCCTGATTGGAGGCTCCATCTCTCCTCCAATCCTTTTTATCCCACCCTAAGCCTCTACGATTATTTCTAAAGTAGCGAGTATTAAAAAGATCCAGCGTTTCCTCTGTCAAATACTGCTTGCCGGAGTAGTATCCTCCGTTGGATAGCATATACATCATCTTAGCCAGATCTGTCGCGTTGGAGAAAAGGCCCGCGTGACCTGAAACCCCTCCAAAAATATGTGCATTCCGATCATGTACTTCGCCCCATACCTGATCCTCCCGAAAAAGCCTGTCATATTCAGTTGGTGCAATGTCTGTTAATGAAATCCCCTTGGCTCTGGGGTTAAACCCTATGCTTAATTCCATTGGGGAGTAGAAGTTTTCTTCCAAAAATTGGTCAAAAGGCAGTTCTGCAACCTCCTCCACCAGCATATGTAGGATCATATAGCCCAAATCACTGTACAGGTATTTTTGTGGATTGTTGGTAAGATCAGATTTTTTGAGCCAGCTTTTTAGTGAATCCCGCATGCTAGGGTGGTATTCAATCCCGTACGATCTCATGTCTTTGGCTTCATCTTCTTTCGTCTTGTAAAAAAACGAATTCAGTCGATCTCCATTCATCGCTCGTTTCCAAAAGGGGATGTATGATCTAATTCCCCCATTGTGAGCGAGTAGTTGTTTTATGGTCACATGTGACTTGTTAGAGCCTGCAAAGCCTGGTAGATACTTTCCGATAGGATCGTCCAACTGAATTTTCCCCTGATCAATGAGAAGCGCTATAGCAGGCAAAGTTGCGATCACTTTTGTCACAGACGCCAGATCATAGAGCGTCGAATTCTCCACCGACTTTAGGCTATCATAGGTGAAGTGTCCATAGGATTTTTCGAAAACTACAGACCCATTTTTGATCACTGACAATTGACAACCTGGCGTTGCAAACTTTTCTATTCCCAATTTTGCTATGTCACCAACCAACTCAATGTTATCAGTCAAGCCCTCAAACTGTGCGGTAGAGTAGCCCACAACTCCCTGCTCTCGAATTTCTTTCACACCTTCCACTTCAGCTCTGCCCGAAACTCCCATAGCGCCAAATAGCATTTTTGAGATGATAATCTCATCGTGCTCAAACCTTCCAGGAACCAAAATCGCCGAGTTCTCAATTGGATCTTGAGTTTCTATAAAGTCGATGATAATTTCGTTGCCAAAAAGTTTTCCCTCAAAGCCTTCTCTTCGATCGAGTATAATCGGAACCTCTTCAATTTGCAGTCGTTCATGAACGGTCACATAATCAGATAATCTTCGCCTCAGTTTCTCATCCTTGCCTCGATAGACTACTGCCTGGTTTTTAAGGGGCAGTCGTTCTTCCCTATCAATCGCGATAATTCCTTTATGGAAAATTCTACGTGTAAGTGATTCAGGAATTGTCGTTGCATGCACATATTCTGCTTCTGCATCAATGCCTTCATGAAACGATCTTTCAAAATTCGCGCCAACCGCCTTACTCCATTTATTCAGTTTCCTTGAGTTGTATAATTGTGTTGAAACCCAAACGACAGGATAGTCCGCCTTCAACTCTTTTTTCGATTCTGGAAGGTTATCAGAAATACTATTTTTCCTTAAAAAGAAAAATGGCGATATGCTGTTTGCACGCTTAATCACCTCTTTTTCAAAAATCGACAGGCCTATCGTATCTGGCAGCACGAGATACTTAAACCCAATGGTACGGCTGTGGTTTTCCAGAAAACCGAAATAATCCGCGATGACAGAATCATCCGAGATTGCCGACAAGTGTTTAATGTTTGGTAGCGCTATCTCATCGTTGGGATTAGGATCCATCTGTTGATCCAACTGTATCGCTACCCGGTAATTCTTGTCATTGGAAAATTGTTGAATAGATGGTTCCCACTTCGAAAAGTAGACGGTAGCTTGCTTCTTTTTGTTAAGGGATTTGTAAAAAGTTGCTCCGTCGTACCATATAATGGCATCTGGCTCTTTTTCTTCCGCGAAAGAAAGAGATATTGAAATGACTAAGACGATGGAACAAATACTCCTCATTAAATCTTAAATTTGAACAATTTTACGCTTATGTCGTGTTCAAATACACAACATTTATCCAATAATTATACCTAATGCGATTTCCATCTCTTTTTAGACTTCCGAGATACCAGCAATTTGACATCAAGCCGAGGTACTACGATCCAATCAAGGAGGAGATAAAAGAGCGGACTGAGAGAATCAAACGAGGGTTGAATAGTTCAGATGCGGAAGACTACCAACCGGCGCATATTAGCTTCAAAAGAAAAACAAAATCAGCTCCGATGACATCAATGCTGCAGTTGTTTATTGCAGCCATCTTATGCATGTTGATATTGGGCTGGTTGCAGTTTGGTAATGAGTTTTTCTACTACATTCTTTGGATAATCGTTCCTGGTTATCTTTTTTATCGACTTAGATCATTGAGGAAGCGAAAATGAGTGATGTTATTCACCTGCTACCAGACAGCATTGCCAATCAAATTGCTGCCGGCGAGGTTGTCCAGCGGCCTGCGTCTGTTGTAAAGGAGATGCTGGAAAATAGCGTAGATGCTGGTGCAAATTCTATTCAACTCATTGTAAAGGATGCTGGAAAATTGTTGATTCAAGTTGTTGATGATGGAGCAGGAATGAGTCTTACAGATGCCAGAATGAGTTTTGAGCGTCATGCGACATCAAAAATTAGAACTTCTGAAGATCTCTTCAAAATCATGACCTTAGGTTTCCGGGGTGAAGCATTGGCTTCCATTGCCGCAGTAGCTCAGGTGGAAATGCGTACGAAAAGAGAAGATGAGGAGCTAGGAACACTTCTTCAAATTGAATCATCTGAGGTGAAAAAGCAGGAACCTGTGGCTAGCTCGAAGGGGACTTCCATTTCTGTAAAGAATCTCTTTTACAACGTCCCTGCCAGGAGAAATTTCTTGAAATCAAATCCGGTGGAGCTTCGTCACATCAATGATGAGTTCCAGCGAGTGGCACTTGCGAATCCTGAAATCAAATTTTCCCTGATGCAAAATGACCTGGAGGCCTTCAAGCTTGATTCGGGAAAACTTAGCAAGCGGATCGTGCAGCTCTTCGGCAAAAACTACAATCAACAATTAATCCCGTGTCAGGAAGAAACTCCATTGTTGAAAATCACTGGATACATCGGAAAACCTGAACATGCGAAAAAGACACGCGGAGAGCAATTTTTCTTTATAAATAATCGCTTCATAAAAAACAGCTATTTAAATCACTCCGTGACCCGAGCCTATGAAGGGCTGTTAAAAGCAGATTATTTCCCCTTCTATGTGCTCTACATTGAAATCGATCCCGTACATGTGGACATCAACGTGCACCCGACCAAGACAGAAGTGAAATTTGATGACGATCGCATGCTGTATGGTGTGATTAACTCTGCTGTACGGCAGGCATTGGCTTCCTTCAATGTGGCTCCATCACTTGATTTCTCAGCAGATGTCAGCTTTGATCATCTGAACAAGCAACGTGAGGAATCACTATCAAAACAGGAACGAGCGTACGGTTCTTTTCAGACCATTCGCCCAAGCCAGGAACGCCTGGAAAAGCTGGATGAGTTGTACCAATCCGCCGGCATGGAGGAGATTGCAACGATAGAAGAAGCTGAAAAAGAGCGGGTAAGCGAACATATCTTTTCCAGTTCCATGGGACATGCAAGTGAATCTGAAGATAAGAAACCTACGTACCAGCTTCATGGAAAATATTTGCTGCGGCAAGTAAAATCCGGGATGATCGTCTTAGACAAAGAATTTGCGTTGGAACGTATTCTTTTTGAGCAGTATCAAGCACAGATGCAGTCTGGTTCAGGCATAAGTCAAGCATGTCTTTTCCCTCAACAAGTGAAGCTCAATGCTGGAGATTATGCCTTGGCTCTGGAGTTGAGAGAAGAAATAAATCTCCTCGGGTTTGAGTTTGAGCAGATGGGTGAGCAACTTTTAGTCATTCAGGGCGTCCCCTCAGAGTTGGTGCCCTGCAACGAACAGGAGGTGTTTGAAGGTCTAATAGAACAATACAAACACAACGCAAAAAAATTAGATTTGCCAAAGAGGGAAAGTTTGATCCGAGCGTTGGCCAAAAGAACAGCAACCAATAAGTGTCAGAGCTTGAAAAATGAAGAGATGGATCACCTGATTGATCGATTGTTTGCGTGCGAGCAACCGAACTATACACCAGAAGGGAACCCAACGTATGTTTTATTAAGTTTAGCCCAAATAAGCGATTGGTTCAGAAAGTAGTTAGTAGTAGAAAATAGTTAAGTAGTTAGTAATAATTAAAAAGTAGTGTTTAGAAGACTCACCCCTGTTGCAAAAAATATTCTGATCATAAATGTGGCCATTTTCATGATCAGTTCATTTCTGAAATTGCCCCTCTCAGAATATTTCGGACTACGAGTAGTTTTCTCCTCCGAATTCGCACCGTACCAGTTTCTTACCTACATGTGGCTGCATGGTGGGTTTGGGCACATCCTTGGAAACATGATTGCGGTATTGGTCTTTGCTCCCATGCTGGAGGGGGTTTGGGGATCTAAGCGGTTTTTGACTTTCTATCTTATCTGCGGAGTTGGTGCGGGAGTGTTGTACGGAACTGCCGACTTCTTTGAGAAACTTCCACTAAAGCAGGACGCTGAAGCGTATCTCGAAAACCCAACGCCTGAAGGTTTTGAGCGGTTTATCATTCAACACAAAAATCCATATTTCAATTTGACTGGATTAGGTGAACTGTCAGATGCCTATTACGAGAATGAGAATAATCTCGGTGTCATCAGCCAGACGAAGCGAGTTGTAGAAGAAACGTACGAAATATTTGTTACGAGGGGGAATATGATCGGAGCTTCAGGTGCTGTGTTTGGGATCCTGTTTGCGTTTGCCTTTCTTTTTCCAAATACAGAGCTATTCCTGCTATTCCCGCCGATACCGATCAAGGCAAAATACCTGGTTTTTTTCTATGCTATGTATGAGATTTATTCGGAAGTTAACCGGACGGCAGGAGATAATGTTGCGCATTTAGCACACATCGGCGGAATGCTTATTGCTTTTCTGCTGTTGAAATATTGGAAGAACGATACTGGAAAGTTCTATTGAGCGAGATGCTCTCTTAAATTATTGACTTAGAAATTTAGATATTTAGAAATCATACCATTAATTAGCTGCACCATTTTCAAAGCGGTGGAATAAAAAGAAATGAACGGAGGACTTTTTGAAGATTTTAAGAATGCCTGGGGAAAGCCCAACAATGCAGTTGTTCAACTAATCTTGATCAATGTGATGGTATTTGTTTTTATCAGGGTTACCGAGGTCCTTTTCGTCTTTGCCGACGCCCGTGGAATTCACAATTACTTACTACATAAATTAGAATTACCCGCAGACGTTGGCCTGTTTTTTTCACAACCTTGGACTATCGTCACCTACTTCTTTACGCATTATGATTTTCTTCATGTCCTCTTCAATATGCTTTTTCTATTTTGGTTTGGGCGGATCATTCAGGAATTCTTGAATAGTAAGCGCGTCATTTCACTTTACGTGCTTGGGGGATTGTTCGGTGGCTTACTTTATATTTTCATCTACAATTTCATCCCGTTCTACTCTGATCGCGTTGCTGAATCATTGATGTTGGGTGCCTCTGCTGGTGTTTTTGCCATTGTGGTTGGAGCCGCGGTTTTTATGCCAAACTATACCTTTTTCTTGCTGTTTCTTGGGCCAGTTAAAATCAAGTACATAGCTATATTTTATGTGTTCATGTCATTTATCGGAAGTACTGGAGGGAATGCTGGTGGTGAAATCGCCCATCTGGGCGGTGCACTCGTAGGCTGGTTGTACATCACTCAACTCAACAAAGGAAGCGACTTGGGGGGCTGGGTAATCTCCTTTATAAGCTTCGTGAAGAGTATGTTCAAGCCACAGCCAAAAATCAAGGTGACGCATCGTGGAGGAAGTAGGCGGCCATCTAAGAAAGCAGCCACCACAACAGAATCTTCGAGTTCTGCTTCCTCAACACCTCAAGCCGAAATCGACGCAATTCTTGACAAAATTTCGCAGTCAGGCTATGAGAGTTTGAGCAAGGATGAAAAGCAAAAGCTTTTTAACGCAAGCAAAAAGTAGATCAATTTGGTGATTTGTTAAATTGAAGATTTTTTCGATTATTTGGATTGTATACTCAACCGATTTACTAGGATTGTTAACTGGATTGATTTAACGATTGATACGGATGAAGGATTTCTTCGATTGGATCACTCGGAAAAATCTAAAGTCAAACAAATCGAATCAATCCGAAATTTCTTTGCTCTTATTCGCTAACTGGCCGCACGCTGCATCAATATCTTTTCCTCTGCTTCTTCTAACGCTGGTGTGAATCTTTCCTTTTATCAGATGGTTGGCAAAACGGTCGATTGTTTCAGGATCGGCTTTACTAAAAGATGCTTCCGAGATGGGGTTGTATTCGATAATGTTGATGCGGCAAGGGACTTTTCGAGCATATGTCAGTAGTTTCTCAGCGTCCTCGATCGAATCGTTGAAATCATAGAAAAGGATGTACTCAAACGTGATCCTATTCTCTGTCTTCTCATAGAAATACCGAAGTGCTTTCATCAAAACATCCAACGTGTTGGACTCATTTATAGGCATGATGGTGTCCCGTTTTTTGTCATCGGCAGCATGAAGGGAGAGCGCCAAATTGAACTTGACATTGTCATCTGCCATCTTGGTGATCATCTTCGCTATTCCGGCTGTGGAGACAGTAATCCGCTTTGGCGACATATTCAGTCCATCTACTGACGTGATCCTATCTATCCCCTCCATCATGTTCTTGTAATTCAGCAAAGGCTCCCCCATTCCCATAAATACAATGTTGGAAAGAGGTTGTTGGTAGTTTTCCTCTGCCTGATCTCGAATTGTTACTACTTGATCGTATATCTCGCCAGCATCGAGGTTGCGTTCTCGCTTCATGTAACCAGTAGCGCAAAATTTGCAGCTTAGTGAACATCCTACCTGACTAGAGACGCAAGCAGTCATACGGTCATCCGCAGGGATTAGGACTCCTTCAATTAAGTGTTTATCGTGAAGGCGAAAAGCAGACTTTATGGTTCCGTCGTTGGAGACCTGTGCGTTGTCCACTTCGATCGCATTAATGACAAAATCTTCGTTTAACTTTTCCCTCGCTTCTTTTGAGAGATTTGACATCTCATCAAAAGTTTTAGCAGCTTTTACCCAAAGCCATTCCCAAACTTGTTTTGCTCGGAATTTCTTTTCGCCAATTCCTTCAAAATAAGCTGTTAAACTTTCAACGGTTTCCTTTCGGATGTCCCTCATGGCTCAAAGGTACAAGCGGAGTTTGGAAGAGAGGCCTAGAGGCGCTTAATAATTCGTGAAACCATGCCTGGACAACTCTTTACTAAATAGTATCTTTCTGAAATCACTTGGCTGAAGTTTATTCTTTAGCCTTGATTCACCCTTCCGACGAATGAGCCTTTGAAAATTTTCCTCTCTCGCGGCAAATAGTGCTGAGTCTGGATAGGTGGTCCTAAGAACAAAATCAAACGGCTGATCTGGCGTTGAATCGGTTTGGAAAAACTCGTAAGAAGAGATGATCTTTTCCTCAAGTGCCCAATCTCGCAGCACCTTCCAGTTGTTTTGATAGTAGTATATCGCTTCTTCGCGGTTGTCATTTAAAATCTGTACAAAATCCAGGGATGTAATGCGATTATCCGCCTGACCAAAACTTCCAAAGCATATCAACGAGGTAATTAAAACTAAGATCTTTTTCATATCATTTTTTTTGTGCGTCTACACATTTATTACTGTCTAGCAAGATTCGCTTTACAAGCGAAATTGTTCTGGTGAAATCGGCATTTGGGGTGAAATTGCTCGTTTTTGGGGTGAGCGAGTTTATGATAAAAGGGATTGGATTGAATCCTTAAATGAGGGAGAAAGTGGAACATCCATTGACCATTCACCATCCTTAACTTCCAGCGTACTAAAATTTCGCTTCACTGTGAACTTCAAATTCACTACATAAGATCTATGTACTCGTTGAAATTGAGGATAGGAAGAAAGCTGGTCATGCACTGCTTTTAAAGTGATCCTCATTGTTTTTTTGATTGGGGATTCAGAAGCTGATATAAAGACGTCCACGTAATTATCATCAGCTTTTAGAAGCAGCAATTCATTGAGATTAACTATAATTTTTTCCTTCCCCTCTCCCCGAAGAGTGAAATTTCCTTCATTAATTTGCTCCCTTCCCACAAGGGAATGAAAGAATTTTGACCTTCCGTACAGTGCAAGCGGCAGGTAAGTCAAAAGAAACATGAGCGAAAAAGCAAACCACTGTTCAAGGTACTCCAAGACATCGAAGCACTCCCACTCACAACGAATAAGCCGCATTAAAAAGACGATATGCACAAAAAGTATGAGTTTCAAAATCCATGAAATACCATCCATTCTCAGGTTGGAGGGAAGATCAATTTTTAGCATTCGTTGAAAGCCGATATCAGTCAGGTAACTAATCAAGGTAAAAGAGACACCCACTGGTAGGAGAAATAGAGCCAGAGCAACAAAATGCTGTAGATCATTAACATATACTCCGAAAGGTCGAGCAAGCAGCAAAAAGAGCCAGATAAACAAACCTGCTCCTAGATTGTAAGCATGTTTCCAACCAAACTTGTGATAAGCCCAGTGGAAATATTTATGCATTTTCATGCGAGAACAAATTAGAGAATTTCTTGTATTTCTGGTCTTAATCTGGAATTATTGAAATTTATGGAATCTCATTGCTTAGCGTCTTTTTACTATTTTCGTTGCGTGGCGATTATAGATAAAATAGTAAAGCAGGTAGGAGCGCTTGTTTCATGGCTCACTTTACTTCTCGTATTGGTGATCATCGTCGATGTGGCACTGCGGTATTTGTTTAATACTACCTCTGCTGCTTCGTTTGAAATTGAATGGCATCTTTTCGCCATGATTTTTCTATTGGGAGCTGGCTACACACTCCAGCAAGACAAGCACGTCCGAGTGGACGTATTCTACAGTCGCTTCTCAGAAAAAAACAAGGCCTGGGTCAATTTGATTGGAACAGCGATACTGCTACTCCCTTTCTGCGCAGTCGCTTTCTGGGAGTCGCTTTCTTTTGTTGAGAATTCGTATGCTGTAAGGGAAACAAGTCCAGACCCTGGTGGTCTGCCTGCCAGGTATCTGATCAAATCGGCAATTCCAGTGGGGTTCTTTTTGTTGGGTTTGCAGGGCATCAATCTCTTTTTGAAGTCAATGAAGTGTCTGCTCCAGCCATGATCGAATACCTACCAATCATTCTCTTCGGAGTCATTTTTTTGCTCATTCTTTTTGGGTACCCTGTGGCGTTTACACTTGGCGGAGTCTCCATTCTTGTTGGGCTCTTCGTCTTCGATTCTGATTTCTTCTACCTCCTGTCTTTGAGAATTTTTGGCACCATGCAAAATTTCGTTTTACTGGCTGTGCCCCTATTCATTTTCATGGGTATGATGCTGGAAAAATCTGGCATTGCAGAACGATTGCTTCACACCATGAGCATGCTTTTTGGAAACATCCGCGGTGGACTCGCCATTTCAGTAGTCGTAGTTGGCGCTATGCTTGCAGCCTCCACAGGGATCGTTGGTGCAACGGTAGTCACGATGGGGTTGATTAGCCTTCCCATCATGCTGAAGAAGGGATATAGTCCAACTATCAGCACAGGAGTGATCGCCTCCTCGGGAACGCTTGGTCAGATCATTCCTCCATCGGTGGTGTTGGTGCTGCTAGGAAGTGTATTGAATGTATCTGTTGGAGACTTGTTTTTGGCAGCCGTAATTCCGGGTGTCGGACTGGTCGTATTATATCTTCTGTACATTATCATTTATGGTCAGATCTTTCCCAAAAGGGTTCCCAAAATCCCCAAGGAAGAAATAGCGGCGTTTAGAAAAGAAGGTTTCTCGAAGGAAGTAATCAAGTCTTTTCTTTTTCCGTTTGTGCTTATCCTAATCGTCCTGGGTTCCATTTTTGCTGGAATTGCCTCACCCACAGAAGCTGCAGGAGTCGGTGCTTTTGGGGCAACAGTATTAGCAGTAATCAGCAAGAAATTCAACTTGGGAATGCTCAAAAAGGTGATGAAGGAAACCACATCCATCACCTCGATGGTCTTCATGATATTGGTTGGTGCTACGGCATTCTCTCTCGTCTTCCGTGGACTTGAGGGAGACAAGTTCCTGCTCGGGTTGATTCAAGAGGCGAACCTCGGTGCAAATGGCTTTCTTATTCTTGTGATGATTGTCGTCTTTATTTCCGGATTCTTCATTGACTTCATTGAAATCGTTTTCATCATTGTTCCTGTGGTGGCGCCAATATTTGTAAGTCTCGGCGTGGATTTGGTTTGGATCGGAATCCTGCTCGCAGTAAATCTTCAGACGTCGTTTCTCACACCCCCTTTTGGCTTTGCACTTTTCTACCTAAAAGGAGTTGCACCACCAGAAGTGAAGACAACACATCTCTATCGCGGGATCATCCCATTTGTGATCATTCAGCTGGTGTTTTTGATCCTTTTGATTGTTTTTCCCGAGATGATTTCTGTTTTTTCAACTTAGGGCTTGACTGCTCAACATCCCTCGAATCATCTATTACATTTGAAGGATTTATACTAATTTGACTCTTATGATGAAAAAGGTGAGGAGATATCTTTCAGTCCTATTTACAATACTTGCTATTTCTACATGTTATTGTCAAACTTCTAATGAAGAAGCAACCGATCTTTATGAACAGATTTTAGCAACACGTAACCCTCATATCGTTTTGAGTCTTCTCGATAGCATTAATATTAATGCAGTAAGACAAGATTCTTTGAGAGCATACCTATACTACTATCGTGCGAGTGCCTATGGACAGCTTGCAAAATTTGATAGCGCAAACCATTATATGGGAAAGGCACATTCAGAAATAACCAAAGGAACTTATCCGGAAATCGATATTCAAATTCTCAGGGCTTTTGGGAATATAAATTGGGCTAAGAATTTTTACAATATTGCACTAACCAATTATCAAGATGCACTTGCGATAAGTCAGGATATAAACCATTCAGAGTTCATGGTTTCCTTGCTTGGCAACATAGCTGGTGTTTACGCCAACCTAGATAATTATGAGGTTGCTTTAGATTATGCATTGCAGTCGGAAGAGGTTTCAAAACGAACAGGCATAGTTCGTCCTAGAAGCCACATGAAAATCGGCTTGTATCAAATTGCTCTCGGAAAACCTTCTGAAGCAGTTAAGTCTCTCGAAAAAACAATAGATCTTATAAAAGTTGATAACAAAGATTCCATAGCACTTGGTGTTTGTTACAATCATTTTGCTCGAGCTCACATTGACCTTAAAAACCTTAGGGAGGCAAGGAAGAACCTGGAATCATCTCAAATAATTCTGGATAAACTTAATTATCCATTGCCCGAGCTTTTTAGCAACTGGAGTAAGCTGGAAACACTCTTGGGAAACGATGAAAGGTCTCGGGAAAAAATTATTATAGCTATTGATCTTGCAAAGAAGACTCAGGATTTAAAAAGTTTGAGGGATGCCAAGGTTTTGCTAAAGGAAATTACTGTTAGGCAAAACAGGTTGGCGGAAGCCGTAAGAATTCAGGATGAGGTTTATTCACTCAATGATTCACTCAAATCAAAAGAAACATTAAATAAGGTCTACGAATTGGAGGCGATCTTTGAATTAACTAAAAAAGAAGCAGAAATTGATCGCCTTTCTTTAGAAACAGAATTGCAAAAAGCTGAGATTAAAAACTCCAATCTTTTATTAATCGGAATATTAACTGTTTCTGTTATGGTCATAGGATTTTTGATATTGTATTTTGTTCAACGAAGTAAGAAGCAAAAAGTCGAGCATGAGGCTCAGGAATTACAGATTGAAGCTTTAAAGAAACGCTTAACCGACCTCAACATAGTGCCTGGCAAAGAAATGCTCAACCTCGATGACTTGAACAGAATTCTACATACGCCACTGACGGAAAGGGAATTTGAAACGCTTCAGTTAAGCATGGAGGGAAAAACAAATACTGAAATTTCTGAGCAACTCTTCATTGCAACCAGCACTGTCAAATTTCATTTGCGAAATACCTACAGTAAATTGAGAGTTAGTAATCGTAAGGAAGCCCTAGAATATGTTGTTAAAAGCTCTTAAGCACGTTGTGCTTTCCGTGGTACTGTTGCCTGCATTTCTGGCTGCTCAATCCCCTTTAGATAGCTTGAATGGTGTGCTTCGAAATTTAAGTATCACACAAAAAGAATATTTAGAAACGCTCATTAATATCACAAAAGAGTATGCTGAATCAGAGCCTGATACAGCTCTTTTTTTAGGTAAAAAAGCACTAGAAGTTTCCTTAGCTCAGGGAAATGACTCTATAAAAGGGCAGGTCTATATAACTCTCTCAACAGCTCATAGTTATTTAGCCTCGTATGATTCTGCTACCCAATACTCAATCAAGGCGCTTGAAGTCGCGGAACGATTTCAGGATACTATCTCGATAATTGACGCCTACAATAATCTGGGCATCGACTTTATGTTTCAGGAAGATGATGAGAAAGCAATTAACTACTTTCAAAAAGTAGAGGCACTTTCAAGCCTATTTGGTGACTCCCTCAGATGGGGGCATGCGCTCAATAACCTGGGAATGATGATAGGGTTTGGTGGCAACATACGCGAAGAGCTAATCTACTACGAACGTGCGGCGCACATTTTTAAAGGAATCGGAGAAAACGAAGGCTATGCAAATACGCTCTTGAATTCAGGGACCTCGTATATGACGCTGGAACAATACTTAAAGGCAGCAGAACTCTACAAGCAAGCACTGGAGATTTTTGAAGATATTGGTTACACTTCAGGCATTCAGAACACACTTCAAAGTTCTGCAGAAAATCTGATGTACTTGGGTGATTTACAGGAAGCAGAAAAGATGGCAAACCGTGCCTTAGAAATCGCAGAGGAGTTTCAGTTCGGACAAGATGAGATTTACACATATGATTTATTGAGTCAAATAGCGGTTCGTAGCATTGATTTCAAAAAAGCTTTTGAATACCTCCAAAAGAAGAGTGACAAAAAAGAGGAAGTATTTACAGCCGAAAAATCGCAGCAAATTGCAGAATTAGAGACAAAATATCAGACTGAAAAAAAGGAACAACAGCTAGCTCTAAATGCGTTGGAAATCTTCCAGAAAAAGAGAGAACTATATTACTTATTTATCATAATCGCTGTGTTAATATTAGTAGGCTGCTATATTATCTATTCCCTAAGGAAGCAATCCCGACTAAAGTATCAATTACTCTCTGAAGAGATCGACAATCTGAGATTAAAAATTAATTCTCTACTAGGCAATAGTGAGGGAATAGAATTTAGTGTTGATGAGATTAATGAGAAACTTCATAAACCACTTACTGATCGAGAATTTGAAATTTTAAGCCTTACGATTTCTGACAAAAACAATAAAGAAATCGCAAATGAAATTTTCATCTCCGTGAATACTGTAAAGTATCACCTAAAGAATATTTACGAAAAACTGGGTGTGGCCAACAGGAAAGAGGCTGTTCAGCTCATTGTAGGCCAATCCTAAAAACGGTCAATCACTCACAAAAACGATGATTTTAAAAAAACTACCCAGCAGGGTAGTATAGAACTAGCCCACAAGGTCAGGTAAATTTTTTTGGTACTGCGACAAGTTTGCTCCAAACAAATCGCAATGCCTTATGAATTCTACAAGAAAATTATTTCCGTCTATTATGCTGATCGTCATGATGCTATGCATGTATGGAGGATCAGCTCAGTCAGTTTCTTATATCGGAGACTTTGATTTATCAAATCTCAAAACATTCTCTGGAACACCTCTTGCTGTAGGTTCGCAAGAATCCATTCCGGAGGGGATTACTTTTCGTCCTGATGGCCTGAAAATGTATATCTCGGGTCAAGGTGGTGATGAAGTAAATCAATACAGCCTTACCACACCTTTCAATATTAATACGGGGGTATCACATGATGGTTTTTACAGTGTTGCAGGCATCTATACTCGAGCATACGGAGTAGCTTTTAGCAACGATGGCCTGACCATGTTTGTCACTGGTACATCAGGAAACGAAATATCGCAGTTCGACCTGACAAGCGCCTACGATGTAACTTCAACTGTGACATTCAACGCTAACTACAATTTACCTTCTGGAGACCCTGGATTCATAACATTCAATGGTGATGGGACAAAAATGTATGTCCCAGAGGGAGCTGGAATTACCCAATACTCGCTTTCAATTGCATTTGATATTGGGTCAACAGTTGTAGATGAAGGCACCTATTCGCTATCATATTCCCCAGAAGAAATGGTCTTCACAGGAGATGGGAAAACAATGCTTGTAGTTGCACTAAATGACCTGATCCATCAATATGATCTCACATCCGCCTATTTCATAACATCTGGTGTAACCGACAATTCAATCACGTTCGACATGTCCAATGAGAATCCATTCCCGACAGGTTTGGCTATAAGCAGTGACGATGCTCATCTTTTTATAGTTAGTGCGACTAATGGTGTACAAAGAGTACGGCAATACGAAATGTCTATCCCTGAATTCATGGAATCGGTAGCAAATGATGGATCCATCGATGGAACAGTAACCATCAATATTTACGGAGATACGTTCACAAATGCAAATGGAACGCTCACACAGGGTGCGGATTACTCCATTTCGAATTTACCCTCTGGTCTTAATCCAACAATCAGTGTCGCTGCAGGTGGGCAAAGTGCAACACTGGCCTTTTCCGGGAATGCCTCAGCTCATCAATCAGCTGATGGTGTATTGGGACTGAATATCGCATTCGAAAACTCTAGTTTTACTGGAAATGATGCTTCGTCTGTTTACAATTCCGACGGAGCTGCCCATACCCCTGATATAACTTACTCCAACAACAAAGCTCTCTCTTACGGAAATGCCTTCGCATTGAATAAAGGAGCAGCATTTGATCAGAACTATAGTGTAGCCAGCAGGCAGCCTTATCCTCGAGACATCACATTCAGTACTGACGGAATGGTTATGTTTACTATTGGTGCCGATGGAGGACCAGAAATTAATCAGTTTGCACTTACTGCTCCTTACAATCTAGGAAGTGGAGTATCTTATCAAGGAGTTCGCAATGTCTCTTCGGAAGAATCAGGACCTACCGGGCTCACTTTCAGTCCAGATGGTATGACCCTGTTTATAGTCGGTTCTGGAGGAGACGAAGTTAATCAGTACGCCTTAACTACTCCTTTTTCAGTAACATCAGGTGTTTCCTACACAGGCAATAGCTCGGTTGGCTCAAATCCAGAGGGCATTTCATTCAGTTCAAACGGCACAAAAATGTTTGTTGTAAGTGCCATCTCAGATGCGGTTACACAATATTCACTTGGTACTGCTTTTGATGTTACTTCTGGCATATCCTCGGATGGCGTCTTTAGCATAAGCGCGCAAGAGACAAATCCTGGTGGGGTTGCCTTTAATGAAAATGGAAATCAAATGTTTATTATTGGTTCGACATCAGATGCTGTTCATCAATATAGTCTGACCACGCCTTATGATGTGACTTCAGGCGTAAGCTATGATGGGATCAGTTTTAGTGTGGCTAGCGAGGACACCAACCCAACAGGCCTTGCATACAGTAATGATGGATCTAGATTCTTTATATCGGGAGCTAGTGGATATGATATAAATCAGTATTCACTACCTACGGATGGATTCAAAGAAGAAGTGTCTAGCGATGGATCAGTAAACGGGTTCTTATCCATCAACATTTCAGGTGACACCTTTACTAATGCTGGTGGCACTTTGACACATGGTGTTGACTTTACGGTGACAAATGCTCCATCTGGATTGACCCCAGCATTATCTGTCAACGCAAACGGTCATATTGGGACTTTGACATTTACAAGTAATGCTACCAACCATCAGGATGCAAATGATCTTGCTGCACTGACTTTTACCTACGCAAACTCTGCTTTTACTAGCAATGACATCTCGGATATCTTGGATATTGGCGCAGCCACAGGAGTCGGTATTGACTTCAGAGATAACAACCCAGCTGTACACTATGGTGATGGCTTTGATATCACCAATGCAAGCTTTACTGGTAAGAATCCATTCAATATTAGCGGCCAAGAGACTCAGGCTACTGGCATAAGGTTTAGCACCGATGGAATGAAATTTTTTCTTGTTGGTGAGAATACTAATTCTATTCATCAATACAGCCTCACCACTCCTTTCAATATCTCTGAAGGAATATCCTATGATGGTTCCCCCCTTGATGTATCGGCCGAAGAAGGTTCGCCATATGACGTAGCTTTTAGCACGGACGGAACAAAAATGTTTGTTGTAGGTCGTGATGATGATGAAGTGAACCAGTATACGCTTACTACTCCTTTTGACATCACCGGTACAGTATCCCATGACGGCAGTCCTTTTAGCGTGGCTGCCCAAGATGCATATCCAACAGGAATTGAGTTCAATCCTGATGGCTCAAAGATGTTTATGCTTGGAACTGTTGGGGATCGAGTTTATGCATATAATCTCTCTAGTTCCTATGACATAACCTCAGGAGTTACTTATGAAGGTTCTTACAGTGTCTTGAGTCAAGAAGCCTCCCCAGGTGGCATCCGCTTTAATCAATCAGGAACTAAAATGCTCATCATTGGAAGTCATGGGGATGAAGTAAATCAATTCAACCTTGGCATCCCATATGATATTACTTCAGATGTAACATTCGAGACCAATTTTAAGGTGATTCAGGAAGACAATGGACCTGTAAGCCTAGCTTTCAATCCATCTGGAACGACCATGTATATGCTTGGCTTGGTTAATGATGTCATTTTCGAGTACGAAATTGACAAAGGAGGTTTCAAAGAAGCAGCGCTTAATGCGGGCGAAGTAAATGGTGATCTAACCATAACTCTCGTAGATGAACTCTTCACGAATGTTGGCGGCACGCTTACTTCTGGCTCGGATTATTCTATTGCCAATTTACCTGTAGGGCTAGTTCCTTCACTATCAGTAGCAGCAGATGGAGCTTCTGCTTCGCTGACTGTAAGTGGGAATGCTACAAATCATCAAGAAGCCAATGATGTTTCAGGTTTGGTTATCACATTACAAAATTCCGCATTTGCTGGTGGAAATGCATCTCTTGTAGGAAATAGCAATTCCTATGACACAGAAATTGGCGTTGATTTCCGAGACAACAACCCAGTTGTCCTCTATGGAGATCCATTCGATATGTCAAGTGCGACATATATCGCAAGTCCATACGATGTCTCCGCGCAAGACACCTACCCTACGGGTGTCGTATTCAATGGAGACGGCACAAGAATGTTCATTGCTGGAGGGAACAACACAACTGTTTACGAGTACAGTCTTTCAGTAGGATATGATCTTTCTAGTACTGTTGCCTATACTGGCAATTCGCTCGATGCCTCAGGTCAGGCCAGTACCCTGGAAGATATCTACGTATCACAAGATGGTACCCGCTTATTTGTACTTGAAAGCAGTCTGTACGATGTAGTTCAATACAATCTTTCCACGCCATTTAATCTCTCGACTGCAACCTATAGTGGTAGTTCATTCAATGTAGCTGCACAGGATGATTCATCCTATGGTATGACATTCAACCCTGACGGAACAAAAATGCTTATAGCAGGGCAAAACAATTCCAGAATATATCAATACGATTTGTCCACTGCTTTTGATCTGTCTACAGCTTCATATAGCGGCGAATCATTAAGTGTAGAAAATGAGGAAAGTAGTCCTTCGGGTCTTGTTTTCTCCACAGACGGTCGCTACCTGTTGGTTGTTGGCGATAGTGACGTCAAAGCAGTTCGATTTATTTTGAATGTGCCATTTGACATTGCCTCTGGTGCAACTTTGGATGGCACACCATTTGATTTGATCGATGATAGCCCTTCCGGGCTAGGCATAACTCCCGACGGCTCTCGTGTATTTGTCCTAACCACAAATGTGGGCGTTATTGAGTGGTACAATATTGATATCGGGGGATTCACTGAGGCGGCTGCCAATGATGGAACACTCGATGGATCAGCTAACATCTACATGCTCGACGACACATTCACAAACACTGGCGGAACACTTGCATTTGGTTCTGATTACGGAATCAATAATCTACCTGCCGGATTCACCCCAACCTTAAGTGTTGCCGCGGATGGTTATTCCGCTTCATTGACCATAACGGGTTCTCCAGCTAGTCATGGAGATGCTGATGACATTGCTTCATTGCAGTTCACTTTCATGAATTCCGCATTTAGCAATCACAACGCAAATGAAGTTGGCAATGCGATAAATCATTCCAGCGTGCTGGGTATTGACTACTTGCCTTACACAGGAAATGATATTACATCTTTTACATTCAGTGAGATTGATGGAGTTGCGACCGTCAACGGCAGTGCGCACACAGTAGATGTAGAAGCACTTGCTGGAACTGACATTTCGGCTATTACTCCTGCTATTTCCATTTCAAAGTTGGCAACAGTCAGCCCAAATACAGGTGTAGAGCAGGATTTTACTTCTTCTGTGGTTTATGCTGTAACTGCTGAAGACGGGACGCCACAAGCATGGAATGTGACCATTACCGAGGCATTGGCTGATCCTACAAATATCGGCTTGTCAAGTAATAACATTGATGAAAACCTGGCTCCGGGATCGTTGGTTGGCACTTTATCAACCACGGATGCTAGCTTCTCGGAAACGCACATGTATACATCCATTTCTGGTGCTGGCGATGACGACAATGGATCTTTTACCATCTCAGGCAACCAGCTGCTACTAAATGGTTCAGCAGATTTTGAGACGAAAAATGTATACAACGTCAGAATTCAAACAGACGATGGAAACGGTGGATTATTTGACAAAAATTTCACCATCGCAATCAATGATGTAAATGAACTGCCAACAGACATCATGCTATCCTCTAACGATATTGATGAGAGTAATCCAGTCGGATCGACCGTTGGATCTTTTTCAACAACCGATGTTGATGCAGGACAAACGTTTACTTACAGCCTGGTTGCAGGCACTGGAGATACAGACAATGCTTCTTTCTCAATTTCTGGTGATGAATTGCAGAGTGCCGAGGTATTCGATTTCGAGACAAAGACTACCTATTTCGTTCGAATTCAAACAAATGATGGAAACGGAGGTACATACGAAGAAGCATTTACAATTTCAATAAATGATCTTCCTGCTTCGGTAACCTCACTTGATCTTTCCAGCCAGGCGGTTAGTGAAAATGAGTCATCAGGTGCAGTCGTTGGCACTTTCTCCACAACTGGCGAAGATCTCTCGGGAACGTTCACCTATACATTTTCGGCTGGAGCTGGGGATACTGATAATGGTACTTTCTCCATTTCCGGAGACCAGTTGCTCACAGCAGCGAGTTTCGATTTTGAAACCAAAAATAGCTATTCAGTTCGGGTGATGACAGACGATGGAGCTGGCAACACCCTTGAAGAAATGCTAACAATTTCTGTAAATGATGTTTCAGAGGTACCCACAGATATCGATCTGAGTGCAGTTTCAATTGCTGAAAATAATGCAGTCAACGCAGTCATTGGAATGCTCTCCACGACGGATGTGGATGCAGGAGAAACGTATAGCTATAGTCTGGTTACAGGAAGTGGCGATACAGACAATGCCTCCTTTATCATAAGTGGGGCCAACTTGCAGGCTGGAGAAGTCTTTGACTTTGAAACCAAAAACAGCTATTCCATTCGGGTGCAGACAAACGATGGAAATGGTGGCACTTTTCAGGAAGCATTCACGATTTCAATCACAGACGAAAACGAGAGTATTGTCATTGCATCTCCGATAGCTGATCAATCACTCAATGAAGGTTTTGGAAGTCTTCTGATAGATTTAGGTCCAGTCTTTTCTGACGAGGACGGTGATGCGCTGACCTACTCAGTACTAAGCTCCAACGAGAGTGTAGTTACCGCAACGATCTCTGGTTCATCACTCACCATTTCTGAAGTGGGCTTTGGGTCGGCTTCAATTACTGTGACGGCAGATGATGGTTCAGGGGTGACTACTTCTGATGAGTTCACGGTAACTGTTTCTGAGGTATTTAGTACAGAAACAGACATCACAGTTTTCTCACTTAGTCAGCAAACGGGTACAGCCACTATTGATGCCACAGCACATACTGTATCAATAGAAGTAGCGTCCGGAACGGATTTAACCAGTTTGACACCTACAATTGAAGTTTCAGTTGGTGCGTCTATCTCCCCTGCCGGGGGGCAGAACTTTGCGAATGGCAATGTCACCTACACGGTGACTGCTGAAGATGGAGTAACTGCTCAGAATTGGGTCGTTGCGGTATCGGTGGAAGAGGCAGTATTGGGGCTTGACGATGAGGTTCAGATTGATGTTTACCCGAATCCAGCGCAGGATTTTATCAAAGTAGTTTCGGATCAGCCACTATCTATCAGCGTAGTGGATATTAAAGGACAGAAAGTACTGGATCAAGTATCTGGACAAAATGCATCGATCGATGTGAGACGATTTAGTCCAGGAGCTTATCTACTTGTCATCAGAGGTGAAGGTGTAAATACAACACGAAGATTTATCAAGATAAACTAAGGCAGCTGTTCGCTGGAGAGCGAATTGCGATTTAGGCGGCTCCAGGAGCCGCCTTTTTTTTGCTCCCAACTATTTCAATTGTCAATCTGTCTAAGCAACTCTTCTGCAGCTTTTTTCAGTTGATCATCTACATTTTTTGCCTTGTAGGCTGGAATATTTTCCACTTCGATGTCCGGAACTGCAGGGCCATGTTCCATGTTTTTCTCCGTTGCTTTTACGTACCATCCTCTGTATGGCATTCGGACAAATGAGCCATCCATCAAACCCCAACCACCTGTTGAGATAACGGCACCGAACGTCGATTTTCCCACCAACGTTCCCAATCCCAAATGTTTGTATGCATGAGAAAAAATTTCGGCATTGGAATAGCTGTACTCATTGCACATGGCAATCGAAGGCTTAGTCCATGAAGCCAATGGGAGTCGTTCACTAAATGGATAAGTCTGCTTAAAGTCTAAATGTTCATCGAGACTTTTAGCTGCTCCTCGTGGCACTGTATAGGCATGTTGCCGAACACTCAAAACAGCCATGAGGTAGTCTGTGGTCCAACCTCCTCCATTGTAGCGAACATCGATTACAATTCCTTCTTTCCCATATCCAGCCGCTGTCAGTTCACGCTCAAAACGCTCAAAACTGCTCCAATTCATTCCACGGATGTGTAAATACCCCAGTCTCCCATTTGAATACTGAGCTACTAGCTTCCTTCGATCTTCGACCCACTCATCGTACATCTCACTTCTTAGCGAGGCAACCGGCCAAATGATCACTTCCCCTGAACCTCCACCTGCTCTTGTCACACTAAGTAGCACGGGATTGTCCTGTTGATCTATTAAGGTGGAATAAAAATTGGTCGTTGCAGTGATGGCCTCTTGACTGACAGAAGTAATTACATCTCCAATATTCAACTTACTTTCAACTTTATCAGCCGGGCTATTCGCAACGATCGATGTCACTTTAAAACCTCCTCGAACATGCTCTCCATCAATCCCTATTAGACCAGATCGTTGGCGTTGGGTTTCTTTTGGATTATCTCCTCCTCGGTATCCCATGTGGCTTGAATTGAGCTGCCCCAACATCATGTTGAAAACCGAAGAGAAGTCTTCAGCTGTAGAAGCTTTGTCTGCCAATAGCTTGTATTTTACTCGAAGTGCATCCCAATCCTGACCATGAAAACCTGGATCGTAAAAGCCCGAATTCAATGCTCGCCATCCTTCATTGAAAATTTGAGATCGCTCTTTCGGATAGTCAATTTTAAGCTGAGATGAGGTAGAAATGGTCTCAGACTTATCGTCCTTCGTTTTTACCTTGGTTATTTTCCCACCTGTGGTTAGCATAAATAACGCATCTCCCTCAGTGTTCAAAATCAGGGCAGTTGGTCGTTTATTTCCGCCCAACACTTCCTTCTTGTCTGACCCATCCCATTTGATTTTATAGAGGTTTCGTTCTACTTCAAAATCCTGTCTCCCCGATCCACCAAGTGAATAGTAAATGTTCTGACCTTCTCCATCAAATTCAAAATCTCCCTCATTTCCAGCAAAACTGGTTACTTGCACCAATCTTCGATAAATATTCTCAAAGTCGATTTTCACGGACGCTACTCCTTCCTCATCATCCTTCTTTTCTTCGTCATCCTCCTTTTCCTCTCTCTTTCGTGACTCACGCGATCTCTCCCAATCCGCTTTTGTCAACCATGCAAACCATATATCGCTATCGCCATTGTTTCGCTGTGATATAAATCCTAGTTTTGTGCCGTCCTTACTCCAAACTGGATTCCCATCATACTTTGGATGCATTGAAATATTTACTGGTTTCGAAGAATTGTCGGCAGCATGAATGTAGATTTCTTCGTTGAAGTACAACCCAGAAAGAGAGTATGCCACCCATTTACTGTCAGGAGACCAGCTAACTCCTCCTGGAGTATCCCATCCATCCTGCAATATTTTCTCATTGGAGAGTTTGCCAGCCTCAGAAATATCAGCAACAACCAGTTTTCCCCTACCCCTTCTGAACGCCAGTTTTTTCCCATCGGGAGAAATGACAGGATTAAACTCCTCCTCATCTGTTTTCTTAACAAGATCCACTTGGTGCTTTAACGTCTTGAACAAAGAGGTTTCGTTTTCATCTGCCGAAGAGGCCATGAAAAAATCATTTTGTCCATTCTGATCCGAAGCAAAAATCAGTTTATCATCATTCAACCAGGTCACATCTCTTTCTCTGAATGGTGTCGTTGTAACCCGAACACTTCTGCTGCCTTCCTTGTCGTTTCTTGTCACGAAGATCTCCCCGCGATTTACGTAAGCAATCAATTTCCCATTTGGAGAAACTGAGAATTGTTCAACCTTATTAGAAACCTTTTTCGAGACGACTGGATCGAATCTAAAATCGCTATTGACGTCTATGGAAAGTTCGGATTTTTGCTTATCCTGAATCCCAAATAGGCAGACTTTGTCACCATACTGATAGACAAGCTTTCCACTTTGCGGGCTCGCGCTAAAGGAATTTACTCCCCATTCTGTTTCCTTGGTCAATTGGGTGTCCTGGCCGCCCAGCGTGATACGGTGGATGTTGTACCGACCGCTCTTGGCACTGATGTAGGCAATGCTGCTATTATCCAACCATTGAGGGTTAAAATCATTTCCATCGAAAGTGGTCAACTGAGTGTATGTGTCTGCATTTTTGTCCCAAATCCACACGTTTCTATTTGCTGGCCCTCGGTAGGCCTCTCTTTCAATTCGGCACGCACCTCGGACAAATGCTACTTTGCTTCCATCCGGCGAAACGATCGGGTCTGAGCCGAGTGCATCCATAAACCTTGAGGGCGTACTTCCATCAATCTTTACTTCATACATTTCGGAGTCCCACTCCACTTGCTGGTAATTCCTTCGGGTCACAAACAGAAGTGAATTGGACGTTGCGCTGTAAAGACGATCAGAAGTACTGTGAAAGGTTAATCGCTTTGGGGTACCGCCATCTTGTGAAATGGTGAAAATGTCATTGTTTCCGTATCTGTCAGATTGAAATGCAATGAGATTCTGGCCAGCCATCCAAACAGGGGAACCATCGTATCCTTCATGAATGGTGAGTCGATCAGCGCGCCCGCCAGTTGCGGGCACCTTCCAAATGTCTCCCTGGTAGGAAAAAGCAATTTGACTTCCATCCGGGCTAATTGCTGGCTTGATGATCAGGGGTTGAGAAAAAAGTAATGTTGCAACGACGGTTGCTAGAAATGAGATTGTTGTTCGCATGATAAGTTTGTAAATAGGATCATAAATATAGATCGCACTTACAACCAGACCCTCGAACTATTACTTGAGCGGCTACATGAGGCTTTCGTAGTAGACCCGCTCACTGACATTCATCCATCCTCGAACATTTTCGCGGAACGCAGAAAAAGCTTCATATACCTTTTTGCTTTGTGGGTCTTGCTCCGTCAATTCATCTAGCGCTTCTTTAGAAAACCCCTTTAACCCATCCAGCACTTCTTTTGGAAATGGTTTCACGCTTACTTCTGTCTCATCAATAATTTTCTTTAGATATGTTCCGTTTCTAGCGTCAAACTCGGCTCCCATCCATCGGTTAAGGCGGAAGCAAGCAGTTCGAATGATCTCTCTCAGGTCGGAAGGCAACGCATCAAACTTTGGCTTGTTGATCGACATCTCGAGCGCAGCCCCCGGCTCATGCCATCCTGGGTAGTAATAATATTTAGCCACTTGATGGAAGCCCATCAAATAATCGTGGAAAGGACCGATCCACTCCGTAGCATCGATCACGCCTCGCTCAAGGTTGGTATAAATTTCACCTCCTGGAACAAGCATCGGAGTTCCTCCTGCCTTGGCTAACACTTTTCCTCCCAAGCCAGGAATACGCATTTTCAGTCCGCGCAGATCTGCGATGGAATTAATTTCTTTATTGTACCAGCCTCCCATTTGAATACCCGTGTTACCACACAAGATCGGTGTAATGTTGAATGGCTCGTACAGTTCTTCCCAAAGCTTGTCGCCACCAGCGGATATAATCCAAGAGCCCATCTGTGATGCATTCATTCCAAAAGGTACCGCTGCGAAAAATTGCGCTGCGGGAACTTTCCCAGCCCAATAGTAGGCTGCGCCGTGATTCATTTCTACTGCTCCATTGCTGACCGCATCAAAACCTTCCAGTGCTGGGATCAATTCCCCTCCTCCATACACCGTAATATCCATTCGTCCGCCGGACATTTCTCGCACCCAGTCGGCCAACAGCTTACACCCCTCCCCGACGACAGGAAAGTTCGGTGGCCAGGTGGTGGTCATCTTCCACCGATACGTATTATTGAAATTGATGTAGGGCCCTTTAGCCGCTTCTTCTTTCGCTGCACATGCCACCAGACTGGAGGCGCCTGCTGTGGCCAGCGCTGCTTTGGAGAGGAACTTTCGACGTTTCATTGGGATAAAGATAATCAGTCAATCCTTTCTTAGAAATCAAGGAAAGACATTGGAGTTTTACCAACAATTTCCAATCTTATTCCCTTCAAAAATATCTTGGTGTATATCGATTGAGGGTGCTTGGTGGCTCAATTTTAGATTCCTTTTAGAAAAAAAACTAATCCACCCTCAACGTTATAGGCAGCCCCACTTTTGACCTCTCATCATAATTACTCATTAGTTTACCTGTTGCTGATATTCTATAATTTCCAGAATTGAACACATCAATAACTATATCACCGACGGCAAATCCTTTATTACTTGTCTTTGTTGAATTCAGTCCATCTTCTGTCTGAAGAACCAGCGCTGGCTTTGCGGTAATACAATTAGCCTTAGCCATTAGTACACTCTCTACTATATCCACTCGTGGGTGTTCGTAAGATTTAGATTGGTTGAGCCCCACGGAGAGTACAGCCACTGCTGGGGAAAGTCCATTCATGAACTCATAATTGGTACTGCTCTCACTTCCGTGATGAGATACATGTAGAATTTCAATTCCATCTTGTTTATCAATAAACCCTTCGTCTAACATAGCCTCTAACAAAGGACTTTCAATATTCTTTTGCCCTGTGGATCGATGTGTACAACTCTTGTCTTCTGAGAATTCGCCACCTCCAAGATCTCCAGCTGAGAAAAATTCGAATTCACCATATTCAAAAAGTAGGCCAATGCTTTTATCATTTTCACTAAGATTTGAAATTACTTTTCCACCTAAAATGTTACCTGCACTTACCATGCAAGTAACTAACGCACCGTTACCGATATTGAAGTTGTACCCAGGCTTCATAGTATACATTTTATCAGATTGATTCTCTACTAGTGGTATTAAAGTACTATCATAATCAACTTGATTCTTTTTACTCCCATTATCATAGAAGGCTCCGATCTTGTATCCCTCTTCTAGCAATTTGATAAACCCTTCAAAATGATCAGCATCTTTATGAGATACAACCATGTAATCAATTTTACTACCGGGAGGATACCCGATACTTTTCAAGTAATCAATGATTTCAAAACCTCGTGCCTCTTTTCCTCCATCAAAAATCATTGTAGTCCTCTTGCCACTTGCTCTTGGGCCTTCCACAAAAATACAGTTCCCTTGACCCACATTAATAACGTGAATGGTCATTTGGGCTAATCCCAAATCAGCATGGAATAGGAAGAATAACAATAAGAGTGGCTTAGTTAAGGTGAATGACTTGGTTTTCATAATTATTTGTTTTCGCTATTCTTAAGAAGTGTGTAGGCACCGTTACTAAGTCCAAGTAAGCCTAATACGTTATTGTCAAAAACGGGTAACTCATATATATCGAAGGCTTGGATCAAATAAAAGATGCCAAAACTGACATTAAAAACGAATGACTGCAGCCGATGAATCGAAATACCATCTTTATCAGACAAAATATCTTTGAAAAAACCTTCACAATCATGATTCTGACTCATTTGAGCTACTGCATTTGGCTGACTTCCTAGTGCCGCATTTGCATTTGCTAGATCTTTTACATCAATAGCACTACTCACTCCAAGCGTTCCTGCACTGATTCCTAGCAAAATCCAAACAGTGCTATTTATTGTAAATTCTCCCGTTGAGATCCAAGTGAATAGAATGGATGATATCACAATAACCGTCCACCAAGCTATCTGCACTCTTGAGAAACTATATGGTTTTTTGGCTGCAATAGATTTATCACGAAGTAAATTTTTCCAAAAAGCCACAACAATTAAGAAAATTCCTACTAACAAAGATAAAACCCATGCCCAAGCCTTTCTGTCAAGACCCCCATACACTTTCCCTTCACCCAAAGAATTTAGCAATACAACTTTGTTTATTTCTGAATCGTTAGGGAGCTTTAGCGATAAGTAGACTTTTGATTCTACTTTTAATGTTCGTAAATCATCAAACCGCTCGTCTGGGATAGTTCCTTTTTGGACTATAAATCCAAGAAGATCAATGTCCACTTCATTTCCATCAATTGTAACTTTCCTGGAAATTCGCTGGGGGGTTACCTCAGCAAATGAAATATCATTGAGGGCCAAATCAATTTTAGAGCGGTCCCATTCCTCTCTCTCTATAAGTCTAAAAATGCCTGCCAAATGAACAATTATGGTGTCTTTGCTTAAAACCCTATCATCCACAGTAAAGTCAGATACAAAGACTCTTACATCCTGTAGCTCTTGAGCTACATTTGCTGACAAGGAGAGCAAAAGTGCGGTTGTTAATAAATACTTCATGTGATTCAGTTTATTAAAATCTTTTTTCTTTTTGTAGTGCGTGTTTTAGACCGAAGGAGGGGAGGATTCTATTGTCTCCATTTATTAATTTTTGTCCACCAATTGCAAACTCCAACCATGATCCTGCAGAAAGTTTCATCTCAGCGCCAATTGACCATCTAAAAAAAGTATCCTCAATTTGATTTCCGTCAGTATCAAGCGCATCTAACTTTGAATCTGAGAAAAGGCCTTCAATTGACAGTCTCTGATCCGCACCCCCTAAAAGAACCTTTGTTCCACCTGAAAATCTCTTATCAATTTCAGTTAAAATACTTTCGTCAGCAGTATATGATATATGAAGGATTACTTGTCCGTGATCCTTAAACCATCCTTTCTTCCCTAATGGTAAAGACAACCCGAGGAAGGTGGTGAATTTTTCCTTTTCAAGACCTTCGAATGTTGCCGAATCAGAATTCCAAACCCAACCAGCACTGAGTTGCAATACAGTAGCGTTCCAATTTTTCTTTTTGTATTCCTCCTTGGCTTCTTTCAGTTTTTTTTCGAAATCATCCTTGAAGTCGCCTTTGTTCAGAATATAGTCTGCATATTTTTCAGCACTATTAAGTAGCAATGCTTTCGTCTCCACACTTAGCGAATTGTACAATGAAAGAGTTTTAAGTGTGTCAGTGAGAAAAACCGATAAAGCCCCAATTTCTCCTTGTTCATGTCTTTTCACAAGTTTACTTCGGTAGTCCTTACCTGTTGACAAATCCAAAACACCAAAGAAATCTGGAATTCTTGGAATGGCTATTCCATCGGATTTTAAAGCACTCCCAATTTTGTTTTCAAAATCTCTACGAAAAAGAGCATCTGGCTGAAGGTTCTTATCTCTGAGCAGATCTCTAACAAGTTTATAAAAAGCAGGATCACCAACTGGGTTTGAATTATCAATAGGAACAAACTTAAAACCAAAACTCGCTCGATTACCAAGGGAATCATCAACTTGAGTTCCTAATGATAATGCTAGATTAGTGTACCTAAATCCTCTCTTCCAATAATTGCTTTCAGTCGATTTTGTCAAGCCCACTAAAGGAGCATATTCAATAGCTAGAGAAGGGTTTAATTTGCCTGCAGTGCCGGTCAAACTTGAGAGTGCAATACCGAACTCTTTCAAGTTCCCCGGTCTTGACACTTGGTCAGATTCAATTCCAAGTAATGTGAAGGCTGCCAAATCAGGAACTGCAAAATCAATGTAGTAATCGTCAATTGTCGCTTCTTCACTTTGAGAAAAGGCAAATATTGGTAGCAAAACCAGTAGTATTATTATAAGATTTTTCATATTATATATTATATAGGATTTCTAATAAGGCTTGATCCAGTTTCCTCCCCTGAGTCCGCTTTGACCGTTACAGTATCCTTCCAAGTATGAATTGGACTTCCTTGACCTTGCCACCATTCAATCTTTACATCTACAGATATTGCGTTGTTTGATACATTACCCAACCTGAAAAGCCAGTTATGCGTTAAGCTTACTAATTCATCAGGCATCCCAATTGTGTGCTTCATCGGTCGATTATTGGCGTTATCATTCTCGTGAAACTGATCCTCCTGATAATTGTAGTACCAAGTAGGCGTTCCGGTGACTGAAACCTCTATCCAAATCAGACCTCCATTTTTCTTGTAGGTTAATACTTCCATAAAATTTATTTTTAATCCTATACACCTACAAGCTCACCACTCCCCCAACCAAAGTCAATACCCCCTTCGGGGTATTTTAGGCTGCTTTTTGCAGGAAAAGAATAAAATGTAGGAGAATTTAAAGAAGGACGCTTTGCGTTGAGTGAAATATTGTCAGGTGATAATACTATTCCTCAAATGCCCACTCGATTTTGTCTTTCATGTCTTTGACAACAATGCCTTCAGATTTTAGCTCTGCACGGAGCTTATCCACTTTGTCAAAGTCCCGATTGAACTTTGCGGATTTGTATTCTTCCAGAATGGTATCCAGAAGATTTACGTAATTCACATCGGCTTCCAATTTCAGACCCAGCACATCTTCAGTAAATCCAACAAACGTGCTTTTCATTCGATCAAAAATATCTTGTCCGATCTCACCAAACTTCATTTGCCCTGTGTTTAGCGAGTTGATCTTTTTCACAAGATTGAATAGATGTCCGATCGTCAGTGCCGTGTTGAAGTCATCATTCATGGCATGGTAGCAGTCATCACAGAGCTTGGTGATCTGGTCTATTTGTTCTTGATTGGTCTCACCACCGTCATTCTGAAACTCCATCCCTTTGAGGAGTCTCAAGCCATTGGCTAATCTGATGTACCCTTTTCTGGAGGCTTCCAGTGCATCGTTTGAAAAATCCAATGTACTCGCATAGTGCGATTGCATCATAAAAAACCGGATCGTCATCGGGCTGTACCCACGCTCCAGCAGTTCATGTTCGCCCGCGATCAATTGACCAGGGAGAAACGAATTGCCCAGAGACTTGCTCATCTTCTGACCATTGACTGTCAGCATGTTTGTATGAAGCCAATACTTTGCTCCCTGCTTTCCGTGTGTCCCGGCATTTTGGGCAATCTCACATTCATGATGTGGAAATTTCAAATCCATTCCTCCACCATGAATATCAAACTCTTCACCCAGATACTTGGTACTCATCACTGAGCATTCCAGGTGCCAACCAGGAAAACCATCGCTCCACTCTGTGTCCCATCGCATGATATGCTCAGGCGCCGCCTTTTTCCAAAGCGCAAAATCAAGTGGGCTCCGTTTATCATCCTGTCCGTCAAGGTCTCTTGTATCACTAAGAAGATCTTCAATTTTTCTTCCGCTCAATATTCCATACGGATGTTTCTCATTGTATGCTTTCACGTCGAAATAGACCGAACCATTTGACTCGTATGCAAATCCGTTTTTCACCAATTGCTTGATCATCACCAATTGCTCCATCAGGTGACCAATGGCGGAAGGCTCGATATCTGGTGGGATGGCATTGAAGGTTGTCATCACATCATGAAAGTCATTGGTGTACTTCTGTACAATCTCCATTGGCTCGAGATTATCCAATTTGGCTTTCTTCGATATCTTGTCTTCTCCCGAATCGAGCAGGTGACCAACGTCCGTAATATTCCTTACATACCTAACCTTGTAACCAGAGAAAAGAAGGTACCTCCTCATAACATCAAAGCTTAGGAAAGTACGAACATTCCCCAGATGCACGTTACTATAGACCGTTGGACCGCACACATACATTCCAACAAATGGGGGGTTAAGAGGTTTAAATTCCTCTTTCTTTCTAGTTAATGAATTGAAAACTTTGAGCTTGCCGATCATAGGTGTTTTTAAATAATTTGTAAAGGAAATCAAATTGTAACATTTAGCCCCTCTGTTCTAGGAAATCGGCCATTCGTCGAATAGTGTTTTTTTTCCGTTATTATACTAATAATTTTAAGCCAAATAATCAGTCACCTAAATGAAATACGCCATTTTCACTGTTTGGTTAGCGATTTTGTTCGTCCAGCCAGTACAAGGACAGTCTGTAGATGCTCTCATAAGAAGTGCTGAAGAGAGACTTGAACGAGATGATTGGGTTCGAGCGACAAAGGATTTCAAATCAATCCTCGAAAAGTATGGCACTTCGGTGACCGCTCTTCAAAAAGCTAAGATTCACAACGATCTCGGCTATCTCAGCTTGAGGTTGCTGAATATGGATGATGCTGAATATCATCTAAACCTTTCGATACTTGGTCACGAAGAGGCGGATTTGCCTGACAAGTCAAGTTATGCCGCGGCACTCCAACACATGAGTGAGCTGTTTCTTGTACGGATCCAGTACGATCTCGCAAAAAATTACATTGACCAGGCCATTGCAGTTATCGATGACGACAAAGGTTCGGCAAGTGCCGAGTACGCTCTCGCCAGAATTGATCTTGCTCAGGTTTATGAAGAACTAGGTTACTATGACTTAGCGTATGATATTTTTCTCCAGAGTCATGAATCATTAAAAACCCTTGGTGCATTTTCACCAGAGTATGCGGAGGCCTGTAATCATCTTGGAAGAATACTGATACGTCAGGGGCAGCCAGCAAAGGCAGAAGAATACATAAATGAAAGCGCCGTTATATACAAACAGCTTGGAACCGATTTTGACGTAGAGCGGGCTGAATCTCTGGAAGGCTTGGGAAATTTTTATGAACAGCTCGGAAGGTATGAAGACGCAGAGAAGACCCTTCTGGAAGCCTTGGAGATTAAAAGAGGAATTCCAAATGAGGCTAACATACTTATCATCGAAACCTTAAATGATCTAGGAATTTTATATCGGCATCTGGGTGATGATGATAAATCTGAGACCATGTTTCTTGAAGTTGTAGAAAAGTGCGAAGAAGAGTTAACCACAGATCATCAGTTTTACGCCACTGCGAAAAACAACCTGGCAACTATTGCCATGCAAAAGGGAGAAGATGCTGAAGCAAAGGTGTTGCTTGAGGAAGCTTTAGCAGTATACGATTCAAAATATGGCCCTAATCACCCTCTATCTGCAAATGTTTTAAATAACCTCGCCAGGGTTGAGCGGCAATTGGGAGAAAGTGATGTCGCTGAGAAATACTACAAGCGAGTCCTGGCGCTCGACGAAAAGTTGTATGGAAAAAATCACCCAGACTACGCTACTACATTGATGAACCTTGCGATCCTTTACAGTGCTTCGGGGCGAGAGGCTGAAGCGGATACGTACTACTTGGAAGCATTGGCTATCAGGAAGGACGTTCTTGGAAAAAATCATCCAACGTACTACCGTGCACTTGAGAACGTGGGGCTACACGCGATGGCGCAGGGCAATATGCTAGATGCGGAGGCCTACTTCAGAGAAGCAATCGAGATTCAAATAGGACAAGTTCAGTCCATTTTTGCTGCACTACCCTTTCGTGATCGCGAGAATTTCTATGATCGCTTGAGAGAAGACGTAGATCGCTACAATTTCATCGCCTTTGGGCTCCTGGATGAAAACCCTGACTTAATCAAGAACATCTTTGATTATCAGATTAAAACGAAAACGCTTCTATTTACTCCAAGTGGCAAAATTGAAGGAAGAATCGTCAATGGGAGTGATCAAGATTTACGAAATGAATACTTCGAGTGGAGAGATCAAAAACAACTACTCGCCAACTACTACCGAATTGGTGAGCAAAGGCTTGAGGAAAACAACATCAGTCTAGTCGAGGAAGAAAGCAGTGTAGTAGCCAGAGAAAGAGCGATCGTTGCAAGAATGGAGGAATTCCAATCCATTTTACCCAAAACCGATGAAGGCTGGAGTGATGTTCAAAAACAAGTTCGAAAAGGGGAGGCCATCGTAGAGTTGGTAAAAGTTCGCGAATTTACATCTCAGACCAACGACAATGGAATCATTTTCGGGTTTACCAATCTAACTCAATACCTAGCCATCGTTTTCAAAGATGGCTCTGACCAGACTCCGAGCTATGCCGTAATTGGCGATAGATTCCGGTACGACGATGATCAATTTGACATTTACAAAAATGCAGTAGCCCGAGGAAATGAAGAGGAAGCCTTCAACCTTCTATGGAGCCCTGTCCATGATCAGCTTGGCAAAGTAACTAGAGTCAGAGTGACTCCTGACGGAATTTACAACAAGATCAATCCCAATGCCTTGAAGTCAGGCAGTGACAAATATCTAATCGATGAGTACTTTGTTTCCTATCAAACCAGCTCCAAAGATCTACTTAGAGGAGAAGTGGAAACTTTGTCAAAGAAGTCCATGCTCTTTGGAAATCCCGATTTCAAAAACTCTGCCAGCAACAAACTAGGTCTTAATCCGCTCCTAATAGGAGAGCTGGAAATAAACTCATTGGCTGCCATCCTACAACCAAAGAATTGGGATGTCAGAATTTATGCAAAGGCAGATGCTTCTGAACTAAGAATCCGATCGGCCTTCAGCCCAACGATTCTTCACATCGCCACGCACGGATATTACTCAAAGGACGAGCCTTTCTTTTCCAAGGTTGGGAAGATCGACAACCCTATGTTCAACTCTGGAATATTTCTGGCAGGTGCTTCCCGAAGCTATGATCAATTTCTTAATGGTCTTGATGCAAATCAATTAAATGACGGAATATTGACCACATATGAAGCAATGGCCTTAGATTTAAAAAGAACTAAGTTAGTGGTGCTGTCTGCCCCAGAAGCTAGTACCACCCAGTTGGAAAATAGAGATGGAGTATACGGGCTACAGAGAGCTTTTATTGTTGCTGGCGCCCAAAATCTTCTCATCAATTTTTCAAGAGTTGATATCAATGCCAGGAGTGAGTTAATCGTTTTGTTTTATCATAAGTTTATTGAAACAGAAGATGCTGATGAATCTCTACGCTTTGCTCAACAAAAACTTAGAACCAAGTACAATGATCCCAGAATTTGGGGTTCGTTTATGCTTGTAGGAAATGGATAAACTATTTGATCCGAAAAAAGTGTTATGAAAAAAATATTACTTCTTGCCCTTCACCTCAGCGCAGTTCTCACATTCGCTCAACGAACCGAACTGTATGTATCGCAGGCTGACGAATTCTTTGCTGCGGCTCAGTATATAAAAGCGATTCCTTATTATGATGCGGCTTTAGCAAAAAATCCAAACTACGTCAAAGCAAAGTATCAGCTAGGTGAATGCTATCGATTCACCTTTGACTATGAAAGCGCGCAATTTTACTACGGTGACATTGCAAAAAACAATGACCCCAGGTTTCCCCTCGCAGGATTCTACTACGGACAAATGCAAAAATTAAGAGGGCAGTACTCAAACGCTCTCACTACTTTTAAAATTTTTCAAAGACTAATTAAGGATCAGAACCTGACTGAAGATGACAAGTTTCGACCTTTCTACCAGCAAGCGAAAGTTGAAATTGATGGCTGTCAATTAGCTATAAATCAAGTTGCCATGGAGCACCCTGATCACTCTCTGGCACCAGTTTTGGGAGATCTAAACTCAGCTTTCAATGATTTCGCAGCTTTCTCGCTTGGTACAGATGATCTGCTTTGTATCACCTCCGCACGGAAAGCTGGAAAGAGCGCATTACAAAACAATACCTTTGGCCAATCATTCACTGATCTTTTTCGGTTCCAAAGGGATGCCTCGGGCACATGGTCTTCGTATAGCCCGAAAGATAGATTTGAGTCAGTTTTGAATACAAAATGGGGAGAAGGTTCTGGGTCTTTCAATCGCGAAAGAACAAAATTCTACTACACCAACTGTAATGAAGATCTAGGCGATTTCTGCCACATCTTCGTTTCTTATCTTCAAGGAGGAAGGTGGTCTGAGCCTGTGGCCCTGAATGTAAATATTAATCTGAGCGGCTACTCTTCTAAACATCCGTCACTTACTCCAGGCGGCGACACATTGTTCTTTGCATCAGATCGTGTGGGAACGTTCGGAGGTGATGACATTTGGATGAGTGTAAACGCTGGGGGAGACAACTGGAGTCCGCCTGTAAACCTTGGCGGTCAGATAAACACCAGTTTTAGAGAGGGGTCACCGTTTTACTCTCCATCGGAAAAAGTTCTGTTTTTTGCCTCAGATGGTCATCGTGGCTTTGGCGGACTTGATATCTACATAGCGAAAGGCAAAAGCTTTAAAGAAGCCGAGATTCACAATGCAGGTATGCCATTCAATTCATCGCGAGATGACTTATTCTTCTTCCTCGGAAATAAGAAAGGATATCTTTCCTCAAACAGAGAGGGTGGGGTTGGAAAACTTGATATTTTCGAATTTGACATAGAATCAAAAGCAAGAATTGTTTCCGAAGTTTCGTCAGCTGAGACGATCGCTGGCAGGAATTCGCTTTTTACGGATGACTACAATTTTGACAGTCAGGAAACCGATGTCATTAACCAAATTATTTCTCGAAGGTTGTCCTCTTCCTTTTCCCAAGTAGCAGTTTATTTGACTACAGAGCAACTAAACGTATACAACTCTCTGGGTCGAGACGACAAGGAGCGGATCGACAGGATTGTGAACGGACGAATTAGAAAAATGACCAGTTCAAGCCTTCGGTCGATACGGTCTGAGGATGAGTATTATTACCAGCAACTGGACGCTGACAAAAGGAAGAAAGTTGATAGAGTGGTAAGTACCTACTTAGAAGGACAGGGACTTGGTTTAAGTATCGCACTTTCGGACGAAAGCAACCAGTTCTACAATGAAGAGAATCCGAACGATAGAGAGAAATTGGATATTTTGATTTCAGAAAGATTAAAGAGCTCGAATGATTATCGTCCCCGTTCGATCAACTACGAGAAATTAACAACCCAAGACAAAAAGAGCGTTGATGGTATTGTTTTGAAATACCTGGATCAAAAGAGAAGCATTGAGGGAATCAGACTGTCAGTTGCCGAAAGAGTATTTATGAGAGACATGGTGGATGAAAAATCCGTCACTGTGAATTCAGCGATCAAGGAAAAATTATTGGATCTCAGCAGAGAAGATAAGTACAAATTGCTGCTTGAGGACAACGAGTTTTATGAAGACCTGACTTCTTCTCAAAAAGAGAGTTTGAAGGGGATTGCAAGCGCATTTCTCGTTGCTGACTTGAATTCGTTCGATCAAAAAGTTGATCAGACGGATCTTTCCACCTTTACCAGAATGGGAACAGCTGCAAATCAGAGGGTCAACAAGTTAATCCTCAAGATGATCTCCAACTTAGCTAGTGCAGATGCCTATCAAGCAGAAACACTATTTCAAACTGGAGAATTGCTAGCGGCTAATTCTGGTACTGCCGACGAAACACTCCAAAAGCTTTTTAGTCTAGATCGTGGTATGACAGAAACAGACAAGGAGGCCATTGAGCGGTTTGTGAGATCCACCTACAAAGCCTACCTCGAAGTAGCACCAGTCTTTATCAAACCTGCATCAGATACTGGTGGGTTTGCTATTGAAGATAGGGTGCCATTCTATTCAAGCACCGCTGCGACAAAAGCACTTTCTGATCCACTTGTGGACGACCAACCATTCGTGCTCTCACAAGAAATACTGGATCAATACGCTGCTCTCTCACCTGAGAAGAGAGGAATCATAGACCGGCTAATTGGGCTTGACTATATAAGAAAAGCGTATGCGGGCAATAGTCTTGAATCAGAAGACCCAAAAGAATACAAAAATCTTGCTGAGAGAGAAAAGGTATTCGTCGAAGTGCTTTCTCGAAATTTTAGAGGAGAGCCAACAAAGGAAAACGAAATACTACGCGAGAATGAGGCATTTGCCTATTACAACAATCTAGCACAGAGTAGGAAGGAAGTAATCAACCGCATGGTATTGAGTAGAGCTTTCCTAAAAAGGAACGAAAGCTATTCCCTTGATTTTGAAGATGTTAGTAAAAGCAGAAATCTCAGCGCAGAAGAACGAAATATACGGGAACAAATTCAACGCTTCAGATTCCAAAACGCACGAGTGATTACTCAAAATCAAGAAGTCGAAGCACTCGATCATCCCGATCCGGAAGTCGAAACAATCAGCCTAGTAAGGCCGACAGAAGTTGAGGAAACTTCTGTTTCCAGCAATGGTTTTTTCCTCATTCCCATTGAAATCCCAAAATATGACTACCAGGGGTACCAGAGAATGACAATGAAAGGGAAACTCATGAATCGTTTAGGAAGAATAGCACCTGGAAAAGCGGTTACCCTGCTCAAACAAGATGACACTGAAACAAGCATAACTGGATACACGGACAATAATGGAGTTTTTGAATTCAAGATTCCAGCGTATGAATACAAGATGATTACCGAAGCCAGAGCTGAAACAGCCCAATTTTCGGTGACTGAATTTAGCGTTGTTGGAGTTGATGCAGCGAAAACTTTTGAAGAAAGCTCTGTCGCCTATTTTGATACCAACTCTGAACAACTAAGATCAGAAGCTAAGAAGCTATTGGACGAGGTAGTGGCAGAGTATCGACGAAGTTCCGTTAGAATTGAGGTTGAATCACACACCGATGATGTTGGTGATGCCGAATACAACCGCCAGCTGAGTCGAAGAAGAGGAAATACCGCCTTCGAATACCTTGTTTCGAGGGGAGTTAAAAAGTCAGAAATATCTGTGGTATGGCACGGATTTGAAAAACCAATTGCTTCAAATGACAATCCGTACGGCCGCCAGTTAAATAGAAGAATGGACATTAGGATGCTGGGGACGAGCACGATAAACTTTACTGCTGGCCAGTACTTCCTGGTGAGACCCAGCGCAAGTCTTACGGCTATTGCCCGAAATTTGGGTGTAAGCGTTGATGAGATAATAACAACAAATGGACTGACCTCTTCAAGTGTCCGCGAGTATCAGCCTCTAAGAATAAAATCTAACAAAACACTTAGCGTAGATTCAAATCTACTTGTGCCTTCCAATTCTCCCATCGCTTCAAATACCGTGTATGTAGTAAAGCGAGGTGAAACGATATCTGACATTTCGAAGCGATTCAATGTGCCAGAAGAGTTAATCATGGAGATAAATGAACTTACAAGCCCAACGTTGAAAGAGGGCATGGAACTTCAAATTCCCACCGGAAAGCAATAAAGCAAATCAGAATTTTCATAGGTTCCTTGTTTATTCTCATTACGTCCTTGAGCCGGACGGGCTCTTCATTTTTGGGCTAAGCAGCGGCGGACCGTCCAAAAACGAATCGCAACGGCGAACCGCCAAATTCCTAAAATTCAGGCTGTTAACTGCATTGATATCCAAACTCACTGCGCTCAAACAGTGGATTTCATCACATTCATCATGTCCTGAATTTTTGATCGAAATTTTTTCAAGGCCATTCCTGAACATCGAAGTAAGGTCATGGAGACTGATTTTGGTTCAAAACAATTATCAAGGATGCCCTAGATAACATTATTCCGTGCTCTGGCTCTTAGACACAAACCTAATCCTCCAACTGGTTCGTTAAAAGAGAGGATTTGAAATTTTTCGGTAACCTGTGTTCTTAGATATATGATATTGTATTGATATCTCAAAAGCTGGTTGGGAAATGTCAACCCCTCGATCACCAATAAATAATTTACCATTCATATCATAGCTGACTCGAATAGCCATCGAAGAAAATTTGACTCCCCCCATGAAGATATACGAATCTTTGAATCTATACCACGCACCAAACAAGAGCTGGCTTCCCCTCGATCGATACCTATCTTGATTTGGAGAGTAGGCAAAGTTCATTCCGGCATTGAATTGAACGTTTCCTCTTAAATACAGAAACAAAAGACTCGGTGTCACATACATCTTGTTGAATTTCGCTTCCACACCCCCGTTGTACTTCAAAAGCATAGGTTCCGTGCTTTTATTGTCCACACTAAACGACTTATTGGGACGATTAACATTCGTTGCAGAAAAACCTGAAAAGGCGCTAAAAGTGTACAACAAATAATTTCTATTCGGATTGTAGTAGTACATGAGTCCTGCATTCACAATAACCGTCCCTTTTTGATTATCAAATTCGGTAACAGGGATTGGCAACGTATCATCAAATCCAAAAAAAGGATTGTACTGCGAACCCCAAGCCAGACTACTAAAATTTAGGCTTCGGTTTTCATAGCCTGCTTGTACCGCTAACGTCAGAATATCAGAGCTCAACAAACCAAACTTAAAATTGTGAGCATATGTCAGAAATGCAGCGCTATTCTGAAAAACCCCATTAATCCCACTGCGCTCATTGTAAGCCATTATTCCAATTCCCCCCATGGAGCGTTCATGGCTTCCTCCTGGCTTCACAGGAAAAATAAACGACACTTGGGTTAATTCATTGATCATGTCCACACCTTGCGCCTGTCGCTTATGATTCATGTGTAAGGACGGATCGTTGTACACTCCTGCAAACGCAGGATTGAGGAACAAGGAAGCTGAGAAATACTGAGAAAACTGCGTATCCTGAGCTTGTACAGCATTACATAGTAAAAGGATCGATATGTAGAATCCAATTTTTTTCATCTCTGCAAGTAGAATGGCCCTGACCGCTCTTCGATTTCACCACTTATTCTGGTTAAAATTACCTGGTAATAGTATAACCCGGAGGGCTCCTGATTCCCCGTTCGCTGATTTGTACCATCCCATCCTACTTGATTTGCCTCGTCGAAAGAGTTGGTAGCATATACTAGAGATCCGAACTTATTGTAAATCTCCATTTTAAAGTTTTCCTGAAGAATTTTCTCGCCGAAGACTCGGAAAGTCTGGTTATCAGGATCCGTCGCGGCAGGTGAGAATATTTCTGGAATGTACACTAAACCTGCAGGATCAATTCGTGGTGCCAATCCAATTGCGAGATACGACGTTTCCAATTCATCGGACACAAAATCAATTTCGCTGACGATAGAACCCCGTGTAAGAGAATCAGAATCCAGCAGTGATTCTACGCCGAGGGATGTATAAACGCCTCCTGGAGCATCAGAAACAGCTATCACTGGTGAATTAACCCGGTGTCGGATGTTATTTGTCACTCCAAAGGTTTCTAGGCCTTCCCCACTGAAATCTATTTGGACTTGTGTTCCATTCATGTTACCTGATGACAGCGCCACTTCCCAAAGACCATTGCTCGATACACCCAATAACTCATCATCAGGGATCGGTTGTTCATCGTTAGGCGACTGAAAAGCCACTGTCAACTCAGGGCTTGCACCAAAGACCTCAAGCATTGTAATGGGAGCATAGATTCCATCGTACCCCAACGGAAATCTGCGAATTCCGCTGCCCTCAAACGTCAATTTACCCTGGAAATAAGAGGTGACTGAGCCACCTATCACTCTCACGTTACTTCCCAAAACAAATCGGGTACTATCCCCAGTTTTCATCACTCCACTGGTAAATGTAATGTTGTCCGTTACCCTCAATTCATTACCCGTATAGGAAACATCCCCACTTTGATTAAGCAAGAGTGAGTTTATCAAGAGAGGTGTGGGTATTGAAATCGTTTGGGTTTGGCCCCCAAGAAAGGAGAGATTACCCTCATTGCCATTGAAGATGTTGTTGATGGCCCAATTTCCAAAAAGTGAAATGGTCCCGGTATTAAGGATCGTTCCGTCGTTCTCCAAATCGCCTGTCACTCCAACATTAGCTCCTGGCGATACATATAAGATAGCATCGCTGGCAACATAGAGTTGTTGGGCTTTTGAAAAAAAGCTTGAAAGTAGAAAAAGAAAAAATATGTTTTTTCTCATTTTCTCTTAGTTTATTGATCGGTGAAGTTCATGCCAAACATTCGTTGCCCCTCCTACCCATATTAAGCTTATTGTTGATCCCGCTTGTGCTTGAAAATCTGTATCTAACTCCACATTTGTATCAGCGTCGTTTAGTACAAATCCAGCATTGACAGACCCATTTGTACTCAAAACCACAATTACTAGCATTTGACCATCCGCTACTCCATTTCCAATAGAAAAATCTGTGTTTCCAACGTGTGTATCTGTTAAAACAAGAAAAGATCTATTCTGAACCGCAATAGTTGATAAATCGGTACTCACCGTTACTGCGCTTGACGTCATTGCAAATCCCCCATTGATGGTAGCGGTAGTTGAAGTAGTATTGCTCGTAGATGATGTTAAATTAATTCCACCAGTGGTCCCAGCATCTAGATCAACCGATGTTGCACCCGTAGAGTTACCAATTGTTAAGGCCCTGACTCCTGTATTTGTGCCAATGTTTATAGCTCCAGCATCTGTCCCATTTGTCCCTATTCCTATTGCTCCACCGCCGTCGATATTTACTGTGCCAGTACCAGTACCTGCATCAATGTCTATTCCGCCGGCAGCTGCGCTAGCAGTTACTGTGACATTACCGCTTGCTGAAGCATCGATAGTTACACCAGAGTTTCCATCTACTGTCACAGAACTTGCTTGAGCATCTAGAGTTATTGCTCCGGCTGTAGTTGTTAGGTTTGAAGCTCCTGCTGCATCGATTGAAACGCTTCCCGATGTTGCATCTAAATTAATGTCACCAGTTCCCGCAGTTTGAACATTTAGATCAACATTAGTTTCACCGCTTGTCGATATTATTGGTCCACTGCCTGCAGCAGCATTTGTAATTGAAACTTCATTTACTGCGCTTGCTACTGATCCCAGTATAACAACTTCGTTATTTGATGCGTCTTCAATTTGATTGATATTCGGGGCGGTCAATGTTTTATTTGTTAGTGTTTGAGTAGCATCGTCACCTACTAGTGTTGTTGTTACTTGAGGAAGGGTTACTGTTGCGTTTGCGGAAGCGGTCCCAGCGCTCAATCTAATCGTATTCCCATCTACTACTGATCCGTCAAATTCTAAGAAACCCTGAATATCTGCATTCACCATTAGATTGTCAGTGTCGTCAAAACCCAGATTCACATTGCCATTCATTGTAGCATTGTTGAACTGTACATTGTCGGTCGTGGCCAAATCCTGATCCGTACTCGCCAAATGTCCAAAGTTCGCCGCAGTGATCGTCGTCGCTCCTATGTTCTCTAACTGATCTACCT
>Ga0316189_10000044_pt1 | contig 103836 bp, 89 predicted proteins | sample LowCovwburrow_MG_FD_204930 | JGI IMG/M metagenome (GOLD analysis project Ga0316189, IMG submission 204930) | Coastal sediment microbial communities from Maine, United States - Lowes Cove worm burrow | ecosystem: Environmental > Aquatic > Marine > Coastal > Sediment | place: USA: Maine... | reverse complement strand
ATGTAACCTCAAAATATGTAAGCATGCCTTCTGGCAAAAGTAGCTCCCAAGCTGATGTCTCCAATGTATCTTTTTGAAATACAAATTATACTTTTCTTGGGTATCCCACAGATTTATTGCTTGATCCCAAACTAGTCTGTGTTACTAAAACATTGGATTGATTAAAACTTTCCAGACTTTTCTTTTCATGATTACATCTTTTAAAATTTGAACATGACCAAAGGAATCAAAAGGAGATTAAGTCCAGCAATGATTATAATCTACACCTTATGTACAATTTCGAATTAATTGACTTTGTAGTGCCATTGAATTGCCAGACAATAGCCGCCTGTAGCTACTAAAGTCCTTGCTAGTTCGAGGTTGTTGCTCCACTTATAAAATTTGAAATCCTGATCAGCTTTGGAAAGGATTTTTTTTGAAGATAGGAAATGGATACAAGCTTCAAGCTCACCACCAGTTTTGGCGTCAATTTGAGATTGACAGATATAGGAAGCTGTAGCTAGAACCTACACCCAGTTGGGGTCAAAATCTATTTCTTCAATTTTCTTGGCATTTTGCCATCCATTTCTGATATAGAATAAAGGGTCCAAGCTAGAATCACAGCATTTTTCATCACGTCTGCTTCTGGTACATATTCCAGGACGTCAAGTTGCGTATGGTGCGTTACGCTGTTGTAGGTAAGCGGTTCCTGTATAAATTGAAATGCAGGAATGTTGTAATGATCAAACGTTTCGTGGTCGGTCGACAAAGTGTTTTCTATCGTCAGTGCCCATTCATCTGATCCCGGAAGCGAGCTGAATATTTTTTGAAAAACTGGCCGAGCAAATTCATTGTTCTGGAGGTAAAGTCCTCGGATGGCTCCTGCTCCATTGTCCAGATTCAAGTATGCAGAAACGTTGGCTGACTCCTTGCTGGGTTTTTGGGTGAGTTCTCCGAAGTGCGCTCTGGCATAATCTACCGACCCGATGAATGCTTGCTCTTCGCCGCCCCAAAGACCAACTCTTAGTGTTCTCTTCGGAGCGAACCCTATCTGTTTGAGAATTCTGAGTGCCTCTACAAGTACGATGCTGCTAGCACCATTGTCTGTGGCTCCCGTACCGGCGTGCCACGAATCAAAGTGAGCGCCCATCATCACCACCTCTGATTTTAACTTTGGGTCGGTCCCAGTGATTTCTCCAATGATGTTCACGTTGTTATCCGGCTCGAAATAAAACTCTGTGTCGAGGTTTAGACGAATTTTTGGCGTGACATTTTGATCCACCATCCGCAACAACCGACCGAAGTGTTCGGGCATGATCGTGAAATAGGGGAGTGGTTTAAACTGATCTTTTTTGTAGTAGTACGTTCCGTCAGGGTGTAGTGTGCCCAGCAACATGGATCGCGTTCTCAAAACCGCCAGGGCCCCTTCTGCTTCTACAAATTCCAAGAATTCTTGGTCCCGAACGTCGCTGGTTTCCCAAGATTTCAACAACTCTGGCAGCGGTGTTTGTTCATCCTCTATCAAGAGCTGATCTTCCATCTTTTGCAGTTCGTCACTTGTGTAGGTTTTAGAGATTGGGTCTGTTAGCGAGCGTTGTCGTGGTGCTGATCCGTAGAGAATTACTTTGCCTTGCAGTTTTCCAGCAAACTTCTCCTTGATCATTGCCATGTCTCTGAAACTCTTGATGTACACAATTTCTCCTTCTACAATGCCACTGGTGCTGCTAGCCATTGCGAGAGGATAGGCATTGAGATGCATGAAATTTGGAGCGACCATTTCGACATTGAAACTCTTCATGCTCCAACCTCTGCAATCGGGACAGTATTTTTCGAAATGGACGTTCTGAAGTCCGATTTCTTTCATCTTGTCTGACATCCAACTTGCTGCTGCTAGGTATTCACGCGAACCTGTAAGGCGTTGACCGTAGACATCGACAAGCTCCCCAAGCATGGTCATGGCTTGCGAATTTTGATAGCCTTCGGTGCGAATTTTCGCAAGCATCTCCTCACGGACGTTGGATTGTCCACTAGCACCATAGAGAAAAGCAATAAATAGAATGGGGATGAAAGTCGCTTTCAGTTTCATATTTTGAGTTTTATTGAGCGTGAATCTAGCAAAGAGATGCATTAGATGTTGTAGAAATTTTGAAGAGGGGTTATGAACAGGTGTTGGTGGCGCAGGGCTTTTGTTTGGGAGTAGGTAAGAGCTTCAGTGCTGACCAGTTTGGGGACAGATTTCTCTCCCGAAAATATCGGGATCGAAATGACAGGATGGATAAAAAAAATTAATGAAAAAATGACACCAAACCTTTACGTTTTGTCATTCTGACCTGCCCGTCCGTTCAGGCGGGCGAAGGAAGAATCTATCCATCAATACAATGTGTGGGCCTTGTTATCAGCAAGTACACCAAACCAGAGTCCTCTTCGAGAACCTCTGCTCGACAAGTTCATTGATTTTAAGAGAAAAGAATACGCGCCTCTATCCCGTCTAGATGGCAAAGGGAGAATTCCAACAAACCACCTCTGCACCTCTCTCATTTCTCTACGTTCCTGTCATTTCGACCTGTCCGTCCGTTCAGGCGGGCGATAGGAGAAATCTTTGCCCACATTAAGAATAGATTTCTCGTTGCACTCAAAATGACAAGACGGAGAGATACTGACTATAATTCTCAATCACTTTTCGATTTGGTGGGATTGCCACGGTCCTGCCTCCCTACCGATGACGTCTGATTGTTCATTCCTCCAAAACGATCACCCACCACCATCATTCAGAAGCTTGCCTGGCAGGCGGGCATTCGCGAAGACGTACTCCTTAACTTAACGACATTGACTACGCGAATCAAATGCGTGTCTAGCTAGGTTTTACAAAACGAGAATCCTACGGGTGAAAAAAGGACAGTTTCCGTCACTGGGGCTACTTTTTTTAATGGGGAAGACCTAAGGTTCACTGGGGAAAGGAGCCAGGTGAGTGGGGACGCCTGAATTTCATTGGGGAAGGGGTACGGACGACCGGAGACCAAATAAAATTTGCTGGGGACGGGTGAAATTCACTGGGGACAGAATAAAAGTTCGCATAAACTAATTGATCTGATTTAAGGTACGAGCTCCAAGCTGGCCTTAGTTTTGGCGTCAATTAGAGATTGACATGATATAGAAGGTGTAGCTAGAACCTACACCTAGTTGGAGACAGATTTCTCCTTTCGTCGAAATGACAGGATGGATAAAAAAAGATTAATGAAAAAATGTCACCAAACCTTTACGCTTTGTCATTCTGACCTGCCCGTCCGTTCAGGCGGGCGAAGGAAGAATCTATCCATCAATACAAGGTGTGGGTCTTGTTATCAGTAGTACACCAAACCAGAGTAGTCCTCGAAGGGGTCAATTAGAGATTGATATGATATAGGAAGGTGTAGCTACAACCTACACCGAATTGGGGTTCTTCATTCATGTGTTTCAACCGCGTACTCTTTGCTCTTTTTGATACATTCCACTGAGATTTTCTTTGCTCTGAGTCTAAATGAACTGTCATCAAAAGTGTTTATTTGTTTCATTTCAATCTCATTCTCTATTGCAAAGTCAAGTAGTTCTGTTTTTAATCTATCAGGGTTTGGGTTCTCGGAATCGTCATTGGATTTAAATTCGAAATTCGGCTTGCTTGTTATATTTCCATCGAAAAATTTGTATCCAAGAGTCAAGCCAACCAAACTTCGTTTTGAATACCCAATCTTTCTTTTTTCATCATCCAAATCCTTGTCATAATAATTGGGGATGGACATGTTTGATCGGTTAAGAAACCACTAACCTTTCCGCCTGCTCATAGCCACGACTTATTTTAAATTTATCAATTGTGGCGGACTTTCCAAGTACCATCAAAGTTTGGTAACCAATACAACTCCACTCATTCATAACTGTTGTTATCAGCTTTGTGACGGTTCAAAAATTGTCCGAAATAATGAGTGAATTTATACTCGAATTTTGAAGGCTGCTTCCAAATCATAATTCGGATATTTTCTTGATCCTTGGTCAGTCCGGTTACTCCAGTTCCACGTTCGCCCAAGTTCGAGGAGAAGTCATCAAACTCTTGTTTGAACCTACCAAATTCTTTTACGGAAAAACGGAGGTCAAAGAAAATTGTGTCCAATTGTCCCTTAATATTGATTATCTGATTATTCAAATTTATTAGGGAATCTTGTTTCGTGATTATTAACGAATCATTTAGAACGTAAAACTTAATTTTTTTGATTGTTTTTTGGCAACTTCCTGTGCTATCGACTTTGCAGCAGTTGAGTTCAAATACATGGTCTGGTATTTCGAATTTATGATCAATTGCGGAGGTTAAAAGAAAATTCCTGCTGTCTATTGATTCAAATAAATCTGTTGGAATAAGTTCGTCATATCGTTCATATGCCGCTTGTGCTAATTTCCATTGATTAAGAGGGTGATATTCCCCAGTTGGGTAGGTCAAGGTGAGTACAGTAAAGTCAACTACTAAAATGAGTATGACAAAAATTATCTTGTTGATGTTGATTTGGTTACTGAGTTTGTGGTAAATGACAGCACTTACACCTCCTGTCACAAACATCGCTGGATAATAAATTAACAAACAAAGCCCATATCCACAAGGAGTTGGGAAAAAGCTCAACATCCAAATTGGAATTACTGTATTAAACAGAAAAATTAAGATGGATATGATTGTTTTCGTCTGCAAGGAATTGCTGGTAACATCTTGATAACACACACTATACGCATTATCAACCTCTCAAATTAGCACGTAATGGCTCCTATTCCAAAATCCATAAATCGAAACATTCCACTTTTACCATCCGCATCACCACTTACCTCCAACATCTTTTTCTTGATTTAGCTGAAAGAGGGCTCGTATACCGATCCAAAATATCATTTCACTAAATCTATTAACATGAAAAAATTATCATGCGCACTAGTATTGACACTGGTTGCTACCTCCCTACTTTCTGCACAAAGCATCAAGAAGGATCGACTCGTTTACGAGTGGAAAAACATGAAAAACATGGTGGTTAATTCTGCCAAGGCGATGCCAGAAGAACACTATGGTTTGGTTGCAGCTGAAGGACTACGGTCGTTCGAAGATCAGATCAAGCATATTACAACCTCTAACCGATTCTTTCTTGCAATCCTGACACAGCAAGACAAGGAGGAGGTGAATGCAAAGAACAAAAACACACTAGAGAATGTGAAAGGAAAAGATGCGGTTATCTCAGATCTCGAGCAGTCGTTTGATTACGTCATTGCTAAGATTCCAACGATTACCAATTTTGATGAAGAATTTGACATGTTCGGACAAAAACTAACAAGAACGGAAGCACTAATGCAGACAGAACATCATTTGCAAAGAGAACAAGGTAAGGTGACGATTTACATGCGCATGAAAGGCATTGAACCTGCTAAATCTACTAGCTGGTTGAACTAAGAAGTTGATTTTAGATGGGAGTTCTGGGTGGGCTGTCAAGGAGTTGACAGCCCTTTTTTTGTGCCCTTTTGTTGACGTTTCACCACAAAGTTCATTAAGAGGCGAGAGCTAAGCAATTAGCACTCCTCTTAGGTTGATTAGAAAAAGGGTGTGACTGTCTGCTTGTTCAGTCAGCCCTTTTTACTTTTTGAAGCTATTTTCTGTAATCCAAGGCTGGCATACGATCTCCCAACAAAGATTCATAAACAAAGTCAGGACCCCTTCTCTCATTAAACTCTGTTTTAATGGAGGTTAAAACTGAAGGATCATTAAAAATATCGATTGCTGATAAGGCAAGTGTTTTCGCAGAAACCATCATGCCTTTGTGACCAATCGAAGTGCCACCAGCAGCCACTGCTTGCCAACTGTGAGGAGGTGTTCCAGGTACCCAGGTCGCCGTGGTGATGGCTCCTGTTGGTACTGCCCAGCTCACATCTCCAGTGTCAGCAGATGCCTTGCCGTACGTAAACACCATCGGTTCGATCGTTGCTGCGCTTTCAATTGATTTTTTGTTGCTAAGGGTCTTTTTTATTTCTTCAGCAAATTCAAGTTCTTCTTTGGTATAGTTCACACCACCTACTAATTGCAGGTTGGCATGCAGTATTGTCGCCAAGGCCTCGTTGGGAAGACGTTCATATGTCCCGCCGATGATCTCAACTTCCACAGTTGTTTCCGTTCCTTCCGCAGCACCACTAGCGGCTTTCAATACTCGATTCCAGACTGCCTTTACCTCTTCTCTGTTGGAATGTCTGACAACATAATACACCTCAGCATCTGCCGGAACAATATTGGGCGCATCCCCACCTTTTGTGATGGAATAATGAATACGTGTGGATTCTGTCGTATGTTCTCTCAACATATTGACCATCATATTCATTGCTTCCACGCCATCAAGCGCGGATCGACCTCTTTCTGGTGCTGCTGCTGCGTGAGAGGAGTTTCCTGTAAATCTGAATTTGCCAGAAATAGTCGCTAGATCCGCTCTTGGGTTTGATGTATTCGCATCCAATGGATGCCATGAAATAACGGCATCTACATCGTCGAAAAGCCCGGCACGTACCATATAAACTTTTCCTGAACCACCTTCTTCTGCTGGGGTTCCGTAGAAACGGATGGTACCGGTTTTACCAGTTTTTTTCAGCCAGTCTTTTGCTGCAATGGCCCCAGCCATGGAGCCTGTACCAAATAGATGATGACCACAGGCGTGACCAGGGGCACCTTCGATTCTGGCCTGTAGTTGCGACCCTGCAACCTGAGACATACCAGGAAGTGCATCAAACTCTCCCAGAATACCAATAACAGGTTCCCCAGACCCATAAGTAGCCATAAAAGCTGTGGGGATACCTGCCACTCCTTTTTCTATTTTGAAGCCTGCCTTGCTAAGCTCATCCTGTAATAAAGTCGCACTATTTTCTTCTAAATAGCCCAATTCTGGGTTTTCCCAAAGATTTTGAGCGATAGCAGAATAGTAGTCATGTTTGGAGTTTAGGTCCTTAACGACTTCATTTTTCTCGTTTTGAGCGATCAAGACGGTGGGAAGAAGTAGGAGTAGGATAATATATTTTGCAGCGTCCGCAGGTACATTGGTGGATGCTAGAGCTTCATACTTTTTCATGTGGAATCATTTTGGTGAATTCGATTTTTACTTAGGACAGAAGATTAATTCTTCAAGGGAACCAAATCTTTAAGGTAAACAAGTTTAATGTCCTCACGCTTTTTTAGTGCTCGTAAAAACCATCCCTTGTGGCCTGCACCGTACGTAATCAGGACACGCTTGCCTTGATTAGAAAGGGAATCCAATGCTTTGGCGATGTAGGAGTAATGGGCCTCATTGATGTTATCCCAACCGCCTGGACCAAGCTCTTCATTAAATAGATCGTTGTATACGCTTAGGCGTATCTCGTCTAACTCATCGTACTCCTCTGAGTTGATCCAGTAGGGATCGTAACGCTTTCCAGTGGCTTCTATCAATGAATCGGCCAATTGATTTGCGGCCTGGTACTTTTTCCAATCTTCTGTCCGCGTGCTATCCTGACTGATTGCTCTTAATTTCTCACTTCGTGCATCAGCCATTTCACTGGTCCAACCAGCCGTTGGGATGATGTCAAATTCCATTTCATTAGTGAGAGGAAAGATTACGTCCACGTATTCTGGAAAGCGGATGACCCTTGGTTCCTTGATCGTATCTGTTTCCTGAAACTCTTTCATGGCCGTTGGAAATCTGTCGGGAGGAATCTCAGTCAAAATGACATCTGGGTTAATGTCACGAATCAACTTAGTGAGCACCTCGATGGAGAATTCTGGCTGTGTTCGGTGACCGCTGTGGATCATTCCCAGTACAAGAACTTCATTTCTTGTGTCAGGAGTTTGACAGGAGAAGACGATTAGAGCTAAAAAGAAGGCTTGAAATAGTTTCGTCATACTTTACAATTTTTCGCAGTGATCGACCCGTGCCACTAGCATGAGGTCTGATAGTTGTTCCCTCAAGTTAGTTCCGTTTTTGTTTTCAATTTTTCGTCCATCCACCTCCAATACTGGAGTCAGCTCACCCATGGTTCCAGTGGCGAAAACTTCATCGGCATTGTAAAAATCGACCAAGCTTAAGTTTCGCTCTTCATTCGGAATGTTATTTTTTTGAGCAAGTTCAAGGACAAACCCTCGCGTGATGCCATGCAGGCACGCATTTGCAAAAGGAGTGAACAGCTTGCCACCCTTCACCATGAACAAATTGGTATCATTCAGCTCTGCGACGAATCCACGTTCATCGAGCATGATTCCAGCATCTACTCCCGCAATGTTCGCTTGAATCTTTGCTAGAATATTGTTCAGCAAATTGCTATGATGAATCTTAGAATCCAGAAATTGTGGTCCGTTCCGACGCTGCGTAGACGTGATCACTTTAATGCCTGAAGCGTTGTTGTAAACAAGTGGTTTCCACTCGGCAAGAACGATCAGGCAGCTCCCTTTTTGGTTGAGTCTCGGATCCATGCCCGAGGTGATCTTCTCGCCACGACTCAAAGTCAACCGAAGAAGTGTGTTTTCACCCTGCCCGTTTGCTTCCAGCGTTTGCTTGATTGCATCCTTTATAAACTCTCGAGTGGGGACATGTGCAAAAGCCAGGGCCTTGGCAGACTCAAACATCCGATTGATGTGACGATCCAGGTGGAGCAGTCCTTCTTTGTACACGCGAACACCTTCCCAGACCGTATCTCCTCCTTGCACAGAACTATCAAAAACGGAGACCTTGGCTTCATTTCTGTGATACAATTGATCTCCTACCCAGACCTGGATGTTTTCGTTTTTCGGATTGTATTTCTGTAGCATCGATGTTGTTGAATGGTTAATTAGTTGATTAGAGCGGCTAATTTTTCATAATAGGGTAAAGAATCCTCGTACAGGGACTGACAATGATCGGGAAGTGGTCGATCGCTCGTTTTCTGCTTCATGAAGCCTGTGGAATTGTGCACATTCTTGTACCAGTATTTTGCCCAGGTGCCATCTTCTGGAATGGGCCCTTTTTCCCAAGAAAGCATGGAAGATTGGAAAGGAATGCCCAGATCTTTGCACAGACGCTCCAGTCCTGCCTGCGGATCAGCTAGGATGATGTTAGAATCTAGGACAATGGGTTTCGCTTCTGTGTTTTCAATGACGTAATCCAGCATTTCTGCTTCTAGTTTCAAGCCGATGTCTTGCATGGTAGGCTGCTCGATTACCTGAGCAAACGAAGCAATCAATTGTTTGGGGTCGCGAATAAGAAATACGTTTTTGTATCCTTTCAGATAGTCGAAATCGAGCACTTCGTGATGATGCGCCATGTTTTTGACAAAAACCACATCAAAGTCATCTTGCAGTGCTTCTATCTGAGCTATGATCTTTTCAGGTTCTTTTTCCTGACTTCTGATGGATTCCTCCTTTCCTGGGTGATCAACTCCTGTTTTCAGTAGATAATGCCCATAAAATGGCTCGTCAAGTACCTTGGTGTCGGATCGTTGAGCGAAAGAATACATCAAGGCAGTTGATATATTTCGTGGACCAGAAATCAAATTGACAATCATGGGCTAAAAATAGATAAAGTACCGCAGGAAGTATTGAAAGTGCATTCCCGTAATATTGTTTTTCCTTTGCTGCTTAACTTTTGCACTATGAAAATCTCCATCATTGGACTTGGACTAATTGGCGGATCCTATGCGCTCTCTCTCAAGAAAAGATTTGAGGATATCGAGATCTATGGATGGGATGAGAATCAGAAGCACTTGAATCGAGCACTTGAATTGGGGTTGATCGACAAGGCCTGCGATTCTACTTCTGATGCACTGCAGAAGGGCGAATGGATTTTTCTAGCAGTACCTGTAAACACGATAGAGATTTTGCTGCCGAACCTGCTTGATCAATTAGGAGAGAACAACGTACTCATCGATTTTGGATCTACGAAAAAGTTGATTTGTGGTGGGGTAAAAGATCATCCGAAGCGTTCCCAGTTTATCGCGGCACATCCAATCTCAGGTACCGAGTACAGTGGACCGGAAGCAGCTTTTGATTCTTTGTTTGAAGATAAGGTGATGATTGTGTGTGAGCAAGAAAAGTCGGAACAGACCGCGGTAGCGGATTTCCGAAAGCAATGCAAAGCGCTTGGAATGTCTACAACATATCTCACCGCTGATGAACATGATGTCCACCTGGCCTATGTCTCGCATCTTAGTCACGTGATTTCTTTTGGCCTGAGCCGAACAGTATTAGATAAAGAGGAGGATGAGAATAAAATCCTGGATTTGGCTGGTTCTGGATTTGAATCGACCGTGCGTTTAGCGAAGAGTTCACCTGAAATGTGGACGCCAATCTTCTTGAAGAATCGTGAAGCTATCCTTGAAAGCCTGGATAAATATCAAAGCCGTATTGCTGAGTTTAGAGATCTGCTAGCCAACGAAGATGAGGATGGTATCCAGCAGTACTTGCAAGAGGGCAGGGCGATCAGAAAGATCTTGGCATAACCCTAGATTTTCACGAACACCTTCGTGATCTTCTCCAGGGCGCGATGTAGCCAAGGCAGCCGCTTTAAATGTTGCACAACCCAAAGTGAGTAGTATCTATTAAATACAACATCATGTACAATATCATTGTGCGGATCATTTTTCCCGCTTGGATTAAATATCACATCGATGCATTCCATCGGTTTGTTTGGAACATTGATTTCGAAATCCTCAAATGGGACTCTTTTGATTGGAAATAACAGATCATCGTCTCCGTACCTGTTCCAGTACTTATACCAATCAACATAAGGAAAATGAAGCTTCGAATCGATCTTAGCTAGTTGGTAGTAATTGGCATTGTAATTTTTCCGCACCTCGTAACCATCCTTGTTCATTTCGGCACGGATGGATTCTACTATTTCGTCGTATTTGGAATTATCAACATTCACATAAATATCCGCATCGTCATCCCAGGGCATGATACCTCCGTTCCTCACTGCCCCGAGTAACGTACCAAATGCTGCGGTATAAGGAATGTTGTGTTTTTGAAGAATGTAGTCGGTATACTTTAGCAAATCGTAGAAATCGTCGAGAACATCTTCCCGCATTAAATAGATTTTGTTTCGTACATTAAACTCTCCGAGTTTCTTTGACTGACCGTTGATTCGATACTTTACTCCTGATTTAACCAGTTTACTTGTTACGGGTCCATTTGTTCGAATCCAGATAGCAATGACTACAATACCAAGCAAAAAAATAGTCAACAGAATAAGCAGATAAATCATATGGGGGCTTTGGAATTCAATTATTGACATCCGACTAATTTTTCTTCTTCTAAAAAAATGTTGTCTTAAATAGAGTAAGGGAAGATTTTTTCGAGTTTTCAAAATACACCCCCTTCCCCTGAAGGGGAGAGCCTAAGTCCCCTTTAGGGGATTTAGGGGTTGAGTCTTCAATTGTTTTCATAAAACAAAATCTTTTCACGGATACTACTAAAAATTAAATGATAGCGTCTTCTTGAAGCCACAATCAGGTGCAAGCAATATGTTGCGAAAGTACTTGAAAAACTGAACTATCAAAGTGATTTTCTTTAGAAGGGACAACAGTCTCTAGAGAAGTCAAAAATATTTCTTGAGACCCTTAATTAACCATCGTTTTGTTGCAGTAGGTAGCCTTCTCGAAATCTCGAATATTTATAGAGATGATGGGAACATCGGGAAACATCGACTTCATTTTTCGGACAATCTCATCAGATAAGTTTTTCTTTTGCTCCGTGTTTCTCCCCTCCATGATGTTAGCGAAAATGTGAACAAAATCGTCCTTTGCTCCTCCGACGAGGTAATGGGTGAAAGGATTGATTCTTACCTTGATGTCTTCTTTTTGAAAGAGTCCTGTAGCATAAGCAGTATCAAAGACGGACTGCATGATGACCTCCGGGGTTTGCTGTTGTGTGATAGTTGAAGAACAATCAATGACGAAATGTGGCATAGCTCAAAATTCTCTAAAATGTTAATCGATTCCAACGATAGCGGCACTTCCTTCTCCTCGTCGGTCGCTGCCAGCCTCCAGCCCTTTGTAGGAGCCATCTTCGTTGTACAGAATTCGAATTCCATGGGCATTACCGATGTTTCCCTTTCTAATTTTATGACCTTTCGCCTCCAGATCGGAAACAAGATCGTCCGCCAATGTTTGGTCCGCAACAATCAGATCAGGTTGAACAAAGGAAATCTTGGGAGCATCGATGGCTTCCTGCATCGTCATATTGAAGTCGATGAGATTAAAAATGATCTGCGGTACATTTTGGGTGATGGTGTGCCCTCCAGGCGATCCAAGAGCTGCCCACGGTTGACCGTCTTTCATAATGATGACCGGACAGTCACCCGATAGTTTATGTCTTCCTGGGAAAGCATCCATAGGATTACCTTTTGGCTCGTAGGTTGCGTACGCCATGGAGTTGTTCAGAAAAACTCCCGTGCCTTCCACCATGACTCTGCTTCCAAATAGATTTCCTAGTGTCTGCGTTGCGCTCACGATGTTTCCCCATTTGTCAACGACCACGAAATGCGTGGTGTTTTTACTATTCGGAGCGAAAGGCGGAATAAACTCGGTTGCCTTTTCTTTATCTAGCTGTTCCGCCATTGCCGATAGGACAGGAGCAGATAAAATGCTATCGATCGGCGCTTCCTGAATATCCGGATCAAAAGAGTACGCCAATCGCGACTTGTACGATTCCTTTGTCATCTCCGCGAATCGGTGGAGATAGTCTGCCGAATTGTGCTTTAGGTTTTCATCGTCGTACTGTTCCATGATTCCCAGATTGACAAATGCAGGAAAGGAGTTTGCAGGAAGGGATGCTGTATACACATCGAATCCCTTGTAGTTGAATTTGTATGGCTCCCACCATTCCGCTTCATTCTTTTGAAGATCCTCCAGGGAAAGGAAGCTTCCAACTTCAGTCATCTGCTTGTCAATCGCTTGTGCGATTTCTCCATTGTAGAAAGAATCAACACCATCGGATTTGATTTTTTTGTAGGTCTTGGCGAGGTCCGACTGAATCAGTGTTTCGCTTTGCTTCAGGGGCTCACCATCAGGTCCGTAAAATGTTCTGGCATAAGGAGAGAAGTCCTCGTACGCAATTCCGATCCAACGTTCTAACGCTGGGGAAATTGGGAATCCATTTTCTGCGTGATTGATGGCTGACTCAAAAAGCTGATCCCAGGCTGTGCTTCCATACGCTTCATGCATGGCCTTCCATGCGTTGAGATTGCCAGGTGTAGAAATGGACTTTGGCCCGACACGATTTTCCTCAAAGTTGGGAGTTGGAGCACGCATCAGATCTGTGTTGGTGTTTACCGGAAACCTTCCGCTCGGGTTGAGGAATCGAACTTGCTTTTCTTTTGCGTCGTAGACGAGAATGGTGCCATACCCGCCAAGCCCAGACATCATAGGTTCGACCACATTGAGGGTTGATGCTACAGCTATTGCAGCATCGTATGCATTTCCTCCGTTCGCTAAGATTTTTAGACCTGCTTCTGTAGCAAGAGGATGTGCTGATGAGACGCCACCTGTTCTCGCAGGCTGCGTTTCTTTTTGTGTGCCAGTGCAGGCAAAGAGGAGCAAAGCACACGTGGTCATTTGCAGGGATACTTTGAATGTAGTCATGGTCAGTAATTCATATTTTTTCCAAACACTAAGATATACCCATTGGGGTCATCAATCGGGAAATGGAAGGGAAGTTCCATGGGGTTAAACATCAAAAAAAGGATAAAATGTGAACCTCCTAATGTCATGCTGGGATTGTGGTTACCTTTATGCTAGGTGTTATTAAAAAATAAAAATGGAAGTATTTTTTTATGGCTTATTTATGGATGGCACCATTTTATTGAAAAATGGAATTACACCATCAAATCCAAGAAAGGGCTACCTTAATGATTATGCTTTAAAAATTGGGAATCGAGCGTCATTAATTTCCTGCAAGAATGAAAGATCTTATGGAATAGTGATGACTGTCGATAATGATGCAATTCATAATCTGTATGCCGAAGCTAGTGTAGCTGACTATATTCCAGAAGAAGTCAACATCGTTACAAATACGAATGATTCTATAACAGCAACATGTTACAATCTGCCTTTGGAATCACTAACTGGAACGAATGAATCATATGCTATGTCTCTCTATAAATTGGCTAAACAGGAGGGTTTTCCAGATGATTATTTAGAGAAGATTAAACAGATGGCAAAAACCACACCGAGCAAAGGATGAACGCCATTCATAAGGGCGTTTATTCAAGGCGTTAGTAATCATGTCTCCAGAAAAAAAACAAGAAAAAGCCAGGCTGCATGCTCGAAACAAAAATCGAGAGAGATATGATTTAAGTGCACTCACAACTTCCAATCCTGAATTGAAAGATTATATAGTGCCTAACAAATTTGGGGTAGACTCAATCGATTTTTCAAACCCACTTGCTGTTAAACTTCTGAATAAAGCACTGCTAAATTATTATTACGGAATAAAGGACTGGGAATTTCCAGATGAAAATTTATGTCCAGCAATACCTGGAAGAGCAGATTACATTCATCATGTTGCTGATTTATTAGGCGGGAGTAATTTTGGCAGGATCCCGATTGGTGATCAAATCACTTGTCTTGATGTTGGTCTGGGAGCTAGTTGCATTTACCCAATCATAGGAGTTACAGAATACGGTTGGAGATTTATTGGATCGGACATTGATCCAAAATCGATTGCATCAGCGCAGCATATCGTCAATGCTAATGCATCAATTAAAGATAAGATTGAATGTAGGTTACAAGAAAACCCAAAAGACGTTTTTCACGGCATAATGGGCAAAGAAGATAAAATTGATTTGACTATATGTAATCCTCCTTTTCATTCTTCGATTGAAGATGCCCAAAAAGGAACTCGAAGAAAAGTAAAGAATCTATCAGGTAAAAAAGTAAGTACACCTGAGCTCAATTTCGCAGGAATCAGCAGTGAGCTTGTATGTGAGGGCGGAGAAAATAAATTTATTCAGAACATGATTAGAGAAAGTGAAAAGTTCTCAAAAAACTGTTACTGGTTTTCAACTTTAGTATCAAAACAATCTAATCTTAAAGGCATTTATAAATTTTTGGAAAAAATTGATGCTAAGCAGGTCAAGACGATTCCCATGGGCACAGGCAATAAATCGAGCCGAATTGTAGCTTGGACATTCCTTTCTAGAGAAGAACAAAAAGAGTGGAGGGAAACTAGATGGAAAAACTTTTTTAGAAAAAACGAATAACTTACTTATTGCAAACGCTAAAAATAATAACCTAACCTACCTGGCCTTTTACGCTTTTACGCGTAGCGTCAGGTTTCATTTCTATAAAAAAGTAACCAGCACATTATGAAAGTTTATAACAAAGTATTTTTCACGTTCTTTATTGCAATAGCAATAATTGGATGTCAAAACAAAAAATCTAAGCCAAGTCCAGAATTATTATCCATTGACCTACGAAGGGGAGATATAGCTCTTTGTGGCAATCCCGAATTCGGAGAATTAAGTTTTTCATTGTCATGCGAGATCTCATCAAGGGAAACCTTTGATCTGGCAATATCCCTGCTACATTCATTTGAATATGCTGAAGCGGAGAAGGCATTTGTAAAAGTCATAGATGCTGATCCTGATTGTGCCATGGCCTATTGGGGTGTTGCCATGAGTCTCTATCATTCACTTTGGGCACCACCAGGTCCAGCAGAGTTAGAAAAGGGTTCTAAGCTTCTTCAAATTGCAGAAACGTTACCAAAATCAAAGAGAGCGTCAGCCTATTTAGATGCCCTTAGCGCATTCTATGATAACTGGGAAACGATAGACCATGATTCACGACAAGCACTTTATGAAAAAAAGATGGAAAAGATCTATGCGGATCAAAAAGATGATTCAGAAGCTGCCATCTTTTACGCTTTGGCTCTACGGGCTGCTGCTGATCCAACAGATAGAACGTACACAAAACAGCGAGAGGCAGGACAACTATTGGAAGGCCTCTTTCAAGAACAACCAAATCATCCTGGCATTGCTCACTACATTATACACACCTATGACTATCCCGAAATAGCTGAACTGGGATTATCAACAGCAAGAAGGTATGCTGAAATAGCTCCTGCCTCTGCACATGCTCTGCATATGCCCTCTCACATTTTTACAAGGCTGGGTCTTTGGAATGAGTCCATTAAGACAAATATTAATTCAGCGTCTTCTGCTGTTTGTTATGCTGAAGGGTCAGGCTCTGAAGGAAATTGGGCGCAAGAAATTCATGCCATGGATTATCTGGTATACGCCTACTTGCAAACAGGCAATAATGAGAAGGCTAATGAACAAAATGACTATCTACAGTCTATGAAAAAGATATTCCCATTGAACCACTTCGCTGTGGCTTATACAGCGAATGCGATTCCAGCTCGGATTGCCTTGGAAAATCGCCAATGGGCAAAAGCTGCAACACTCGAAAGACCCAAACTGGAGTTTGATTGGAAGCCTTTTCCGTGGGAACAGTCATTGTTGCATTTTGCAAGAGCCTTAGGGTCTGTCCGATCGGGAGATCTGGCGGGTGCCGAAGCAGAACTTGAAATCATACAAGGCTTTCATCAAGAGCTTCTTGGGGTAAATAGTGCCATGGCCTCCTACGAAGCTGATCAGGTTAACGTTGAAATCAAGACTACTCAGGCTTGGATCGAATATCTAAAAGGCAACTCAGAGCTGGCCATTGACCTTATGAAAACAGCCACAGATTTGGAATCAAAAACAACAAAACACCCGGTTACTCCAGGCGAAATATTGCCAGCTAATCAATTGCTTGGTGACATGTATTTTGAGCTAAAAGATCTGGAAAACGCTATACAGGCGTATGAATCTGACCTAGCCAACCATCCAAACAGATTCAATAGTATTTATGGAATCGCTGTTGCATCGAAAGGGTTGGGAGATAAAGAAAAGGCTACAGAATATTTTGAGAAATTGGTTCAGTTAGTTGAGAATGTCTCTAGTGATCGAGCAGAATTGAAAGAAGCTAAAGAATACTTAAACATTTGATGAGAACACGAGCGCGAAAATCACGGAAGTGATTTTCGCGTGATTGCTTCAGCGGCCATGCCGAACTCAGCTACAACGAGTGTGCAAGGTGAACAGGCTAGTTTTAGCATCGCTTTTTGCAGTAAATGGTTTGATGGGATTGTGGTTATCTTTATATCTAGATGTTGGACGCATGAGGCGAACTTCATAGACGCCTCATAGTGAACTTGAGGAACCTAACTAATAAATACAATGGAAGATAAATATCTACTGAACGGAGAGCAAATTATCACCCAATCAGATGGGGCTATAGTAACCCTTACTAACCTTAGAATAAGGTATTCAGCTAGGCAATTCGGTAAGGCACACATTATCAGTATCATGCTAAAGAAAATCAGTTCAATCGAGGTCAAATACCAAAGCAACGTTATACTCTTAATTCTCGCAGTTATGGGATTTGTTGTAGCACTTTTCGGATTTGCTAACAACGAATCAGAACTTGCACTATTCGGACTGGTTGCTGGAGGAATACTCATAGCCTCATATATTGGAACTCGAAAACATACCCTTTCTATAACGTCTGACGGAGGCAAGGAAATTCTATTTCACACGAAGGGAATGAAGCAAGAAGCTGTCCTTAAATTCATGAACCAGGTTGAACATGCAACTAGCGAAATAAAAAACTAACAATACTTGGTCACCACTTACCGGGGAAGTTGCTTCTGTGATTTTCTCGTGATTCCTTACCCACCATGCCATGCCAAACCACCTACCCGACGAAGGTGCTAGGTGGACGGGCTGGTTTCAGAATCTGCTATTTAGCTAGTTATACTGTGTTTTTTGGAAGACCCTGCGATGCCCGCCTGACTGGATGGGCAGGAATTCTGGGTGATGTGCTGGGATCCATCACCCTTGATTTTACAGTAAATGGTTTGATGGGATTGTGGTTATCTTTATGTTGATATTTGCGGGACATGGTGCGCTATATGTGGAATGTTACCTTTAACTGATCTCAATGTCGCTTAAGATTTTACCAACAATTCTTTTTCTAATGGGAATTATTTTAGCTATTGTAGGCTATTTCATTTCGGGTTCTGATCGATTTGAATGGGTTGAGAAAACATTAATCCCAGAATATTATAATGCAAAAAAAAGCCTTAATACAATTTTAGCTTACGAAGAGGTCAACGCGGAATCAATTGGAATAAAGGAAATTGAAAAAATCGTAATTAATCAACTTTCGAAGGTACCCGAGAATCGGGATAAACTCGATATTATCTCCAATTCCACTTTGGTGAGAATTAGTTTTTCGATGGGAAAAACTATTATTCCAAGTGGTGAGCCTCTCAGTCTTCTTGGTGCTCGACTTGATTACAATGGTAAGGAAATAGTAGTTGATGATATTAGTGTAAAAGTTATTGAAAAGGGAGTTCTTGACCTAAAAGAAAATGGGATTTTCAAGATAGAGTCTTGGTTATTCTGGGTAGGTATTGCGTTTCTATTTGGTAGCCGATTAAGCGATAATTTGATTAATAAAAAGAAGTTGTTTAGTTAATCTAATTCTCCGCCTAGCGCGGAAGTTACTTCCGCGATTTTTTCACCCGCCATTCCAACCCGACCTACCAATGAAAGTGTTAGGTGAACAGGCTCGTTTCAGCATCTGCTTCATGTAGCTTACTGCTTTCGGAAGACCGTGAAACAAGTTCAGGATGACCTTTTTGTTTTAAGCAAGCGTTGATTTTGCAATAAATGGTATGATGGGATTGTGGTTATCTTTATGTGGATATTAGCTGGATGATAACTACAAGTACTGCATTAAAATGCAAGAAAAGCGAAATCCAAATTAAACTTCTATGACGGAAATTTTAAAATATGCTTCACTTCTGGCTTTATCTGGAACGGCCATTTCATTTATTGTTGGTTTAATCAAATGGATTGATCAGAGAAATAGAGAACAAGAGCAGAAGACTTTTGAAGCATTTCACAAAATGGTCTGTCGAGCTTCTGGTAGTGACGAGAATAAACAAACTATCTCAATGGCTGAACAAATTGCTTCTATTTACCAACTACAAAAATATAAACAGTATGCTTTTGCATCTCTTCCAGTAATGGAGCTTTTAAAATTTGAATTTGATAAAATGGTAGACAAAAAACCAGATGATAGGTCGGCACATTTGAAAAAAGCAATTGACTCAACGATTGGGGTTCTATCCAAATCTGTAGAATAGGGGCTACAGGTAAGCAGCCTTCCTGATTACTTCAGGATTTCTTTTCAATTCTCTCCAACTTCTCTAGCGCGGAAGTCCACTTTCGTGATTTTCTCAAATTTTTTAACCTTTTTCGAGGTTCCTCACCGCTCCTGCTTTGCAGTAGGTAGGTTTCGGGAATGACGGTTGCGATTTCAATCCCCTGTGAGATAGAACTCCCACTAGTACCCTACGCGGCATTGCTGAAAAACTGCAAACTTGCTAGCAGAATCGGAATTGTTCGAATGAGAATTTGCAATGACTTTTGCATGTGTTTAGTGCCGCTGAGGAAGAGAAGAGATAACACAATGGTTGAGATTGCATTTGCTGCGATACCTGAAGGTAGCACCCGTAGATAAACGTCGTTGGCAAGTTCAAGGGTAGACATCAAAATGGCGAAAGTGGAAACTCCCGCTGATACCCATAATATTTTAGGAAGAATTGTCCATGCTAGCAACTCCTTGAAACCTACTTGTTCACTATTGGAAGTTCGAAAATCGCTTCGGGTAAAAGCAAAAAGAAAAAACAATACGCCAAGAAGAGAAAGAGAAAATTGGATCACAAGCATGGTATCCAGTCCAAAGTAGCTGAGGACCATTCCGAAAATCAGCGACATCCATAATACTCGTTCTGCCCGTTTGAGAACAGGAGCAAACTTTTCTAAGGTTGTGGTTTCTTTGTTCATTGTGCTGCAATTTAATAGTTTGAGATTCTTCTGATGGAGGAGTTGTTCTGCTGGTAGAGATTTCTCCTGCCGTCGAAATGACAGGAGCGTAGAGACTCGGTGGTGGTTTGTTCGGGATCCTCGCTGCGCTTCGGATGACGGTTGCGATTTCAATCCCCTTTGAGGTAGAACTCCCACTAGTACCCTACGCGGCATTGCTGAAAAACTGCAAACTTGCTAGCAGAATCGGAATTGTTCGAATGAGAATTTGCAATGACTTCTGCATGTGTTTAGTGCCGCTGAGGAAGAGAAGAGATAACACAATGGTTGAGATTGCATTTGCTGCGATACCTGAAGGTAGCACCCGTAGATAAACGTCGTTACCAAGATCAAGGGTGGACACGAAAATAGCCAAGGTGGAAATTCCCGCAGACAACCATAAAACTTTGGGAAGAATGGTCCATGCGAACAATTCCTTGAATCCTGTTTGCTCACCACCTGAAATGCCAACGTCACTTCTGATAAAAGCAAAAAGGAGAAACAATACGCCGAGAAGGGAAAGGGAAAATTGAATCACAAGCAGGGTATCCAGTCCAAAGTAATTCAGCACCATTCCAAAAATCAGCGACATCCATAATACTCGTTCTGCCCGTTTGAGAACAGGAGCAAACTTTTCTAAGGTTGTGGTTTCTTTGTTCATTGTGCTGCAATTTAAATGGTTTGAGAGTTTTCGATTGTTTCATGATAGTTCAATTGGTAGAGTTCTGGAGCGTTAGTTCAGGATAAAGTCAAGTAATTTTCTGTGACAATTTCCAGATTCTGAGATTTGTTTTACATCTCCTAAAACATAATGTGTAAAACAACTGATTGTTTGCGGTTTTGTAAAAACCCTAAATTACATAGACACCAACTGATGTCATCATGTCAAGCGAGCAAGAAAAACTAAATACAATTCCACCTGAATTTTACGATATACTTAAATCGTTAGAAGTTGAGAGAAAAGAAGCGTACGCTAAAACAAAAGGAATATTTGGCAGAGCATTTTGGAAAGTATCACTGGGGCTTTCATTATTTTTTCTACCTCTTTACCTTCTACTGCCGATTTTTGGAGAGCTGACCCTCGATGCAAAGATTACTAGTGCAATTATGAACAGTTGTATACTTGGGTTAATAGGAGCAGGAATATACTCATGGGTAAAAAAGCGTGAGAATGCGAAAAATATCACGCACTTAATTAAGAACAAACTAGTATCGAAACTAGTAGATTTTGTGAACCCTGAACTTTCGTACTCCGAAAAAGGTATTTCCTTCGATGAATTTGAGAAGTCTGATTTGGTAAGATCCAGGGGTCTTTTACAGTTTAACAGTGACGATAAGATTGAAGGGACAATAAATGGACAAAAAATATCAATTGCTGAATGCAGATATGATGGTAACCATTTTAATGGTTTATTTATTCAATTAGACATTGGCAAATTAGATCTTAAGCATGCCATCAAGGTCTATTCAAATGAGGATGTGAAGCTTGCGAAATCTTTTGTCTTAAAAAATACAAGCGGGATATTACGTATTTATATTCAAGATTATAATAGTAAAAAATTCCAAGCTGATTCTAATCTTGAATTGTTTGATGACCCTATTTATGAAAATTCTAAATATCAAATTTACTCTTTTGAAAAAGAGAATTCTTTGCCTCTTCTAACACCTGACTTTCATAAAATTGTGGATTTCATACTGGCTAAATACGATTACAAGGATGCTTATATTTCCTTGTTTGAAGACAAATTCTGCCTTGCCGTGAATTGGGATAAAAATCTTTTTGAAACGGATTTCTTTATAAAGGAAAACCTGGTCGAGAGTGGCTTGGTAGAAACCTACTATAAAGACCTCGTGAAGATTAATGAGATTTTGAAAGAGGTTAGTGTTTTTGGATTTTTAAAATAATGTTCAACAAAACCTAGTTTTGATTCCCCTCTAGCGCAAGCATGTTCTTGTGCTAAGCACAATCTAGATGGGATAGAGGCGAGATCCTTTTTTCAGATCCTTCCTTCGCCCGCCTGAACGAACGGGCAGGTCAGGACGACTGCTGCATCGAAAAAAGATACTGCCGAAAGCCTGCCTTGTCAAAGCCGGAGCAGACAGGCCCGGATATCGGTGGAGGTAGGATGGTGGGTGTTCTCTCTCGTACCTCTGTGATTTTTGGAGATTCCTCACTTCGCCTGCCTGCTGGCAGGTTTCGGAATGACGGTGTGGTTTTATGGGGTCCCTCCGCCTAGATGAGTACAGGGATATTAGAGATTTATCAAAAATCAGCTTAATTACTGCTTGGTAAAATACAATTATGAAATTGATCTTATTATCCTGTGATGCTCAGAGACCAGATAGAAGAGCGATATCCAAATGCATAGCGGAAATTTCGCCTAACATTGGTGAATCCTTGTCCAATGAATTTACAAATTACCTCTTAGAAGGAGACACGGTAGATATTGAGGTTGAAGATAAAAATACTAGCTCTGCTTTTAGAGCTTTGCGCAAGCTAAGTATTGACTATGAAATAGTAGAATGAACCAAAATGAAGTTCTTCAAAGAACAGAGTACCCCAATTCAATACTTCACCTCTAGTGCGGAAGTTACTTCTGTGATTTTCTCAAAAATTCTTCACTTCTCCCGCGAAGTAAATCCCTTTGCAATCTAGACGGGATAGAGGCGAGTATCCTTTTTTCAGATCCTTCCTTCGCCCGCCTGAACGAACGGGCAGGTCAGGATGACAGCCGCAACGAAAAAAGATACTGCCGAAAGCCTGCCTTGTCAAAGCCGGAGCAGACAGGCCCGAGTATCAGTGGAGGTAGGATGGTGGGTGTTCTCTTCTTAGAAGGCGTTTGGTTGAGGTTTGATGGGATCCTTCGCTGCACTCAGGATGACAACGTTCAGGATGACGACTCTCCACTTTCGACTTGGAGCTTGTTACTTTCTGCTTTCCTCTTGAAGCTTGCAACTCACAACTTGTAGTTTAACCCTATTCATCCCTCAAAATGCTCGACGGGTTGACTGTCATGACGCGATAGACCTGGTAGCTGAGCGTGAGTGCGGTGATTCCTAAAACGGCGAGTAGCGTCACGATTGGAAAGCCCAGGTTCAAATCAATGCTGTAGGCGAAATTTTCGAGCCATCCTTTCATGAACACGTATGCGAACGGCAGGGCGACAACGATCCCAAGTACGGAGGTGACGATGTAGCGCTTGCTGACGACGCCTGCAATTTGCTTGACCTCCGCGCCGAGTACGCGTCGAATGCCAATCTGCTTGATTTTTTGCTGGATATTGATGGAGGATAGACCAAAAAGTCCAAGTAGGGCCAGAAATATGGCGAGGCTTGTGAAGACCTTCAGTAGGGTGGCGAACTCCTGCTCTTTCTGATACATGGCCTGCAATTGCTCATCAAGAAACCGATAATCAAAAGGATATCCACCGTCGCTGAAGACCTCTTTCCAGGTGCTTTCTAGGTTTTGGAGCGTCTGACCGATATTCTCCGTTCGGTATTTGATCATGACGTTTCTGGGCTGTCCAAGCCACAGTTCCATAGCCAGTGGGCCGATTTCGTGATGGAGACTCTTGTAGTGGAAATCTCTGAAGACGCCCACGATTTCGTAGTCTCCACGCGCGAATTCCACTTTGTGTCCGATGGGATCTTCGAGCCCAAGCATTTCGGCCATGGTCTCGTTGATGATCAATGCCTCGGCGGAGTCTCTTGCGTATTCTTTGGAAAAGAACCGACCGCTGACCATTTCCAGGTCGAGGATTTTATCAAATTCATAATCAACACCAAAGTAGGCTGCTTGGATCACCTGATCTGCGGGCCATTCTTTTAAGCGAATGGGGTTGCCACTGGTGCTGCCGTCAAGCGAAGGACCAAAGCTCACGGCCTCTACACCAGGTACATTCATTGCTGCGTCCACGTAGGTCTGTCGACGTGCATTCATTTCCTCACTTGCGAATTTGGCCATTAGAATACCGTCGCTACTATAGCCCAGATCCTTTTTGGAAAAATAGCTAAGCTGGGTAATCACGATCAGGCTGACCATAATCAATGCTGCTGAAATACCAAACTGCAAGAGTAGAACCAGCCGACCTACTGAGAATTTGCTATTTGTAGCTGCTGAAAGTTTGCTTCGTAGCAACTGCATTGCCGAGTACGATGAAAAAGTACTTCCAAATAGCACGCTACTTAGTAAGGTGAAAAATACCAATACGGAGATCGATACCAGAACGGCAATGACGATGCTTTCGTCAATGATTTTAAAGAACTCGAGATTTCCCATGAAAAGTATGAGCGTCCAACTTAGGAGACTTGCAAGAGTCACGATAATTAGTGTTTCGGAGCCCATTTGTACGAATACTTTTCTGCGCGATGTGCCAAATACTTTGCGAATTCCGATTTCCTTGGAGCGCGTTCGCATCAAGGCGCTGGTGATATTGAAATAGTTGAAAAAGGAAATAATGATGATGAGTACCGCGATGACTCCGAGGCTGATCAAGTTGTCAGGGTCATTGACCTTAAATAGTCCACCTTGTGGATTAGTAAGTCCACCAGAAGTAAGGTAGATGCTCTTAAGCGGCTGCAGTTGAATATCTACACTGGTGTTTGCCGAGTTTCGATGGGATTGGAAAATATCCAGGATGTTCTTCTCTAGCGCGGCAATGTCTACGTTTGGGTTTACCTGCACATAGGTTAGAAAACCCAACCACCGCCAGCTTGTTAAGGGTTCGAGCGCTCCAGGTCCCGGTTTGAAAGTTTCGAATGAAATTAGAAAATCGAAGGTAAAATGCGACTGTTCAGGGACATCTTCGATGACACCAATGACTTTGACATCGATTTCATTGTTGTAGGTAATGATCTGTCCAAGCGGGTCCGATTCTCCGAAATACTTGGTGGCCATTTTCTCCGTAAGGACGATGGTATTTAGCTCGGAGAGGGCACCTTCGGGATTGCCAAGTTTCCATTTGAAAGAGAACATCTCAAAGAATGGAGCTTCCGCGAAAAAAACTTTGTCCTCGTAGTACGATTGTTCCTCGTACTTCATGAGCACATTGTAGGAGTATCGCAATCTTGCCGCATTCTCGATTTCTGAAAACTGGGCTTTCACTTCAGGACCAAAGGCTGGAGGTATGATTGGATAGTGCATCTTCGTCGTACCTCGCTCGAAGAGCGTGTTTATCCGATAGATCTGCTCACTGTTTTCATGGAACGTATCGTAGTTTAATTCGAAATTGACATAGAATATGATGTAGAGAACGCTGGTTAACCCAATGACCAATCCCATCAAGTTGATAGCAAAGTAGGTTTTGGTTCTAGCAAAGGATCGCCAGCCAACTTTGAAGTAGTTAGCAAGCAATGCCGGGAAGAGGGAGGAGGTGGCCCGTTGGTTTGAGTACAGGTTAGAAATTGAAGACAGGTCGCTATAGTCCTCTTTTAGAATTTCTCGAAATGCTTCTTTTTCGGATTTCCCTTGTTTCAGTTTCGAATCAAAGCGGCTTCTCATATGGTCTTCCAGTTCTACGATGTCAGCATCCTCGAAGCCTTTGTGTTTTCTTAGCTGCGCTTTCCAATTTATTATTTCGTTTTCCAGGTTGAAGCTCATTGTACTGCTGGTTTAAGGTCCCACATTTTGGTAAGCATCGTGATCATTTCGGTCCACTCGGACTTCTTGGTTTCGAGCAGCGCTTTACCTTCAGTGGTAATGCTGTAGTACTTTCTTTTGCGTCCATTTTCGAGGATTTTCCAAGAAGCATTTATTTGATTGTTTCGCTCCAGACGATGCAGCACAGGGTATAGCATTGGTTCGCTCCATTCGAGGTTTCCACCTGAGTACTGTTTCACCTTCTTGATGATTTCGTACCCGTAGTCTTCACCTTCCAGGAGGATGGAAAGAATTATAGGAATGGTGGAGGCACCGATCATTTCTTTGGATATCATACTTAATACTGTTAGGTAAGATGTACACCTAATACGATTAGGTAAAAGGAAAGGTTGTGAGGTTGGGTTAGTTTGTTACCTCGAAGCGCTGTTTCACCTCATTTCCTGATTCGTCTATGAGCGTGATCGAGTGGATTCCCTTGGAGGCGTTAATGCCCATTTGATGTGATCCTCGTGTGCTACCTAAAAACTCTTCATCTAGGTGCCAGTAAATTATGCTCTTGGTATTTTCATGTGCGGCTTCAAAAATCACTTTCCCTTTTTTTCCATTCTGTTCGGTTGGAATGTGAACCTTGGTATACTGACTTGGATATATGAGGTCTATTGAACGTTTCGCTTCTGTGTTCATGCAAGACTTCATATATGGAGGGAGTTTCTCATAGTTTGCATGGTATTTCTGATAGTACCATGACTGAACAGGAGGTAGTATGAACCATGGTTGTGTTTGGATTTTAGCCACCTCATAACAGCTACTATTTACTTGATATTCTCCTTGGTCGTCCAAATGAATGATTTGGTGGTATGAACAGCTTTTGCCTTCGGTCATATATTCGGGTAGCTGAATTTCTACAGAGGTAGGGCAAATTTTAGAGGAGAGCATCCCACTTTCCTTGCAGATTAGGACGGTCTTTCCAAAGATTTCCCTTTCTCCTTTTGACCTTTCGACCAGCTCAAAAAGTTGGAAGAGTAAAGGAGCAGCTGTACGAATGCCCGTAAGTCCGGGCCTGCCCTCACCATCTGCATTGCCTACCCACACGCCGACAAGATGTTTGCCATCCATACCAATGGCCCACCCGTCGCGAAAACCGAAGCTGGTCCCTGTCTTCCAAGAAATGGCTCGAGAGGAGGCGAAAAACTCCCAGCCAGTTTCATCTTCTGGTCGTTTTAGATTCTGCAATACGTTCAGTGCATAGTCGATTGATGGAACACGAATAAACCCGTCAGCGCTTAGCGTTTGTGATAACTCACGGTTCTTTTTAACTATATAGGTATTCGAAAGATAGTCCTCACTGGAGTAGCCTTTATTGATAGGTCGACTCATGAAATTTTGCGAGGCTCGAGCTAAACCTGCGTAAACACTTGCTAGCTCCCAGAGGGAGGTTTCTGCTCCCCCTAGGATCAGTGAAAGACCGTAGTGACTTGCGGGTCGATTGAAGGAGCGAAAGCCCATTTCCACTAGTTTTTGATGAAATTTTTCATTTCCAAAATCCATTAGAAGATTCACAAAGGGAACATTGAGACTACTGACTAGTGCTTGGTCAGCAGGAACGGCACCACGGTATTCTTTATCAAAGTTCTTTGGTGAAAATCCTTTGTAGAAAATCGGAATATCTGGAAGCAGTTGTGTGGGAGTGATCAAGCCTTCGTCTAATGCGGCGGCATAGAGAAAGGGTTTTAGCAGACTGCCAGGGCTTCTCAACGAAGTGATAATATCGACGTGCTGACCGTGCGTTCCAGGGTTGTCGGAATTGCCTACATACGCTCTGGTTTCTCCCGATTCAATCTCAACGATAATCGCAGCGGCGTTATGAATTTGATTATCCGCCATTGATCGGCTGTATTTGTTAACCATTTCCCCAGCACGTACCTGCAGAGATGCATCGAGTGTGCTGTGAATTGTTTGCTTTGATCTGCCTTCGATCTTACCACGGTAAAGCAGGTGATATGCGTGGTTTGGCAGGCGACGAATTTTGCCTGGAAGTGCTTCCTGCTTTGATAGAAACAAATCATCGTCGGATAGTAACCCACGGCTGTGAATTTTGTCTAGGAGTAGGTTTCTCTTCTTTAAGAGCGATTCATGATTTCTTCCAGGAAATATTGAAGAAGGACTGTTTGGCAAGATTGCTAGTGTTGCCGTCTCCGCCCAGGATAGTTGGTGAGGAGAGCGCCCAAAGTATCGCCAGGCGGCTGCATTGAGTCCAACAATGTTTCCGCCAAATGGTGCATGATCGGCATATTTCTTCAGGATTGTTTCTTTGCTGTGGATCAGCTCTAATTTCACTGCCGCAGCTACTTCTATTAGCTTCTGGACATAAGTTCGAGGTTTGTTTTGATAAGCCATTCGAATGGTTTGCATTGTTATAGTGCTGCCACCGCTTACGATCTCATTTGCCCGGATATTTTGGTAAGCTGCTCGAGCGATTGAAACAGGATTGATCCCCAAGTGATAGTGAAAATACTCGTCTTCGAAGAGGAGGAGGGCTGTCTCAAATTTTTCAGGGATGGAATCGGAGGGAGGGAAACGCCATTGTTCGTCTTCCGAGATCGATGCACTAAGTAGGGTTCCATCCTTTGCGCGAAGGATGGTTGCGTAGTTAGCTTCAAAGAGAGGACTTGGAATTGGAATTAGTAAAAAGATAAAAAGAAGAAAGAGAATTGTTACAACAATTCTCTTTCTCGTCTTTTTGCTAATTCGTTTAATCTTCATGGATCAACGAACCTGCTATTTCTCAGGCACTACGTTTACCCATCTTCCTGGTCGATTGGAAAAAATGGAATTGTCATACATCGCTTCTACACTGGTCGATGGCAAATAGTAACGACCTTGATAAGCTGCATTTAGTAGCACCGTAAATGACGCTCTCTTATTTGGTTTTAAATCAAAATAGTGCATCACTCGATCGTCACGAATGTCTATGTACTCTGCCTCAGAACTTGCTTCAGATCCGTCTAAACGTGTGTTTATGATTTCCCAGCCCGAAGGAAAAATCTGTGTAAGGGCGAGTTCATTGTAGTCACCCTTCAGCCCAGGGTTGGTGACCGTCACTTTCGCCCTGAAATTTGTTCCTTGTTTGAGGGATCGAACATTGACAGGTGCTCCATCGGCATCGAGATATTCGATGTTGAAATTGATATTTCTCGAAATGGTTTGCTCATTTCCTTCAATCGGAATTCCTGAACGAATAACGCTAGCAAAAACTGGCGCAGTTCCGTTATTGGTTAGTTGAATAGGCGCAGCTTTATCTGGTTCATCGAGCGTAATCTGATAAGCAAAATCGTCACCTGAGACTGACTGACTTCCCGTCCCGACTCTTGCAGTAACATTCGTCTCTGAGTCTACACCAAAATTTGACGCATACTTTGAGATTGCAATAAAGCAGTATGCGGTTGTTTGCGTGCTCATCCACCGATCACTGTTTCCCATCTCGTTAGCGATGTCCATCAGTATTTCAAAGGCTGCTTCTTTTTGATCTAGTTCCAATAGTGTTTCCAAAATCATAGCGCGATCCCTTGTGTTCGAGCCAAAGGAATGCCGATAGTTTAGGTTTGAATCCACTGTAGTGGAAAGACCTTGAACTAGTGATTGAGCCTGACTATCATATCCTGCAGCAGCATACGCCATAGCCAAACGCCACTTAGCTCGTCTACCCACGTTACCCGATTCTTTCATTCTATTCATTGCTCCGAGTGAGGAAACGTCCGCAAGAGCCAAAGTATAGAGTCGATACGCTTGAATAAGGTCGTCATCGTCATCTGAACTAAGACTGCCCCAAGCTTCGGCTTTGCTCTTTTGAAAACTCAACCAATTGGAGAGCATTCCTTCTGGGACAGCGTATCCTGCTTTTTTGGCTTCCAATAGGAAATGTCCTGCGTAGTTGCTACCCCAATTGTTAGGGTAATTATTGCCTGGCCAGTAGGCAAAACCACCAGAAGTCAGCTGGAAAGATTTCAACCGTTTGATGGCAGCATCAATATTTCTTTGAATGCTACTTTTCTTTTCAGCCGAAATGGAAACGAGATTTTCAATAAAGAGCTGTGCGAAAACGGAGGATGTTGTTTGCTCTATGCAGCCATGAGGATACCTAATCAGGTAGCCTAACCTGCTTTCAATATTGAGAGGAGGCAATGAACTAATTTCAACGCTTCCTGCATTTTCGCCCAAGATTCCCACGGGCTGATATTGGTAGTCCCAAGATTCACCATTGCTAATCACCTGATCTGCGATATCCGTTGTTACAGGGTTTCGCGGAATTACATTCATTTCAATATCGTAGGATGCCTCAATGGAGCCAGATTTGGCTGTCACCTTTATTTTTCCGACACCTAAAATATCCTTTGCCTTCACATCAAAATACAGCACTTTATCGCCTGATTTAGCAAATGTCAATTGTGCTGATTTGCCCTTCGGCAAGGTGAGTGCACCAGAGGCTTCCACCACAATATTGACATTTTTTAGCTTGTCATCGAGCACAAAAACATTGACAGGTAATTTCATTGATTCTCCTGGCCCCGTGACCCGAGGAAGGGTAGCAAGAACCATCAAAGGCTGTTTCACAGGCGTTGCAATATCCGCACTTCCAAACGCCTCATCTGATGCTGCAACGACCATGGTCTTCACACTTCCGATGTACTGCGGCATTTTGATGTTGTGTTTACCAACATCACCTTCATCGAGATAGAAAGGCCCTAAAAATTTAACTACTGGTTTAAAACGATTCGCTTCTTTCTCCTCTTTTGGTGCAATTTCCCCGTCCCCACCTATGGCGAGGAGTCGATCAATTTGTCCGGCAAATGCACCCATTACATCATCGTAGACATCCCATGTTTTCACGCCAAGTGCCTCGCGCGCATAGAAACTGTTCCATGGTTCTGGTGTTTTATAGTTGGTGATGTCCAAAAGACCTTCATCTACGATGGCTACCGTGTATGCCATTGCCTTGCCATTTTGTTCGGAAATATCAATCGTGTAATTCTGTCCTGGTCTCAATTCAGATGGTGAGGCGATGACAGGGGTTAGTTCTGTTTGCGGATCAGCCACCTTAATCGACTGAACTCCATATAGACGGATTGGCAAATCATTAGCCGTTTGACCATGTGGTTGGATCATCGTAAGATGGGCGTAGATATTCGGCGCCATATCGGCTGTTGCCTCAAATGCGACGGTGGTTGTTTCGTCTTCAGCATTTACCCAAAATGTCTGGAGTACTTCGCTTCCAGTTTCCAAACTGACCAGAATTCGATTCCCTTTTGTAGATGGGATTGATAAAGTAATCTGTTCTCCAACTTTGTATTCTTCTTTTTCAATTCCAAAGTCAAGCATTGCTGCACCATCCAACTCGCCACGCTTCCCTTTCCCTGCCCATCCTGGCCAGTCCAGAAAGACAATTTGTCCAGTGGTATGCCCCGACACCGGATCCTCAACTTTTAAGTAATACCGACCCCATTGTGGGTGATTGATTCTTAGAGAATATGTGCCTTCGCCATTTGTGGTGTTAACTGTTCCACTCGCTACAGGATCTCTATAGGATCGACCCACATAATCCCCCAGTGACTCATATGAAGTATCCCACCACCATTTCCAGTTAAGCTTATAGAGTTGTACTTTCAAACCTCTTCTGCTTACCGGATTTCCGCTGGCATCCACAGTAGCAATTCGGACTGAGTGATCCTGATCTGTAAGTAAGATTCCTCGCTTATCTCCCTCGGGCGTTTTTACGCCCACAAAACTTTCATATGGATAATAGGGAATAGATGTGTTGTTAATACTGAAATCACCACCATCCTCGTAGACCTTACCAAAAAGCATCGCAGTTAGTGCGCCTGGTGCATTTCGGGTTCCCGTAAGGTCAAGGTTGATTTTGGTATACCCTTCGCTATTGACCCTACCTTCAAATACCATTTCTCGAGAGCTGCTAAACTGCTTGGATTGATCATCGAAGCTAAAATTGGGATAGCCGTTGAATGTTGTTTTTGCAGGTTTAAGTAGGAGTTCATATTCTGCCTTTAGGTTTCCGGCAGTAGCACCTGTTAACCACCGAACGTTCAAGTCACCGGACACAGAGACATCGCTGGCACTGAATTTATCCTTATCAAACGCCAGGTTTATTTTTAGTCGATTTGGCTTAATTGTTTCGATTTTCACAGTCTTCTCAAAGGAAGCGCCGCCTACTTTTGCAAGTGCCCGCCAATTTCCTGTTGGAGCGTCTCGGTCGGTTACAAAATCGAATCGGTACATGTTACCAGTCGCTTCGCTGCTTATTTTACGCTGTGTCAATTGCCGGCTTGGGTTATACAATTCCACAATTACAGGGTGGTTGTCCGGAAGTGTTCCTTCGATATCCTGGACGATGAAACCTAAATGAACCGTATCTGCTGGTCTCCAGACACCTCTTTCTCCGTAAATGAATCCTTTAAGTCCTTTTTGAATTTCGTTTCCCGTAATATCAAAATTGCTCAATGATAGGGCAGAGGCATCATTGATTTTGAGGTATCCTACCTGATCACCCTTTCTGGCTATAATTAGGTGAGGAGCTCTTACGCTGTTGATTTTGGCCTTACCGTCTCCATCCGTCTCATCTGTGGCAAGCAATTGCTGCTGATAGTCAAAAACCTCAACTGTGACACCACTGATAGGTTCGGTACTTACCAAATTGGTGACAAAAACAGATAAGTCCCCATCATCTCGCTTTTTGGCGATCAAACCAAAATCAGAGGCAAAGACCATTTTAGTTATGCTCCTTCGATTGCCGTAGTAGGAGTCACTGCAAGGGTTATCGCGATCTTGCCAACTGTAGCCAGGGCTATAGTAGGACTCATAACTATCCCAATAGGATGTTTCCTCTTCCTCTCCCCAGTCATCTGCATCGTCATCGAGTGATTCGATCTGATCATTGTCGGCACAGAAGTACATGGAGTATGATTTTCTAAATCCGATTTGAATTTGGTAAAATGACCCTGGCTCCGTTTTGAGAATATCCTCCAGGTTTAACGTGAACCTGTTCCATGAATTTAAATTGGTCACGCCACTGGTGTTAAGCGGAACAACTTTCCGGACCACTGGTCGTCCAACTCTTCTTAGCTGACCTTCACCCCCAATGTTGTTGACCTGCAGATACTGCTGCATGTTATCTTCAAAAATTCGTATGACGGTGACATCTACAGCTTTGAGCGCTACAGCCTCAAAAGGTAGTACGAGTCCTTTGGAATTTGGCAAAATTGCTTTCTCGTCAGAACTAACCAACCGGACATCGGGCTTGATTTGGGAAAAGCGAAGATTCGTAGTGTAATTTTTTTTCAAACCGTATCCTGCTATGTTTTTGATCCCCTTATTGATTGTTAGGGTCGAAGTAGCAGTCATTTCCTGTGTCGGATAAATCTTAAGTTCGTTGAGATCTACTACAACTCTGGGGCTGCTTCGTGTGTTGGTCAGGGTGATCAGACCAGTTAGATTTTGACGAGAATCAAGCGGGTCAGAAAAAAGCACAGAAACGTAATTCTCACTTCCTCGAATGATTTGACTTGCTACCACCTTGTAGTCATCGATCGAGGGAACCTCCACCTCCATGTCAACTTTTTTGTCAACACCGATGGAATTTCCATTGATCTTTAGAGCAACTTCATTTGCCTTCTTCGTTCTTTTCACCTCTTCGATAGTGAAAAGGAACGTATTGTTTCCATCTCGCTTCACCCAATTGACAGACAGTGAATTTCCTCCTTGTGTGGCCTCCATCATTTTTTGAATTTCTTCAAGAGTTACTATGTCCGCTGTTTGGATTTCACCTTCGATTTTTACCCGTGTAAGATCTTCTCTATCATAAAGTTTCAATCCGCCAACTTCAACTTCGTAGTTCTGCAAAAGCGTTTGAAAGATGAATTTGAATTCCTCCTTTTCCTTACTAATTGTTGGAATGATAGTCTTGAGATTTGCTACTGCCTCATACTTCTGGTTGTTGTCGAGTTTGTTGCTTGGCTTAAAAACGATGGTCTTGTTGTCCTCCCAGGACGTAGAACCTCCAATTGACGGTTCGAAATTGAAAACACCTTCCAGGGAAGTGCCGACTAAGCTGTCAGGAATGCTTTTGTTTAGACGAAGACGAATTTCACTTGCAACAGATATGACGCCCCCCGTGAAAGAACTCACATGATCGACAAAGAGACTTTTGGGACTACTAAAGTCATCCTTCACCGTTTTGATTATGCCCGAGGATGAACTTTGTTCATTTTGGCAAGAAATAAGAAAAAGAGTGACGATGAAGCAGGTTAGGAAATATTTCATATTGGTAAGGTTTAAAGCAAGAAAGATAACGGAATGAATACGATTATGGAAGGTATGTTGAAGAGTGTAGTCTACTTGTCGATCATTTTTTCAAGAAAGTGTAGGGGGTTGTAAAAATGTTGGTCAAGTTCGGCTCTGTCACTACAGGAAAGGGTATAGGAATTAAATAGCCGTTCGGGGTTTTTAGAATTAATCTTAAGCTCAGTAGGCCTCTTCTTCAGCACCTCAAAGTGAAAATGATCAAACTGCCAGCCTATTTTGTCAAGTTCCACTCCATTGAAGAAACGAGCTATGGGCTCGGCTGGATTTACTGTTTGGAATAGTTCAACCTGAATGCCAGCAATGTGTTCGTAGACAGTCCAAAAAACCAGACCGGCGATTTCATGTTCTAGTATCAATTGAGCAAATGGGCCGTCGGTCCTTTTGGAGATCACCACTCCATTTGCTACTGGATAAATGAGCTGATCTTCACGATAGTCTTGAATTGGACGCTGAATATCTACTCCAGAGTGAAGGTGTTTTGCGACTGTAGGTCTTGCGACTCTTTCAATACCGAATGCGCCAATTTGAGTTAGATGGATGCTGTTCACGTCTCTGCGATCCATTGTCTGGATTGGAAGCAGAAACTCTGTATGAGTACTTTGAATTGAAAGTAGAAGATGTAAAAGGAGAATCAAGGTGCTGTTTGTTCTATTATCAAATATGCGTTGTGTGATCTACCGAATCAAGCTTTCATTTATCTTTAACCAAAGTTCAATGCCATGAGTAACATTCCTGAGAACCAAATTGGTGACTGGTTGAAAAAGCTGGAGCGTGAGAGCTGGCAGCTCGAATTGCTTGTTTCTGCCTTTACCATATTTCTCCTAATAGGAGCTATTCAATCTTTTGAGACTTTTATGACTGATATCCAGTATCAGTACAACCTTTCAGCTGGTGCTCTGACTTTTGTATTCATTTTTCTGTGGTTGCTCCAAAAATCCATATTTGCATTGACTATCTGCTTGGTTGGCCATTTGATGTTGCGGGGGTTCTGGATAGGAACCATTGGATTACGTTCGGTACAGTCGAGTATAGATTTTTCAATATTGAAGTACAATGAGTTTTTCACTGAAAAACTAAAAAGCAAAGTAACCAGCTTGGATCACCTGGTAATCAAATTGGATGAGATCTGCAGTGTAGTTTTTGCCTTTGCATTTCTGGTTATTTCAATGTTGCTGTCTTTTGGATTGTATTTAATGACTTTTGGAATCGTCGCTTTAACCCTTAGCGCAGTTGGGGATATAACACCCGACAGTCTGGATGGAATTGTAGGATTTATTGCTGCGACGATCTTCTTAACTATGTTATTCTCTGGTCTTATCTATATGATCGACTACTTCACCTTGGGGTTTTTCAAGAAGATCAGGTGGCTAAGGAAGGTCTATTACCCCTTTTACCGCTTTTATAGTGCTGTCACGTTAGCCATACTAAGTAGAAGCATTTACTATTATATGATTAGTAAATTTTCAAAGAAACGTATCAGGCTTACTTACCTGATAGTGGCGGGGATTCTGCTTATCACCATTCTAATAAGTTTTGACCAACATCAGTACTTCCCTGAGGCCCAAAATGCACACTTAATGTCGGATAATTTTTATGATGATCAACGACCGAAAGAAGATTACATAGGGAAAGCAAGCATAAAATCGCAATTTATCAATGAGCCCCATTTTCAACTTTTTCTACGGTACGATCCTGCCGACAATTCCATTATAAAGGAACACTGTCCCGATTTCGTTCCGATGAAAGAAGATGGATTGAATTGGCTTTTTACCGCCAACGTCAACAAGGGCAATTTAAATATTAACGGGATGGATCATTCTGGTGAAGATTTTGATAAGGTCTTATCTTGTCAAAGCGGGATATATGAAGTTTCAATAAACGATTCTGTTTATCAGGAGTTGACGTATTACTTCTATGAACATCCCGCCAAGAGACAGAAAGGACTATTAACAACGATTCCAACTGGTGCTTTTTTGGATGGAGAGAATATCCTGAGGTTGAGAAAGATTAGGAAAATTAAAGTAGAGGAAGATTCAGTAAGAAACGGTTATGGAAAGTTAGCTCTGATTCCATTTTGGTATAAAAAATAAAAAGCCCCTTCTTGTCAGAAGAGGCTAAGACTTATTTTGCTTAAATATCTTATGCTACTTGAGCATCTAACTTCTGGCTCAGTACACTTTTTGGCACAGCTCCAATTTGTTTGTCAACAATTTCTCCATTCTTGAAGACCAGTAGGGTAGGTATTGAACGGATACCGAACTTTGCCGAAACCTCTGGATTGGCATCAACATCTACTTTTCCAATCACCGCTTTTCCGTCATATTCAGAGGCTAACTCTTCTACTACAGGTCCAATCATTTTACATGGTCCGCACCATTCGGCCCAGAAATCCACCAACACTGGTTGGTCGGAATTGATAATTTCATTGAAATTACTGTCAGTTATTTCTACAGGTTTTGACATTATTTTTGACTTTAAAAGTTATTAATCCTTGTGTAATTAGGTAAACACAAAGATATGCGGAATAGTTTGTCAGGTAAAGTGATTCGTCGATATTGTTAGGCAGTTGACATATTAATTCTTCGATAAGATTTTGAAATCTACCTCTTCCATAGATTTTAATTCTTTAATTAGCTCATCTGTCGGGTCAATTGTGAACTTTCTGCTCAACATATCCAAATTTATTGCACGGTCATCATGAACGCCAGAGAGAGATAGTTTCAAAATGCATTTCCCAGGGAACAATCCGGCGATACGTTCGATTTCATCAACAATGATGGAATTCACATCTTGCAGTCTGACGTTCAATTCCAACCCTTTGGTCATTTTCTCTCGAATCTCACTCAAGTGCTCGATGTTGTGAATCTTAAGTTCTAACTCTTCGCTTTTCCAGCGGTTTTGGACTGTTGCCGAAATGTACAAGAACCATCCCTTTTCCAACATCGGTTTGAACTTCAAATAGTCCTTGGAGAAAAGATAGAATGTGTAATTGTCACCAAAATCTTCCAGAACAAACTGACCGAATGGGTTTCCCTTTTTAGACGTTCTGTGCTGTACATCGCTTAGTATTCCTCCCAGTTTGATTTCCCTGCCTCTCAGTTTTTCAATATCCGTGATCTGACTGATACTTGTGTTGGCTAAGAAATCCATTTCAAATTTGAACTGATTCAACGGATGCCCAGAGATGTAGAGACCTACCATCTCCTTCTCGATATTTAGTTTTTCTATATCGCCGTATGGTTCAATTCGTCCAACTTTTGGCTTGGAAATATCTGTTCCGGAGGCTCCTCCAAATAGGGAAGATTGATTGCTAGCCTCTTCCTCCTGCATGCGGTTGGCATAGCGGATTGCTTTTTCAATTAGGGAAGTGCCCTCATCATCCTGCTCGACATACTGCCGTCGATGAAATTCTTCAAAGCAGTCAAACCCACCAGCTTTGGCAAGGCTTTCAAATGATTTTTTATTCACGGTCCGAAGGTTCACTCGCTTGGCAAAATCGAAGAGGTCAGCGAACGGTCCGTTGGCATCTCGTTCTTCAATGATTGCCTGAACAGCGGATTCTCCAGTTCCTTTGATGGCACCCATTCCAAATCGGATTTCTCCATCCTTATTTACGGCAAAATCCTGATCGGATTCATTGATGTGTGGACCAAGCACCTTGATTCCCCGGTTCTTACATTCCTCCATGAAGAAGCTGACCTTGTCGATGTTGCTCTGATTATGAGTCAGGACGGAAGCCATATATTCTGCTGGATAATTGGCTTTGAAGTATCCTGTGTGGTAGGCCACAACAGAATAGCAGGTGCTGTGCGATTTGTTGAAAGCATAAGCAGCGAATGCTTCCCAATCTTTCCAGATTTTTTCAAGCTTATCTTCGGGATGGCCCTTTGCTTTTGCTCCTTCGACAAACTTGGGCTTCATTTTATCAAGAACCTCACGTTGCTTTTTACCCATGGCCTTACGAAGCACATCTGCTTCACCTTTGGTAAATCCAGCCAGGGATTGTGACAGAAGCATCACTTGCTCCTGGTAGACGGTGATACCATAAGTCTCTGCCAGGTATTCTTCCATTTCAGGAATGTCGTAGGTAATTTTTTCCGTTCCGAGCTTCCTGGCCACAAAGTTGGGAATGTACTCCATCGGGCCCGGTCGATAAAGCGCGTTCATGGCGATCAGATCGGCAAATCTATCTGGCTTTAACGCACGAAGATGCTTCTGCATTCCAGGGGACTCGAATTGGAACGTGCCGTTGGTTTCCCCACGCTGATAGAGTTCGTACGTCTTTTGATCGTCAAGTGGCAACTCATCTATGTCGATGGTGATCCCATGACGTTTCCTCACATTCTCAACCGCTGACTTTATGATGGATAATGTCCTCAAACCCAAAAAGTCCATCTTCAGCATTCCTGCAGATTCTACAACACTGTTGTCAAATTGGGTTACTAAAAGATCGGAATCCTTTGAGCGAGCGAGCGGAACAAAGTTGCTCATGTCATCGGGTGTGATGATGACACCGCAGGCATGAATACCAGTGTTTCGAAGTGAGCCCTCAAGAATGATCGCTTGATTCAATACCTGCGAGGGGAGGTCTTTTCCCTTTTTGAGATCTTCTAATTCTTTGACCTCTTTGAAGACTGATTCGAAATTTGCGCCTGGTCGTTCTGGCACCAGTTTGGCAATCGCATCTGTCTCTGGAAGCGGAAGTTCCATCACTCTCCCAGCATCCCGGATGGCTGATTTAGGCGCCATCGTACCGTAGGTGATTATCTGTGCTACTTGATCATTTCCGTATTTTTCAATCACGTAGTTGATAACCTTCTCCCGGCCTTCATTGTCAAAATCAATATCAATATCAGGAAGTGATACCCGATCCGGATTTAAGAAACGCTCAAAAAGCAGATCGTAGGCGATTGGATCCACATTGGTGATTTTGATGCAATAGGCTACTACTGAACCTGCAGCGGATCCCCGTCCCGGGCCTACTGCCACGTCCATTTCTCTGGCCTTTGCAGTGAAATCCTGTACGATCAAGAAGTAGCCAGGGTATCCAGTGTTTTCGATTGTGGCTAACTCGAAATCAATTCGTTCCTTTATTTCATCAGAAATCTCATCGTATCGCTTCTCAGCGCCAATGTAGGTTAGGTGTCTCAAGTAGGCATTTTCACCTCTATTTCCACCATCCTTTTCATCTTCGGGGTCGAGAAATTCTGAGGGAATATCAAATTTTGGTAGGAGCACGTCTCGTTCCAAACTGTACTCTTCAATTTTTTCAATGAGATCGGAAATGTTTTCTATAGCTTCTGGAATGTCTCCAAAAGCTTCCTTCATCTCTAATTGGGTTTTGAAGTAATAATTGTCATTGGGAAGCCCTGGACGAAAACCCCTTCCACGTCCAATGGGTGTGCTTTGCTTTTCATTTTCCTTGATGCATAACAACACATCGTGTGCTTTGGCGTCCGCACGATCCAGGTAATAATATTCATTGGATGCGAGCAACTTGACGTCATGTTTTCTGGCGAAGCCTACCAAAATCTCATTTAGACGATTCTCCTCCTCCAAATCATGCCTGTTTAGTTCCAGATAGAAATCATCTTTGAATTGTTCTTTCCACCACACCAACGCTTCTTCAGCCTGAGTTTCTCCAACATTCAGTACTAGGTGTGGGATTTCTCCGGCCATGCTACCACTTAAAGCAATAAGCCCTTCAGAGTATTGCTGAATAAGTTCCTTGTCAATCCTGGGATAGAGACCATAGTTGCCCTCTTTGTAGGCGATGGAGCTGAGCTTGATGAGATTTTCATACCCCTTCTTAGTCTTTGCCAGTAGAACCTGACGGAATCGTTTATCGGGGTTGTCCTTTGTGAACTGAAGTTTCAAACGTTCTTCGGCTACAAAAAACTCGCAGCCTACGATCGGTTTGATGCCTTCCTTGAGCGCTGCTCCCACAAATTTGAACGCACCGAACATATTGCCAAGATCAGTAAGTGCTACTGCTGGCATCTCATACTCCTTTGCTTTGCTGACAATTTCTTTAACGTCCGGAGTAGCTTGTAGTACCGAGAATTGAGAATGCCCGTGAAGATGGGAAAAGGCACCTTTGATATCTTCGGCATTTACCTGCTGGTCACCAATCTTCCCTGTCGATTTTTCTCTCTTCGTAGCGAAGTTGGCATCGTCAAGATTAGGAGCTTCGTACTCTATTTGGCCTAGGTCTGTATCGTCAATTGGAGCTATTATTGAACGCTTCAGGCACTCGAAGAATGCTTTGGCTGTTGCGTCCACATCGTATGCTGCATCGTGTGCATCACCAAATCCTTCGCCGAAAAGCTTCGTGTAGAGTTCGATGAGCTTAGGTTGCTTCAATCGTCCGCCAATTCCTCCTTGTAGTTGACAGAACTCTACGGTCTGTGTAGAAGTATCAATGTTTGCTGCGTCAGCTAGTAAGTTCTCTTGCTTCGATCTGATGTATTCAGAACCGATGATCTTATTGTCAAACTCGATGTTGTGTCCAACGAGCACTTCTGATTTCCTGACGTCGACGCTGAATTTTTCCAGTACTTCAGCTAAATCCTCTCCAACTGCTTCCGCATGTTTGGTTGAGATGCCATGTATTTTTTCTGCATTAAACGGAATGGTAAAACCATCTGGCTTCACGATATGATTCCCAGTGGACAACAACTTCCCTTTATAGTCATGCAATTGCCACGCGATCTGGACTAACCTTGGCCAGTTGTCGAGGTCTTCTACAGGCGCAGATTTGTTGTGAGGAAGGCCGGTGGTTTCGGTATCAAAAATGAGGTACATGCAGTAATTGGCTTTAGCTTTTAGCTGTTGGCTTTAGGACTTCGATCAAAGTGATTGTAAAAGATATTACAAATAAAAAAAGAAGCGCTGTCCTTTTCGGGGCTGCGCTTCTTTTGTGGAAAAGTTGTTGATATCTACTCTGTCCTCAGCGACTTCACTGGATTTGATCTTGCTGCTTTCCACGATTGGAAACTGATCGTAATCCATGCGATTACAATTGCTGCTAATCCTGAAAGGATGAAAGTGACTGGCTTCAAGGTTGTTCTATAGGCGAAATCACCCAACCAGTATTCCATAGCCAGGTAGGAGATAGGTATGGCCACAAGGAATGAGATCAGAACAAGTTTTATGAAGTTTTTGGATAGCAGGTTTACAATACTAGATACAGATGCACCTAGCGTCTTCCTAATTCCGATTTCTTTGGTTTTTTGCTCCGCTGTAAATGCTGCTAATCCAAAAAGACCAAGGCAAGCGATTACGATTGCAAGGATTGCGAAAATGGAAAATATCTGACCCACTTTTTGTTCTTCTTCGTACTGGGCATTGAATTCATTGTTCAGGAAACGAAAATCAAATGGCTGGCCAGGAGCGAATTTCTCCCAGGTTGCTTTCAGGTGGTCAATCGTTTCATTGGAATTAGCCATTTGAATTTTGAACATCGCAGTACCACTACTACCACCACCAAGTTTTATGATAAGGGGAGAGATATTATTTCTCAGTGATTCATAGTGAAAATCTTTAACGATACCGACAATTCTCAGCGGAACTACTTCGGGGTTATCGTCATCACCTCCTTCGTAGGTATAAAGCATTGATCCTACCGGGTCCTCGAATCCAAATTGAACTACTGCTGACTCATTCAAGATAACTGCAGTTGAATCTGTTGCGAAGTCCTTGGAAAATGCTCTGCCTTCTTTTATTTGTATACCTAGTGTGCTTACAAAATCAAAATCCACTCTAGCTTCGCTTAAAACTAAACTTTCATCTGCGGCGGCACTCGGACTCTTGAAATATAGATCTGAATTGCTGTAGTTACTAGTTGGTGTGAAGCTGGTAACTGTACTATTGATAATGTTTGCATTTCGAGATGCTTCCTCCTTAAATGCCTTTACCTGATCCCCTAGAATAAAAGTATCATTGACTGTCAAAATCTGATCTTTATCATACCCCAGCTTCTTGTTTTGAATAAAGGAAAGCTGATCAAAGACGATGGCAGTTCCAATGATCATAATGATGGAGATGGAAAATTGGAATACCACTAACGTACTTCTAATCGGACCGCTTTTTATGCCTTGTCTTATTTTACCTTTTAGTACTTCAGCAGGCTTAAACATTGAGAGATAAAAAGCTGGATAACTTCCTGCTAACACACCTACAAGCACTATAATCCCCAGCATCGCAAACAGGTACGCTGGTTCAAGAATGACCAGATAGGAGAGTTCCTTTCCTGTGATCAGGTTGAACCCTGGTATTGCGGCAAGCACCAAAGAATAGGCTGCGATAAAGGACAAGAAACTAATCAAAATGGCTTCTGATATGAACTGGTAGATCAGCTGCTTGCGGAATGCTCCCATTACTTTACGAACTCCTACCTCCTTGGCTCGATTGGATGATCTAGCGGTAGAGAGATTCATGAAGTTGATACAAGCCAATGCCAGTATGAAGAGTGCAACGGCAGAAAAAACATAGACATATTTGATATTGCCATTGGCTTCTAGTTCGTCCTCCTTATCAGATGTCAGATGAATATCCGTGATGGGCGTCAATGAAAATCCCAGGGCATTCCCACTTTCTCTAAATTCCTGAAGGTTCATATTCAAGAACTGTTCAATTAATGGTCCACAGTAGATCTCTGTCATTTCTGGGAACTTGGATTCCAATGCAGTTTCTTCTGCGCCTTCTCTAAGCTTAACATAGGTGTTGAAGTTGGTGCTAAGCCAGTTTCCTGGCCCCCAATCGATGGAAGTCATGGAGAGGATCATGTTGTGGTTGAAATGGGAGGTCTGTGGAATTTTTTCGTAAACCGCAGTAACTTCATAGTCAGTCGAATTGTCAAGGAGTAGCACTTCTCCGATAGGATTCACATCTCCAAAAATTTTCTTTGATGTTTCTATATCCAGTGCCAGCGTATTTGGCCTTCTCAACGCAGTTTCAACTTCGCCATAGACAAGTTTCACAGTGAAGAATTTGAAAAAATTCGAGTCAGCCATCAGGACCTGCTCTTCCTTAAATGTCTCAACTCCCTCTTTTCGCTTGACAAACCAGGGACTGTAGTCCCGCAAACGAATCGTTTCTGCTACCTCTGGGTAGTCTTGTATTAGTACATCCGCTACAGGCTTGCCCGTCTGCGCGGAGATAATGTCATTTCCATTCAAAGTTGCCGCAAAATCCATTCTGTACATTCGCTTGTAGTCCTTGTTGAATGTGTCATAGGAAAGCTCATCCTTGATGAAAAGCGAGATTAACATGAAGCATGCTAATCCAATCGAGAGCCCCATTATATTTAGTAGCGAGTAAAATTTGTGCTTCAAAAGGTTTCTGAGCGCAACGTTAAAGTAGTTTTTGAGCATGACGTTTTGACTTTGTTGTATTGTAGTAGATGAGTTTTGAGCGAAAAGGTTGCTCTGTATCAAAAAAGCCCATCTTTATGAGATGGGCTTTTCAAACTATTCGTCTTTTAAAGATTCGGCAGGATTGGCCCTGGCGGCACTCCAAGACTGGAAGCTCATGGTGACCCATGCAATCACCAGAGCCGCTACACCAGCCATTACGAAAACCATAAAGTTGATTTCTGTTCTATTTTCAAATTCTTCGAGCCATCCGGTCATCGTGAAGTAGGATACAATCGATGCAATGACGATAGATATTGCTACCAGTTTCAGAAATTCTCTTGAGAGCAACGTAACAATACTGGTAATTGAAGCCCCTAGTACTTTCCGGACTCCAATTTCTTTCCTTTTCTGTTCTGCTGTGAATGCTGCTAGACCGTAAAGTCCAAGACAAGCAATGAAAATGGCGAGGAAGGCAAAAACACCAAATATCTTTCCTAACTTTTGCTCAGCCTTGTACATTTCACTGAATCGGTCATCCAAAAAACTGTATGCGAACGGTTGGCCAGGGGCAAACTCATCCCATTTGTTTTCAAGAAAACCAATCGTGGCTGGAATGTCTTCGCTGCTAATTTTAAATGAGACAAACCCCCTGCTTCTGCCTAGTTCAAAAACCAATGGTGCAATATTGTTTTTCAATGATTGGAAATGAAAGTCCTTTACAACTCCTATCACTTTATGAACTTCAACAATTGGATTTTCCTGAGATCCTCCATAGCTAGATAAGTTCATTCCAACTCCTTTTTCCCATCCAAGCTGTCTTAGAGCTGCCTCATTCAATACAACCGCTGAACTATCGCTTGGGAAATCCTTAGTGAAACTTCTACCCTCCGCCATCTCAATTTCGAGTGTTTCCATGTAGTCATGATCTACTCTGAATTCACTGAATACGTAACTTTCTTCTTTTGTGGGGGTTGCACCTGGGAACCAAAGATTGTTGTTGCTGCTAGTTTCAACAGGAAGGAAGCTAGACATGGTCCCTGACATGATGGACGAATGTTGGATTGCTTCATTTTTGTAAGATTCAGCTTTATCGTCCATCAACCAGGGATCGTGAATCATCAAAATTTGATCCTTGGAATACCCTAATTTTTTATTTTGAATGTAGGAAAGTTGATCAAAAACAATCGCTGTTCCGATAATCATGATAATGGAAACACTGAATTGTAAAACTACGAGAAAACCGCGAAGCCCACTTCCTTTCAACCCAAGATTGAGTTTGCCTTTCAAGGTCTCAATCGGTCTGAACTTCGACAGATAAAACGCTGGATAACTACCCGCGAGGAATCCAACCACAAAAAGAATTGCAACCATTATCGCAATGAAATTCAAGGAGAATAGATTGCTGGAATTTATTGATTTCTCAGCCAGATTATTGAAAAATGGCAGAATCAAAAAGGACAAGCTATAGGCAATCACAATGGAGATCAATGTTATCAAAAATGCTTCTGATAGGAACTGCTTGACCAGCTGTGTTTTGTATGCACCCATTACTTTTCTGACCCCAACTTCTTTGGCCCTACCGGCTGATCGAGCTGTGGAAAGATTCATGAAGTTGATACACGCTAGTATTAGGATAAAAATAGCAATTGCAGTGAAAATGTAGACGTACTGCATACTTCCTCCTGGACCTATGTCTCCTAACTTCGAAGATTTAAGATGAATATCTGTAAGCGGAAACAGGAAGAAACCAGCAGCATTTCCTGCCTCAGCAAACTCCTCTAGGGTGGCTCCCATAAATTGCTCAATCTCTGGACCAATGTACTTTTCAATAAGCGCTGGAAATTTTGCTTCCAATTCTTTTGGATCAAATCCTTGCTGTAGCTTTAAGTAAGTGTTGAAATTGAAACCCATCCAGAAGGTCTGCTTTGCTTCTTCTAGTCCTTCCATCGACATCAGCATATTGAATCGAAAATGCGAATTTGCAGGCATGTCTTCAAAAACAGCCGTGACCTCATAGTCTTCATCATTATCCAATACCAATGTTTCCCCAATGGACTCTTCATTTCCGAAAATTTTAGTCGCCAAACTGCTACTGATGGCTATTGTATTCGGTCGCTCAAGGCAAGTAGATTTATCACCGCTTAAAACTTTGAAATCAAAAAAATCAAAGAAGTTTTTGTCAGCAAACGTCGTTGCGTCTTCGTTGTAAGCATCTTCACCATCTTTCCTTTTTACAAGATAGTTGCCCCTTACTCTTAGGCGTGTTGCCTCTTCCACTTCTGGAAATTCTCGAACCATGGTTTCAGCAGCAGGAACACTAGCCAGTGCCGTTATAAATTCAGAACCATTCATATTGCCAGTGAAATCCATTCGATGAATTCTGTCAGCATCTGAATGAAATTTATCGAAGCTCAACTCATCGGTCACAAATAGGGTAATCATCAGGAAGCATGTCAGTCCGATGGAAAGTCCCAGAATGTTAATGAGCGAATAGAATTTGTGCTTTATCAGGTTGCGGAAAGCAATGTTGATGTAGTTCTTCAGCATGATCTTTTGAGTTTGAGTTTTGACTATTGGGTTTGCTGTGCTTATTGAAGCGTGACTTTTCGTACCCTATCCCACGGGATGTAGACACGGTCGCTACTGGTTTTTACCAGGACTCCCTGGTTTCTTTCCGAAACATCCTGAGCATCCTCAAGACCAATGGTGTCACCATTTTTGAGTACAACCGAAGCTCTGTCTGAACTTCGTGGCTCAATTGATTTTACATAGCGAAATGGAATGATGTATTTGGAGTCATTGTCTGCTCCATTTAGAACTTCGAACGTGTACTCTTCATCCAAATCATAGACAATTTCGCCTTGGTGAACATCCCCATTGTCTACCTCGACACGTCCTTTTATTTTCTCCGTAGAGGAGAAAGAAGCATAGTCAAGCCCCGAATTTGGTGCTTTTTCGAATGTTACTTTATCAAAATCTTCCCATTCCAAATCGACTCTACCAAGTCCTGCCACCGTTACGATGATACCTTTGTTGTCATCGTTAACGTCATTGCTACCTCTCAAGTCGAGCTCTCTTCCAGATTTTAGCTTGACGATACTACTGCTGTATCCATCGCGTTCAATGGATTCGATTTTGCTGAATGGAATTGAAACATCTCCGTCACGTGTATCTCCATCCAAAACATCGGTACCAACGCGCTCGTCGTGGTCCCACTGAACAAAGCCCGTAAATCTGCCTAGATCACTTTCTACGGTACCATATAGTGGCTCTCCGAATCTTTCTTCTAGTCGATTCGGCGTTTCCATAAATTCAATCTCCTCGATTCTACTCCATGATAAAGAGACTAGTCCAAGATCCCTATCCAGCACACGTATTTTGGCACCAATGTCATTGTAGCCATCACCATCTATTTCAATTTCCGTACCGTCACGCAATTCAACATCCACTCGGCTTCTGCTTCTAATGTTTAATGACTTGATGTTCCCAAATTCACACGAGAATTCGTGGACAAAATCGTTATCTCTGTCGTTATCATTGAAATCCCATGAGACGTTCATGAGTCGCATAACTCCATTTCCATAGCGTGTGCTATAATATCTGTCTTCAAGAGACTCTCTTTCTCGATTAGATAGATAATCTAAATTTCGGTTTTCATCTTTAGAGGCGTTGAGCATGTCTGTCCAGTACACTTCTTCTTTACCCCATCTAAGCGGTCCTTCGTACACATCTCCGTCTTCAGTGGTTACTTTTCCATAAATGAAGCCGCTGTCTTGAGCAACAAGGCTGAAGCTGGCTACAGTGCAGAAAATGATTGCAATTGATTTAAAAAGTCCTTTCATAGTTTTTGAGTTTTCGGTTTTACATGGTGTTTGATGCATCTTAAAGACAAAAGGTTGCAGCAAGAGTTTCTTGGGTATTAGTTAGTACTTGTTAATGCATAGTACATACGCGAAGAACACGACAAAGTTTGGATTGCCTGAGGATCTATTCTTTCACTTTTTTTACAAGAAGATCGAAGTAGTCTCCAAGGGGGCAGGACTTTGCCAGTTCGGATGCCTCTTTCAGCGAGTTCGCAGTAAACAGAATAATTCCAACGATGAGTTCTTTTCCTTCGGCGAAGGGGCCATCAGTGAGTGGTATTTGCTTGCTTTTTAGGAGTGTTCATGGAGAAATATCGAGACGTTTTCCTAGGATGTGTTTTTCTCCTAGTGCTTGTGCCCAGACGCCATAGTCGGCCATGCACTTGTCTTCGTCGGCTGGACTTAGATTACTTTGGTTTGTTGCATTGATGAGGACAAGGTATTCTGACATAATGCTCTAACGTGTATTCGAATCCTTTTTGGACATTTTATGAAAATCTACTTTACGGAAATTTTTCCAATAATGGCTGACCCGTCACTTGGTGAGAAATTTCCCTCTCGATCATACGCACCCCATGGGCTGTTGGCTATGAAAAATAGTTGACCATCAATAATGGTTCCTTGTGTAGGCTCACCCAAGACTCCTGCCTGAGCTTCAACTTTTTTACCAATTATTGCAGTGCCATCAGCATTCAAAGTATAGCTCATTACTCTGTTTGGTGTAGTTCCATTGTGTAGTCCGATAAGCCTGTTGTTCATAAAGTATAAGCCATCTATGCCTTTCAGCAGCACACCCTCGGGGACAGCTAGCTTCTGGATCTCCGTGCTAGCCATATCTAATTTGTAGATACCATCGATGTAGTCAGAAAGATACATAGCTGATTCATCGGCGTTGAAGGTTAGACCCTGAAGATTAAAAATCGTTTCGTCTAAGTCTGCAAAAATTTCCAGTTTTCCAGTTTTCTTGTTTACCCAATAGATTTGGTTTGCAGTGCCATCCGAGATATATGCATTTCCTTTCGAATCGGTAATCATGTCTCCAAACGCGTGATTGGCTGGTACTGCGAAGGTCTCAAGCAGATCCCCTTTTTTCAAGTCATACTTTAGCACACTGGCCTTGTCCTTGTTCTCTTCAGTGAGATCTTCAAAATTTGTCATCGCAGAGGTGCAGGCCCACAGTGTTTTGCCATCTTTGGAAATTTCAAGACCCATTACTGCCCAGGAGTTAGCGGGTGACTCGGCCCAGATTACTGGCTCTTCTCCTTCCTTTATTTTCCAGATTTTTCCGTCTCTTACCCCACCTAGAAAGAAGGACTTTTGCTTGGGAGAATAGGTGATGCATTCTGAGTGGGACGCAAGAATGGGAAATTCATAGGCGATGTCAATTGGGATTTCTTTTGTTAGTTCTTTTTGTTGTGCTTGTATACGTTTGAATTCGGCATTGTCAAGGAGCGAAGCAAAATCTGTATCCGCAGTAAAATCCTGTGTGGCATTCATAAGAATGTACTGCTTGAGCGTTTCAATTGATTTGTCCGTTTCTCCTGTTAGCGCATAGCCACCTGCCAGGTTATACACAACTGGTGGATAATTAGGGCGCATGGTGTCTATTGAGTACATTTTCTCCTTAAATACCTGGTAGTTCTTTTCTTCATAAGCTTTGGTGCCAGCTTGATAAAGTTCTCTTATCGATTGAGTCGAGGCAGAATAGAAAATGCTAAGTGATATGGCGAGCAGTAGAGGTTTTTTCATAGTGAATTTGGGTTACGTGTATAAGCGATTAACACCAGAATTTCAGATAACCACTATCCGTTTATGTAATCAAAACTTGATTTCATAGTTAATTTCCTCCCCATCTCTCTTGATCGTCACAGAAGTTTCATCTCCTTTTTTGAAACTGGAAAGTGCTCGCATGTAGCTCATCATATTAGAGACTGTACTGTCCCCAAGCTGGATGACAATGTCTCCTTTCTGGATTCCTGCCTGCTGCGCTGGCTTGTCTTCGCTCACTCCGTCAATACGCATCCCACTTCCATCATATAGATAGTCGGGAACAACTCCAAGTGTGACAGTAAAGCGAGGGCTATCTCTTGATTCATCTTTTGTTTTTGTGAATTCAATTTTTTCTTCGTCATCCAGATCGATGACTATCCGCTCGATCAACGAGGCAATTTTTAGAATTCCTTCCTCATTGATTTTTTCTGCGTCGTCTCCAGGTTTATGATAATCCTCGTGTTGTCCAGAAAAGAAGTGTAAGACTGGAATATCCTGAAGATAGAAAGAAGTGTGATCTGAAGGGCCAACGCCCGATTCACCTTTTATCAATTTCAGACTATCTGCGTTTGAGTTGTCAAGCATCCAATTCCAGATAGGAGACGTCCCTGTGCCATTGACTGCTAGACCTCTGCTTTGATCAAGCCTGCCAACCATATCCATGTTGATCATATAATTGACTTTGCTTAGATCGACGGTTGGATTTTTTGCGAAATAATTTGACCCCCATAGCCCTTTTTCTTCACCAGACATGCCAATGAAAAGGATGTCCCTGTTTAGCTTCTTTTTACTTAGCACTCTGGCGAGATGCATCATTGCCGCAACGCCACTGGCATTATCGTCGGCACCATTGTGCACCTCTGCATCTCCTCGATGCAGCGAGGAGAACGTCCCCATTCCCAAATGATCGTAGTGTGCCCCGATAACTACAAGTTCGTCACTGGCATTGTCAACCAAACCGAGCACATTGTAGCCTGTGATTCCAGCTGAGTCCCTAGCCACTCCCACTTTGGCCTCTTCATGTGGATTGTCAGAATTTTTAACAAAAAAGGACTGGTAAAATCCGTCGGTTCCTTTTGGCGTCAGTGCAGCTTTTTTAAACTGATCAGAGATGTAATCGGCAGCCATTTTTTCCCCTTCCGTTCCAACTTCGCGTCCCATCAGTGAGTCGCTGGCGAGGATAGCAATGTCGCTCTGGATCTGTGCAACTGGATCGTACGAGTTGTTTTGAGAACAACCGAAAAGAATGAAAGCCAAGAGGATATGTGTTAAATGCTTTTTCATGATTGTCATTATACCTTAGTTTCGTATTTCGAAGATAACCGACCATGAAGAATTTATTGTTTTTATTCATCGCTATTACTGTATTTTCTTGCCAACAGAAAAATCAAAGTAAACAAGTCGATAACGTTGTTGATTCGCTCAGGTATGAAAATGAATCACATTTAAGGAATGTAAGACAGCTTACCTGGGGAGGAAACAATGCTGAAGCTTATTGGAGCTTTGACGGGAAGAGCTTAGTTTTTCAATCTGATTTCAATGCTTGGGATGTTTCCTGCGATCAGATCTTTACCATGAAAATTACGGAAGCGAAAGAAGGAGTAAAGCCAGCAATGATCAGCACAGGACAGGGCAGAACAACTTGCTCTTATTTTTTACCTGGAGATTCTCTTATGGTCTACGGATCTACGCACTTGGCAAATATTGAGTGCCCAGCCTCTCCTCCGAGATCAGCTGGAGGAAAGTACGTGTGGCCAATTTATCGAGGATATGACATTTTCGTTGCGAACATGAATGGCGACATTACCAGCCAATTGACTAATGAAAAAGGATATGATGCGGAGGCGACTGTTTCACCAAATGGTGATCGAATCATTTTTACTTCCATGCGATCTGGAGATTTGGAACTTTACACCATGAATCTCGATGGAACTGATGTTGTCCAGCTTACTGATGAACTTGGATATGATGGTGGGGCGTTTTTCTCGCCTGATGGGAGCAAAATTATCTGGAGAGCTTCAAGGCCCAAGACCGACGAGGAGGTTGAGGAGTATAAAAATCTGCTTGCACTTGGTCTGGTTCAACCAACTCAAATGGAGCTATTCATTGCCAATGCTGACGGATCAGAAGCAAAGCAGATAACAAGCCTGGGAAATGCCAACTGGGCACCTTTTTTCACACCTTCTGGAGATAAGATTATTTTCTCCTCTAATCATGCTTCGGAACGTGGATTTCCTTTCAACCTATTTATGGTCAACGTGGATGGGTCGGAGTTGGAGCAGGTGACTTTTGATCAGACTTTTGATTCGTTTCCCATGTTTAGCCCTGATGGGAAATACCTTGTATGGTCGTCAAATAGATTCAATGGGGGTAATCGTGACACCAATCTTTTTGTAGCTGAGTGGGTTGATTGAAAGGGCCCAAGGGCCCCTTCGCCACGCATCTTGAACAAGCGAGCTATTTCTTGAGCGCGTAATCGATCGCCTGTCGTATTTTTTCATCCAATTTTTCCTCAGCACCGTTGCTCAAGTAAGCAATTTTGCCATTCGTATCAATGACAACCACCAGGGGTAGGTAGCTAATTTTAAAGCTTTTAGCTACATCTGCTTCAGTATCAAAAAGTACATCGTAGTGATTAAGCTTTTTCTTCTGCAGGTAGTCTTGAACATCCAGTTTTGGGTTTTCCCACACGTTTACCCCGAATACCTCCACATTTTTGGATGAGTAGTCGGATTTTATTTGCGCTATGATGGGCATGATTTTCCAGCACGGATTACACCAACTGGCCCAGAAGTCAAGAACAATCACCTTTCCTTTAAAATCTCTGTTGCTAACATTTTCCCCAGCACCGTTTTTTAGTGACCATTCTGGAGCTTTTTCACCGACAGCTATTATTCGTTTATCCTCATTGATTTCGGAAAACTGTTCAGGGGCTTGCGCTATGAATTCTTGTGGAGAAATCGGCTGATCGTACTTTACATTCGACATCTTAAAGTCAAAGCCTCCGGGCACCTCCTTGTTTAGGCTTTCCTGACGTTGGCCATGGATTTGGTTATCGTTTATTCCGAAATACCAATAATTTCGATCCCCCCAGGGATTGTCAAGTCCAATAACATGACACCTTATTTTATTAAGTTCAATTGTGCCTTCATAGGTCAGTGAGGGATTGTCGATTCCTTTTTGGAAAGGATTGGGAATGAGTGATTCCCTGAAGATGGTGTACCAGATATAGGATGACAGGTATCCTGATCCGCCTGAAGAGGTTCCGAACTTTAGCAACCGGTTCCCTTTGTCCAACAGCTTAATGCTGTCTCCATTGACGTAGATGATTTCTTCCCTAATTGTTTTACCAACTTCATCCAACGTATTCAACTCCACCCTAATCTGTAACTTGGGATCTTTGCTAATCATCACGCTTCCTTTAAATTTTCCATTCACTTTTCCCCAGCCCTCATATTCGTAATCGTATTGGAGAGCGGTAGTTTTTTCTGATGCAGTGTTTACTTTTTTTAGAATCGCTTGCGCCTTTGGGTCTTGTGCGCTTGAGCAAAGCGAGATCAAAACACTAATGATCGTAGTAATTGTAAGTCGTATCATTTGATTATCTTTTTGAGCAATCAACGGGCGATCCTTCTGGAAAATGGCAATAATTATAAATGTTGACTAATTAGCTATCCATTAAGAATATATTGGGAATATGAATGGGTCTTTCGATCAATGGACATCTCTTTTTCTACTTGCTGCTGCTCAGGGAATTTTTCTTTCCATTCTGCTTTGGTCGGCGAAAAGTCCGGACAAGAAGAATCTTTTGTTGGGGTCTCTGGTATTCCTTTATTCCATTTCATTGGTAGACAATGTCTGGTACTGGTCAACATATTTTCGAGATTTCCCACATGTTCTGGGGATTAGTATGGTTTTTCCTTTTCTCTATGGGCCATTGATTTATTGCTACTACAAAGAGGCCCTGTCTAAAACACTGAATTTCAGAAATGATTGGAAGCACTTTTTGGTGCCGCTGGTCATGTTTATCTACCTGTCTAACTACTACTTTGCTTCTGGGGCTGATAAATTAGCGATGTTACCCAATTGGTATTTAAATCCCATTAATGTATTGGTGATTCCTATATCTAGCGTCATTTCCCTCATTTGCTATGGAATACTCGTTCTAAGGCAAATTCGAAACTATCAAGATAAAACAGGTTCAAAAATCCTCATATCAAGAAACTGGCTCACACAAATATTTCTTGCCTTCAGCCTGTTTGTTGTTGTTTTTGTTGCTTTTCATGTACTGATCTATCTCGGGGAGTCAACGGTCCAGTCAGATTATATCATTGCATTTGGATCAGCTACATTCATCTATTTCATTGGCTATCTGGGCTTTACCAAAAGCAAGTTGTTAAATGGAATTAAGGTAGAAGAAACCAAATATCAATCGACCACATTAACTAAGGCAGCTAGCCAACACCTCTTTGAAAAGACAAACCGGCATTTAAGAGAGACAAAAGTTTTTACCGATAGTATGCTCAGACTTCCGGGACTTGCAGAGCAATTGTCAATCACCCCACATCAGCTTTCGCAGGTGATTAATGAGCACTCCGATGGCAATTTTTCGGAATTTATCAATTCATATCGTATTGAGGAAGCGAAGGAGAGAATGCAAGCAGACACACGGATTAACTTGCTGGCAATCGATGTTGGGTTTAACAACAAAACTTCCTTTCATCAGGCTTTCAAAAAATTTGTTGGGTGTTCTCCATCGGAGTATCGCGTCAGAAAGTTGAGCAGGACCACATTGAAGATGAAGTAGGCATACTACTCGCGATTCTTCAAGTTCTTGATAAAAAAACCAGTCATCTGCCAGGAGCCATTGATGTTAGCCAGATAGTAGGTCACTTCCTCATTCTCCCACTTTCTGAATTTGTTTTCTCCCGTTTCGACTGTTACTACGACCGCTGAGTTGTTGTGCATGTTCTGATTTTTGATCTGCACTTTATTGCGAAATGGACCTGCATTTGTCAGCATCATATTCAGCCAGCTATCAATCTCATTTCCCATTAGAAACTGATGAGCTTGCCATTTCGCCGGATCATCAGAAAAATTCCCGTTGATCATATTTAGCTGATTGGAAATACTATTCCTGATCAACGTGGCATTACTTTCAGCAAAGCCTTTGTGATAATTCGAAATAACATCACTGATCGCATTTGCTCTCCTTTGATACTTACGTTCATGCGTGAGTGCCCATGTTTCTCCATAGTCGGTGGATAAAAAGGATGAAAATTCGAATGAGCCCTCACTCTTAACTGTGAGGATATATTTAGACTGGAGCCTCTTTTTTTCCTTGTCTCGATACCAAAGTGCAGTCATGGTATTTTCAGAAATACTGCCCTCGAAGTTTGAAAAAGAACCATGTTCAGAATCCAGGGCAGTCATGGCTATTTTGAATGAGTCGATGGCGAAAATGGAAACTTCGCGTGCGTAGTTATTCCCTTTGAATTTTCCGCGAAAGGACTCACGAATTCCGCATCCTTCAATGGTAGGAGAGAAGTCTGAGAGACCGGTATTTTCTTCGTAATTACCTGGGGAGGTTCTATCCCTGGTTGTTACTTCCCAGTTTCCGATGATTTGATTCAGCCACTGGCCCCCGGCAGATTCACAGGTAAACTCCTGCGATAATGCTGGGATGAAAGTGATCGTAAATCCCAGTAGGATGATCAATTTTTTATTCATGACTTCATGCTTAAGTTCTTATTGAATTTTCCAGATTTTCACCGTATTGTCTCCGCTTCCGGAGACTAAAATGCCGTTGGCATATGCTATATCTGAAATGTACAAATCGTGGGCTTTTATTTCTTTTATGAGGTCTCCGTTTAGATTCCAGGTTTTCAGCATACCATCCGCACCTGCGGTAACGAAATATTCTCCGTTTTCTAAAATCTTGATTTGTGATACCATAGCCTGGTGAGCTTGGAGCACTTTGATTAAGCCACCTTCAAAGTTGCAAAGGGCAATGCTGCCGTCCTTGTGACCGGTGATGATTATTTCGGAAGTGGTTGAGGCGGCTACCGCCCGAACACCAGAAGGGTGTGGAGAAAAGGAATCGATTGGGAGCCCTTTTTTCGTCCAAGTCCTTATTGTCTTATCGTCGCTTGCGGTAAAAATGATCTTACTATTTGGTATAACGATTATGCTATTGACCTGCATGTCATGCGATTCCAAGGATGCCACGAGATCTCCATTGTACTTCCAAATTTTCGCGGTTCCATCTCTGCTGGCGGTTAGTATTGCTTTTTTTCCGGCAACCACCTTTAAGACCGCACCATTACTAGTTGCCAGTGTATCTGTTTCGTTTCCTTCGAAATCCCAGAGCAGAGCTGTGTTATCATAGCTCCCCGTTAGGATCACATTTTTATCGGCATTGTATGAAATGGATGAAACCGAGTGATTATGCCCAACCAGTTCCAATAGCTGTTTTCCATTTCGGTTCCAAACAGAGGCAACAGAATCTTTTCCCGCCACAAATACTTTGGACCCATCTGGAGAAATATCTACTCCGTAGACGGAGTTATTGAATGATAGGGTCTTGATTAGATCCTGCGCGTTGGCTGATGTGCAAATTATGATTGAAAGGGCGACTAGGACTTGTTTCACGTGGTATTCAACTATTTAGAAAGTTTAAATTTCGAACGGAAGATAGGAGCGACCTACTTTCAGGCGTTCGCCGGAGTTCAAAATTATAAACTCATCGCGCCGTTTCTTTTCCTTTCCAACGATCAGTTTCTTATTAACAAGGTACTTACGGTGTATCCTTATAAAGTCTGGTTTCAAATCCTCGGCCATTTGATCCAGGGTTGTACGTTTGATCATAGAGCTTTGTTCGGTGTGAATTTTCAAGTAGTGGTCGTCCGTTTCGATCCATCGAATCAGATCTGCATTGATGGTAATTTCTTTTCTTCCCAGTGTTCCTGAGACCAGCTTCGGTTGACCGATTCTTTTTGCTTTTATAAAATAGAAACATGCAACAAGTAGTAAAAAATGAAACAAAGCCTCCTTTCCAAAGTACCGTCTGGCGTACAAGGCATCTAAAAAATTGTCGTAATAACCTGTGAGATGTAGTGCAGCATTTGACGTGACATAAAAAATGAACAAAGCCATGATTGAGACAAGAAATGCTGCGAACCAGAAAATTTTTGGGAATTTTTTCAGAATGCTTTTCCCAACACCATAAACCAATGGAAGCAACGGAATAAAAAATAGCAGTGAAATCAGTAAGTAGAGAATGGAGATCCAGGGATCATACGTGCTGTGCTTTGCGTAGCGGATCACATTTTGACCCATCAGGATTAAAAAAATGATGAGAAGGAATATGGAGGAGTGAACAAGGAATTTTGAAAACTCACTTTTAGCATTTATCATTCTCATGAATTTGTTCGAATTCATCCTTCCGTAAATCTATTGACGATTACTCAATAAAAATTCACTCCTATTTCGATATCCCAATCTCATCAAAGTTCCTATCCGTAAACCTTTATATGAGTCTCTGTGAGCCCTTTTTCCAGGAGCCATTCCTCAAGGAGCTCTTGTTTACCAACTTTTGCATGGTGAAGAAGTGTCAAACCATGCGGACCTGGGGATTTTAGAAGTGACGGATAATCGGCTACCTGCTGTATCACAAAATCCGTGTAGCCAAGAAATGCGTAGTTGAAGATATCAAGCCGTGCACCTTTGGAAATAAGGAGATCCGCCACTTCCCTGCTACCCACATGGCAAGCGCCACCGACCGCAGTTTCAAAATCTCCGCGCTTCCATTGATAGGTACAATTCAAAATCAATGGCTTGGCCTCAACGATGGTCTTTGTTTTTTCAAAATTGCCATGTCCGACAGTCACAAACTCCTTAATGTCCTCCATTCTTATGATGTCTCTGTCCTGACCCACCAACATGGTTGGAGCTGATAAAAGAACTCCGCTGCTAAGGATTCCTTTTTTTAGAAATGATTTTCGATTCATTTTTTTAGGTAAAGCAACGAGAGTGATCAGTTTGTTTGCGGCCCATAAGCGAGCATATTTCGTGAAAAGGACGGCTCGTGTCGTGAACGGGTCAACCGCAGTTCACTTAAGACTTGCCGGATTGCTCACTTTGACCTTTTCAGGAAGTCGGTAACCGTCCTTACAAAGGCTTCGGGTTTCTCAATAAAAGGGAAATGGCCACAATTATTCAGAAGCTGTCGTTCTGCATTCGGAATACTTTGCTTCAATCGAGCTCCGGCTATTTCGGTTAGTGGATCGTAATCTCCATAGATCAGCAGTGTCGGAATAGAAATTTTGGTCAGTTCCTCGTGAAAATCATATTCGGTTAGATCTTGAGCCAGATTTTGCAGCAGCTCGTTGGTTTCACCAAAATCCGTACGGATGGAGAGATTTAGGCTATCAAGAAGAGCTGGATTATGAAATTGTTGTCGGAAGCCAATTTTCATTAATTGCTCGATCGTTTGTGGTTCAAGATTTCTGAATCCTTCACTATTTAATAACTGTGCTCGATCGACGCTATCCTGTTTTGTAAATCGTTCCGCTACTTTTTGATTGTTGAGTGCCCTAACTTCAGAGCTGGCACCTACTGAATTGACGAGAACTAGAGCGTCGCAACGCTGCGGGTAGGCAGTTGCGTATTTCATTCCAAGCAAACCTCCCCAGGAATGCGCTAGAATATTAATTTTTGCAAGGCCGAGAGATTCCCTGATTCCATCAATATCCTTCAGAAAATTCTCCAGACTAATTGAGCTGGGATCGAGCTCCTTTGAAGATCCACCACTTGCTCGTTGGTCATAAAAAATCAGCTGAAACTTTTCAGAGAGTGGTGCCAAATGAGGCATGAAATAGTCGTGACTTAGTCCGGGACCACCGTGGATGATGAGGAGCGGTTCACCCTCGCCGATGATCTTATAATACAGGTTTGTTCCGTTAATTTCCTTTGTCCCTTCTTCATAAAATGGTTCGTTTCCTGTCTTCTGACAATTGGATAGCAGAATAAGCAACGTAGCGAAACCGAGCAACTTCTTCATTAAGCTTGTCATTTTGAGATGGTAAAAAAGTAAATAAAACCGAGCTAAAATAGATTTGAGGAGGTTTTGTTTCGCGAAAAGGGTGCTAGCTGTCGTGAAAAGACAGATTCCTAGGTAGGTATTCAATTACAATTTACGGAAAGTTGTTTTAATGAATTATCCCATAATTTTATACCCATGACAAGCGTACAGACGGTAGATGTTGAGAAAGTTGGCAGAGAATCATCAAAATCCACACCCGATTTGGTTGTAACGGAAGAGCCTCTGGAGATCCGGTTGGGATATGGAACAGAAGATTCCAGAGAGCAAATGTCGCTGGCTGTAACGATGCGTACACCGACTTCCGATGAAGAACTAAGCTTGGGGTTTTTGTTTAGCGAGGGAGTGATCAATTCCATTGACGAAGTCTTGAGTGTGAAATATTGCGATGATTTGGGTACTGTTGAGAATCGTGAGAATGTAATTCGGGTAGAGCTTTCTCCTGCCGTACAACTTGATCCTAAGCAATTCAATAGAAATTTCTATACAACTTCCAGTTGTGGTGTTTGTGGAAAAGCCGCCATCGAAGCGATCAATGTGACCTGCAATACTCTTCCGAATGATTCGATACGAATCGACCAGAAGTTGGTATTTGACTTGCCACAAAAACTTCGTGAAGCACAAGAAGTGTTTAAGCACACAGGTGGACTCCATGCCTCGGCCATTTTTGATCTTGAAGGAAATCTACTTGCACATCGGGAAGATGTGGGGCGACACAATGCATTGGATAAACTTGTTGGGTACTTCTTAAAAACAGATATGAACCTGCTGAAAACTTCGATTCTACTTTTAAGTGGTAGAATCAGCTTTGAGTTGGTGCAGAAGGCTGTCCGTGCTGGTATTCCTGTAATTGCTGCCGTTGGTGCTCCGTCAAGCCTGGCTGTTGATATGGCGAAGGATTTTGGAGTCACGCTTATTGGATTTCTTGGGGATAAGAAGTTCAACCTCTACAATGCAAAACAGCGCATTACATTTTAGTAATAGTCTTTACCCGGCTCATTTGTCCGCTGATCATCTAAACAACCTTCTCTAGCCTCAAAATCGAGGAAAATTGAGGATTAATTGCTTACTTTAATAGTTTAAAGTACAATAATTGAAAATATTAGGATGTCCCCTTCGGGGGACCACAGGGGTGTTTCTTGATTTCTGATTGAACTTGTTTTTGAAAAACACCCTCCTAACCTCCCTCAAGGGAGGAATTATAAAATACTAAATAGTATGTCAGATAATCTGAGTTCATTGTCGGGAAGAAAAGGGTTAGAGAAGAACCTTTTTGAGCAGTTGGTAGATAAATCAAAGGTCGGAGGCACGCCTGAGAACGAAGAATTACGGGCGCTTGCCCATGAGTACCTGATGGGTGAGGCCATTACCTATGGGACCGCTTCATTTTATGATTTTCTGAAGAAAGAGCACGAAGGTGTTAAAGCACATGTTTGCAACGGAAGTGCGTGTCTTGTAGCTGGCACGCAGGACAACGTTAAGGAGAAGCTTTCGAAACACTTCAAAGCCGAAGAAATTGGACACATGTGCTGTCTGGGCAGATGCCATGAGAACAGCGCCTTTAACATCGATGGGAACAACTACTCTGGAGACTCGATTGATAGGCTCAGTACGATTACGAAAGACCAAAACCCTATCCTTGACAAATACAGGGTGGATGGTAATGTCGACAATCCAGTTCTCACAGGAGCGCCGATGACAGCCTCTCAGTATGCGACGCTTTTTCAAAAAATATTGTCAAACGGTCCGGAATGGACGTTGCAGCAAATCAAAGATTCAAACATCAGAGGTCGTGGTGGCGCAGGTTTTCCAATGGGCTTCAAACTTGAGTCTTGCAAGAATGTGGAGGGAGAGCAAAAATTTATTGTGTGCAATGCGGATGAAGGCGATCCTGGAGCGTATTCCGATCGCTATCTTTTGGAGGAGCAGCCGATGTTGGTGCTCTTTGGAATGATGGTTTCCGGCTACATCGTAGGTGCGGATAAAGGAGCTGTGTATATCAGGGGAGAGTATCCTGAATCCGTAAGAGCTGTGGCGAAGGCAGTAGAGGAACTTGCAGAGTTCAACATGCATGGTGAAAGTATTGGCGGCTCAGATTTCAACTTCAATTTCAAGGTAATTGAGGGAGCCGGAGCGTATATCTGCGGTGAAGAGACTGCCTTGTTATCTTCACTGGAAGGGCAAAGACCAGAAGTTCGTGTTCGTCCTCCATATCCAACGCAAGAAGGCCTGTTCAATAAGCCGACAGTAGTGAATAATGTGGAGACTCAGTCTGCGGTGGCGTGGATCATTGAAAATGGAGGAAAGCAATATGCGGAACTGGGGACGGGAAAATCGACTGGAACCAAGCTAGTATGTTTGGATTCCTTCTTTGTAAATCCGGGGATGTACGAGGTAGAAATGGGAACTCTATTTAAGGAAGTAGTTTATGATTTTGGTGGAGGTTTTAAAGAAAATGTGAAAGCTGTGCACGTTGGTGGTCCACTTGGTGGAATTGTTCCAACACATAAAATTGAAGAGTTAAGTCTGGATTTTGAGAGCTTCGCAAATGCAGGATTTTTATTAGGGCATGCTGGAATTGTGTCTGTTCCCGAGAAGTTTCCCATGATTCATTATCTCGAGCATTTGTTTGAGTTTACAGGAGATGAGTCGTGTGGCAAGTGTTTTCCATGCAGCATAGGTTCTGTTCGAGGGAAAGAAATGATCCAGAAAGCAAGAGATGGCGAAATGAAAATGGATCGTCAACTTTTGGATGACCTGCTGGAGACAATGGAAGACGGATCATTATGCGCGTTGGGAGGTGGATTGCCGCTGGGAGTTAAAAATGCGCTGCACTATTTTGAGGAAGAACTAATGAACTATTTTAAGTAAAGAACATGAGTACCCCAAACAATGTAGTTTTCATAAATAACGAAGAGCACACATTTGAGCAAGGAGAGACCATTCTCAAAATGCTTCGAAGGGCAATGGGCGACGACCCTGTTCCGACCCTTTGCGATGCACCTAATTTGAAGCCATTCGGCTCATGTCGGGTATGCAGTGTAGAAGTAGCATTGCAGCAAGATGGGCCTCGAAAAGTGCAGGCTTCATGCCATACACCTGTGATGGCAAACTCCTACATCTACACACATTCTGAGAAAGTGGAGCGCATCCGAAAAAATATTGTGGAGTTGGTGCTTACGGATTATCCAAAAGAGCAATTCGAGGAGGCTAATGCTTCGCAGAACGAACTGAAGAAGGTAGCTGGTCAGGTTGGTATTGAAATGAGTGATGTCAGATATGAACCTGGAAAGAATCATTTTGACCGCATTCCCGATGAACAGCACGCCTACATGCGAGCAAGCATGGATTCCTGTATCAACTGCTATCGATGCATCCGAGCGTGTGATGAAGTGCAGGGCGAAATGGTGCTGACCATGGAGGGGAGAGGATTTGATAGCGAAGTGGTCATGGGAATGAACGAAGGTTTCAAAGAATCAGATTGCGTTTCCTGCGGTGCTTGTAGTCAGGCCTGCCCGACAGGGGCAATCACGGACATCTTCGCTTCAAAATTCAATGATGCCCCCGAGACAGAACGAACGGTTTGCACCTACTGTGGAGTTGGTTGTAATTTGGAAGTAGCTACAAAAGATGGAGAGATCGTCAGTATTACCGCACCGTACGATGCTGAAGTAAACGAAGGGCACACCTGTCTGAAAGGCCGGTATGCATTCCAATTCTACAATCACCCGGAACGCCTGACCACACCGATGGTTCGCCGTGATGGAACGCTTCAGCCTGCAACATGGGATGAGGCCTATGACTACATGGTGGATAAATTAACCAAAATACGAGATGAAAATGGCTCAGATGCGATTGCTGGTATTTCTTCTGCGCGAACGCCAAATGAGGAAAACTACCTCATGCAGAAATTCATTCGCGCGGTGATCGGTTCTAACAATATTGATTGCTGTGCGAGAGTTTGTCATTCCCCCACAGCGCTGGGCATGCAACGATCGTTTGGAACAGGAGCAGCCACCAACTCGGTGGTAGATATTAAGTACACGGACTGTATGATGATCATCGGTGCAAATCCTACTGCAGCTCACCCGGTGACAGGAGCAAGAATGAAGCAAGCCGCCATGAAAGGCACTAAACTGATCGTTATTGACCCCAGAGAAATCGAATTGGCCAAGTACGCAGATTTCCATTTGCAACTGCGACCGGGCACAAATGTGGCGTTGCTGAATATGATGTTGTATTACATAGTCACGGATGATCTTGCTGATAAAGAGTTTATTACAAATCGTACGGAGGGATACGATGATTTTGTGACTAAAATCAAGCAACTTGATGTGGCGAAAATGGAGCAAATCACTGGGGTCGACCGAGAGTTGGTTCGTGGGGCCGCGAAATGTTATGCCACTGCGCCGAATGCCATGTCTTTCCATGGGCTAGGTGTTACGGAGCATTCACAAGGTACATTCACGGTGATGCAGATTGCTGATTTGGCAATGGTCACAGGAAATATTGGACGACGAGGAGTAGGTGTAAATCCACTTCGTGGACAGAACAACGTGCAGGGAGCTGCCGACATGGGTGCACAGCCACATCAAGGTGCTGGGTATATGGATGTGACAAACCCAGACGTTCACAAACAGTATCAAGAATTTTATGGTGCTGATCTACCACAACACGTCGGATACAAAATCCCAGAGATGTTTGATGCAGCGATTTCTGGAGATCTAAAAGCACTTTGGATCATTGGTGAGGATGTTGTGCAAACTGATCCGAATACCGACAAGGTAAAAAAGGCACTTACAAATCTTGACATGCTCGTTGTTCAAGAGCTTTTCATGACGGAGACCGCGCTGCTGGCAGACGTTCTTTTGCCTGGAGCTTCCTTCTTGGAGAAATCAGGAACGTTTACAAACGGGGAGCGAAGAGTGCAACGGGTCAATCAGGTGGTCGAACCACTGGAGGGCACGAAACCTGATGGGCAGATTATCATTGATGTGATGAATCGCATGGGCTACAAGCAAGCAGATTATGCGCCAGATACCATGTTGGAAGAAATTTCGCAGATTGTTCCTTTCTTCAAAGGAATTACGTGGGAGGGACTTGGCAAGAATGGAAAACAATGGCCAGTACCAGAAGACGGTTCAAGTACTGAGATTATTCACATTGACCAATTCAAAATTGGACGTGGAAAAATCACGTACCACGACTGGAAAGAGTCAGCAGAGATTGAGGAGCACGGTGAAGAGTATCCATATATCATCACCACGAACAGAGAATTGGAGCACTACAACTGTGGTGCGATGACACGCCGAACAAACAACGTAGATATCCTGACGGAAGATGTTTTATTGATGAATCCGAAGGACGCGAAAGACAACAAAATTGAAGATGGAGATTTTGTTTGCGTCACCTCAGCGCGGGGAAAAGTGGATATTAAGGCACGAATAACCGAGGAAGTAAAACCGGGAGTGATGAGCACAACCTTTCATTTTCCGGAAATCATGGTCAACCTAATTACCAGCGACGTTCACGATTCAGAGGCAAAGTGCCCGGAATACAAAGTGGTGGCAGCTAAAGTGCGGAAGTCCAAAGGAAAGTATGCCGAGAAATCGGAGGAGCAATTGGCGAAAGCGTAGAGATGTGACTTTCTGTAGTTGGACGAACATTTACCCGTACGTCATGCTGAATTTATTTCAGCATCTTCATAGTCTCTCGAAGTACAATTGCCAGGTACTGTCTAGGCAACCAAGCCTTTTGGCAAACTCGTCACTAATAGCAATTTGCAGGGAGTAGATTACTTTGGAAGACCCTGAAACAAGTTCAGGGTGACTCACCGTCTTTGTGAATACTCTCACCTATCACGTCATGCTGAACTCGTTTCAGCATCTTTCATTCTCCATTCCCAACACTTTTCACCGTTTGCAGCTTTGATTAAACCATACTAGAAGGTGCTCGTTTACTTTCATCAAACCTAAGACATGAAATCACTTGTTTCAATAGTAGCCCTATCCATTGCCCTTTTTAGTAATTGTTCGTCAAAAACAGACAAACGTACAGCTGAGATAGAATATGGAACACTTATCGTTCCCGAAAATAGAACCAAATCTGACTCGAGAGACATCTCTATCACGTATGCTCGAATTGGAAAGACTGGAGGAGGGAAACGACCACCCATCGTTTTTTTACAAGGAGGTCCAGGTGGTAGTTCGCTGGCAATGGTGCAATTTTTTACCAACAGCCCCTTGAGGAGGAATCACGACATCATCCTTTTTGATGCCCGAGGAACTGGCCGATCCAGTGCTTTTTGTAAAGACGCAGGTAACCAGTTTATGGAGGTAATGGCTGAGGATTTATCCATTGACGGGGAGTATGAAGGGACCTTAGCAATCTGCAATACATGCAAGGAAGAACTTGAAGAAAATAAGGTGGACGTTGCTGGATATAACAGCGTGGAGAATGCCGCAGATCTGGAAGCACTTCGTCAGGAACTTGGAATTGACAAATGGATTTTGCTCGGAGGATCCTACGGTACAAGATTAGGTCTTACTTATTTGAGAGAGTACAAAGCAGCGGAAGCCGCTATTCTGATGGGACTTTTTCCAGCCGAAATTAACATCTACGAAGGTTTACTGAAAGGGCTAGACACCTCTCTGGAAAGATTGTTCGTCTCATGCACGAATGATCCCGCCTGCAACGATAGGTACCCCCAACTCCGACAGACTTTTTATTCATTGATGGAGGATTTGAGAACTATACCGAAGACCATCGACTATCAAGGAGACGATTTTGTTATAAATGCGCAAGATGCATTGCTACTCATTCATCAAATGTTGTATGCACGCCAGACCATCGAGCAGGTGCCTGCTTTTATCATTTCCTTGAAAAATGGAGAAACTGGGAGATTGACACAATCTATTGGACAAACGGCTCAGCGTTTGTCCTTTATCAATGCAGCCACTTACTGGTCCGTGCAAGCCAATGAGGAAGTACAATTCAATAGAGAAAATAGCATTGGAGGTCAGTTGGATACCTACCCCCATCTTGCTCCAGGCCCGGCGTTTTTTGCGAGTGATCAGAAGATACTAGAACAATGGCATCCATATCGAGCAGATGCGAGAGAGAACCAACGAATTGTGGTAGAAACGCCTATACTAATCGTTAATGGCGAATTTGATCCTATCACACCAATGACGAATGCAGAGGGCATGCTTGAGTATTTACCAAACGCTTCATTGGTGAGATTTCCGTATGACGGACATACTGTTTTTAATCCTTGTTTCTTTAGCCTGGTGGAAGATTTTGTTTCTGGAAACTATCAAGCCCTGGATGTTTCTTGCGCAGAGCGTGGGTCTCTGAATTGGAGGTAGAAATTTGTATGAATCATAAAAGATACTCTAGCGTCGTTGTTTCTTCTTTAGATAACAACGTGATTTTTCTCGCGCTTCTGGCATCATTCCATTTGGTTCGGAAAGCACCATCGACCCAATCTGTAAGAACGGTTGGGTGGATGTAAGAAGACCTGCAGACGGTGGGAGTATTCCCTAAGTCAGAAGAAACAGTTTTCACTACTTCATTTGATACCTTCTTTCTTGCAGTCAAAGTGTCTGGGTCTAGTTGTTCCGAAAGTCGATGAGCAGTCTTGGATGTTGCTGCCCAGGTTCTAAAGTCCTTCGCAGTCACTTTGCCAAACTTATGTGTTATGGCATCAAGGTATTCGTTGATATGATGAGACTTGATATCGAAGTCCTTACCATGCTGATCTTCGTACCTGAACAGGTCTTGTGTTTTCTTTCTGCCACCTACCGCACCAGAAGCATCTATAAGCTGAGCCAAGTCATCTTCCCAGATTCTTCTTTTCCAGAGTTTTCCTGATTTGCCTGTGAACTCAAAAATAGCATCAAGTTTTCCCTCGGCATTTTTTGAGCGGTCAATCTTCATATGTCCCTCCTTTATCGTAGTCAAGCCATATGATTTGTTCTTTCTGGCGTATTCGTCGTTCCCAACACGGAAGTGATACAGGTCGATCAACTTTACGACCAAAGCAACCACCTTGTCTTTCGGCATTCCATTAAGCTGCAGATCAATTTCAACTCTTTTTCGAATGGAAGGTAAAATTTTAGCAAAACCTGTCATACTATCAAATTTCTTTGCGGCTTGTGCTGCTGTCCAAATTTCATGGTAGCGGTATTGCAGACGTCCTTTGGCATCTTTTCCAGTTGCTTGCAGGTTCGCATCTCCGTCTGGGCAAATCCAAACAGATTCCCATGCCGGGGGAAGAACGAGTTTGTTGCAGCGCTCGATCGTTTTCTTGTCTGAAATCAGTTTGCCTTTTTCGTTATAGTACTCCCAGACGAAGGTCTTCTTTTTGTTTCTGGTAACTATCTTTTTTTTACGTGTAATGCCCTTTCCTTCCATGGTGAGTGGGTGTTATTTTACTGTGGTTCGCAGTTGTATGACGATCGAAAGATACCGATTTCTCTCATTATCCAAAATGGAATGATGCCTTCACTTAGCTTTAACTTTTGGTATTTAGATGGCTTTTACCGTGATTCACGGCGCGATGGCCAAAACGATATTAATAGCTACTGAAAAACCTTTTGCCGAAGCAGCACTGCAGCAGATGCGCCAAGAGGTAGAAGCAACCGATGGATTCATCCTAAAACTGCTTGAACATTATACAAGTATGGACGAATTGCAGGATGCAATCGCAGATGTAGACGCTGTCGTCGTTCGCAGTGATATCATGTCTGCCAGTACTATTGGGATGTCAAAGAAGTTGAAGGTTATCGTAAGGGCTGGGGCTGGTTATGACAACGTTGATATTGCCGCCGCTACAGAGAAAGGTATCGTTGTGATGAATACACCGGGACAGAATTCGAATGCAGTTGCTGAGTTGGGGTTTGGACTTATGCTCGGACTAATTCGAAGAAAGTATCTGGGAGGTGCCGGATCGGAGCTTATGGGGAAAACCATTGGTATGCATGGATTTGGATACATTGGAAAATGCATGGCGAGAATTGCGAAAGGATTCAATATGGAGACGATTGCGTTTGATCCATACGTTGATCAGCAGTCAATCCTGGCTCTGGGGGTTAGGCGATGTGAATCCGTAGAGGATTTGTACAGAGAGTCTGACTTTATTTCACTTAATATCCCCGTGAATAATGGCAACGCAAAGAGTGTCAATTACGAGCTTTTATCATTATCAAAGCCTAATGCATTGTTGGTGAACACCGCACGAAAAGAACTTATTGAGGAGGAGGGACTTATGCGAATTTTGGATGAGCGACCAGCGTATATGTACGCTTCCGATATCGCCCCAACATTAAAGGTTCTGATGGAGGAAAAATTTCCAATTAGAACATTGTTCACTTCTAATAAGATGGGAGCTCAAACGGTCGAGGCGAATAGGAACGCAGGGGTCGCTGCTGTCAAGCAAATTATTGACTATTTCACGAAGGGAGATACCACGTTCAAAGTCAATTAGCTTTAACTAAGGTGAGTTTGGTATAAGAAAGAAAGAAAAACGTCTCTAATCCCCTCCAACGGAGGGGTAGGGGTGGGTTTTAAAGAAATGTGTATTCTTTCTGATCAATTTTTATTCAAAAGGATGATTTTATGTTTAACCCACCTCTTCCTCCTCTCGGGGAGGAGAGTTATTATATCATTTTGAATAAAAAATTGATTTTCTTATTCCGAACTCACGTTAACCAGAGTACTCATTTTTTCAATGCTTAGCTCCAAAATTTGGATCACCTCCTCATACGTTTCGTCATTATTAAATTCCAAGAGCTGATGCTTGTAATTCCATTCGGGGTTGAGCTCCGAAATGCTTTTACGTACCACATTTAGTCCAGCCGCCCGATGGTTGAAATCTCCAGTTAGATCTAGATACGCCTGCTTCAAACAGCAGTACAGACTCCATTTTTTACCCCTGATGTCGTCTTCACATTTTCGATCATCTTCGTGGTTCCATGAAGTTCTTTCACCTAGGAGTTGCTTTGCTCTTTGCAAAACCTCCAGATCAATTTTTCTGTTTGGTGCCTGAAAACCCCAATTGAAAGACATCAAAAGTTTGTCACTCGACATTTTGATTTTTGTCAATGGATACCAGCTGTTGTTGGTTTTGATCATCCATTCTTCGGCAGTTCCAGTCTTGTTCTTGGCAACCGTGAAATTCATTGTCCCGAAACGCTCGCCTGTCATTATGCCTTTAGCGTTAGCTAAATTCTTCTGATCATCTGCTAGGGTCAGTTGGATTTCTTCGTACCATTTGGGGCTCATGGAGCCTACATAGGAACCGTCAATATAGTGGAGCTTGAATTGAATTTTTTGCGCCAGACCCTCATGGCCAACGCATGATACAAAAGCAACGAAAAGCTGAATTAGAAACTTCATTCACTTTCAATTCATAAACATCGTAATAACAACGCTTGCTATCAATAGTATTGCAAATAGTACATTGACTTTTGCTGATAAACCTCTGGAACCTAGCCTGGAACCGATAATTGAACCTGCGTATGCCCAGGCCAAATCAAAAGCCAATGTTAGTGAGATTGCCCAAACGACGACAAGAATAAAACTCTCGTAATAACCATCTCCCTGTTTCACAAACTGTGATACCGTAGCAATAATGGCAAAGTAAGCCTTTGGGTTCAGGAGAGCAAGAGGAATTCCTTTTAAGAAACCGAGTTGCTTAGGCCCATCAGATTTAACTGTTGTTGCGGTAGCAATCTTATAAGCCAGATAGAAAATGTAAAAGAGACTGACCCATTTAAAGATTAAGTGTACGGTAGGATACTCAGTAAACAGCACCATTAGACCAAAGGCAACCATGACGAAGATGATCACCAGACCCAGTAGCCCACCTAGCACGTAGGTAATCGTCCTGCGAAATCCGAACGCTGCACCGCTTGCAGCAATACTCATCGTCGCTGGTCCTGGAGTTCCATAAAGCGCAGTAACAAAAAGTAAGAAAGTTAGGAAAGGTTCTGGAGTCACATCTCTGACTACTCAGCCAAAGTCACGCTTCTCTCCACACTGTTGAAAGGACCTGCAATAGCATTGCCTTCAGCATCGATAAGTTCCAATTTGATGTTCACTTCACCCAATGGAAGTCCTTCGATGTAGTACGGCGCCCATTCATCGATCATGAACTCTTTGCCATTGATCGTGGCTCGCACTTTATTTCCTTCGGGAGAAATGGTTGTATTCAAAAGGTAAAAATCGAGCATCAACTTCTTCGTGTCTGCACCTTTGTATGTTCCTTTTGGTCGGCTATAAAAAAGGTGTGGAGCAGTGAGATCTGCTTCTTCAACCCCTGCACCACCAACATTTAGGTTTTCAACCTGAAAAGCTCCCGGGCTTTTCACACTCTCATGATATGACCTTGATAGAAATGCCAGTACCACGTAATTCCCATCTTCCAGCTGATTGGAAACTCCAGGCATGTAGTGTGCTGAGTATGGTCCATTGTTGACAATGAAATGAATGTGCTGCCCTTTGCCAGAATTGGCAATACCACGAGTGGCAGCATCTTCTGTTTGAGCCCCTAATTCATAGCCAGTTACGTCAAATGAATAATTTACCGAATTTGATGAGTCATTTGGTTCGATCGATACGTCAGCTTTTACAAGCGAAGCATCTGGAAACTGAGGTGAAGCAGGCGCTTTTGTTAGCGTGATTGCTGGACCAATGGTTTGCGTACTGCTAGCAGATTTCTCCTCCGATTTCTGTGGAGTTGAGCATGAAACGATTACTGAAATAAATAGAAGTATGGTTAGATTTTTCATTGCTTTGGTTTTAGAGTATTAAAGATAAAAAAGCCCGCACGGAGCGGGCTAGTTTATTAAGATTTTTTGATATTATTTATCCTTGAGGAAGTTTCGAAGCACGTAATTCAGGATTCCGCCATGTTTGTAGTATTCTACATCCACACCAGAATCAAGTCTCAATTTAGCTTTGAATTCAATACTAGATCCGTCAGGTTTTGTCGCGGATACATCCACTATTTTCCCAGGAGTCAAATCGGAGGAAATTCCCGAAATATCGTACGTTTCATCTCCTTTTAAGCCGAGTGTGTCTTGGGTTTCTCCCTCCATGAATACAAGTGGTAGAACGCCCATTCCAACTAAGTTTGATCTGTGAATTCGTTCGAAACTTTCCGTTATCACGGCTTTCACACCTAGTAGGGTTGTGCCTTTGGCTGCCCAGTCTCTGGAAGAACCAGATCCATATTCCTTGCCGCCGATCACGACCAATGGTGTTCCTGTATCCTGATATTTCATGGAAGCATCATAAACAGGAATCTCTTCGCCTGTAGGATGATACGTAGTCCATCCACCTTCTCGGGATGCTAGCTTGTTCTTTATCCGAACGTTTGCAAAGGTACCTCGCATCATCACCTCGTGGTTTCCTCGACGTGATCCGTAGGAGTTAAAATCTCTTTGTGCTACACCGTTAGAGACAAGATATTGACCCGCAGGATGTTCAGGCTGGAACTTTCCAGCTGGCGAAATGTGATCAGTGGTGATCATATCTCCAAGCTGCAATAACACGCTTGCCCCTTTTATATCTTCTGGGTTGGCTACATCTTCCGAGATGTTCTGGAAAAATGGAGCTTCCTGAATGTAAGTGGATTTGTCATCCCACTTATAAGTCATTCCAGTTGGGGCATCCAGCGCCTTCCATGTGTCATCACCATCGAATGCGGATGCGTAGGTTTTTGCGTAGTCTGCTGGTGTCACCACTCTGTTCATTACCTCGTTGATCTCGGCATTGGATGGCCAGATGTCTTTGAGATAAACAGGATTTCCATCTTGATCCTCGCCCAAAGAATCATTGTTCATATCGAAGTCCATGGTGCCCGCAATCGCATATGCCACGACTAGCATTGGGGAAGCCAGGAAGTTCATCTGGATGTTTGGATGAATACGTGCTTCGAAGTTTCTATTTCCCGAGAGAGCCGAACAAACGACCATATCATTGTCAATTACGGCTTTTTGAACTTCGGGTATCATATCCCCCGAGTTTCCAATACACGTGGTACAACCGTAGCCCACAACATAGAAATTCAATGCTTCAAGCTCTTTTAGTAGCTCCGACTTCTCAAGGTATTCGGTGACCACCCGAGAACCGGGAGCCAATGAGGTCTTTACCCAAGGTTTTACTTTCAGTCCTTTCTCCAGTGCTTTTTTTGCAACCAAACCTGATCCAAGCATGACACTTGGATTAGAGGTGTTTGTACACGAAGTAATCGCTGCTATCACAACAGACGCGTCATTCAACGTAAAGTCTCCATGATCAGCTGTCGATAATTCGATGCTTTGTCTCTTTGAACCATACTCGTCCAAAAGTCTGCCCAACTGAGGCTTGGCTTCTCTTAGCAATATTTTATCCTGTGGTCTTTTTGGACCTGAAATGGTAGGCTCCACTATTCCAAGATCCAACTCAATCACATCGGTATATTCGATCTCGGCATTGTCGTCTCTCCAAAGCATATTTTCTTTTGCATAGGCTTCTACCATATCGATATGTGCTTCAGACCGATTTGTCTTACGCATGTAATCCAACGTCTGAGAGTCTATAGGCCAATGCGTGTCAGTACAGCCAAATTCCGGTGACATGTTAGAGATCGTAGCTCGATCAGTCACGGCAAGATTTGCAAGTCCTGGGCCAAATACTTCAACTATTTTCCCTACTACTCCATAGTCTCTGAGTAGTCTGGTTATGGTAAGTACTAAATCTGTGGACGTGGTACCTTCGATCATTTTACCAGTGATTTTAAGGCCAATCACTTGTGGAAGGATCATGTAGATCGGTTGACCGAGCATGGCTGCTTCCGCCTCAATTCCACCCACTCCCCATCCAAGTACGCCAATTCCATTTACCATTGGTGTATGAGAATCTGTCCCGACCAACGTATCTGGAAATAGGTACCCGTCTCTCTCTATTACACCTTTGGCCAAATACTCAAGATTCACTTGATGGCAAATACCCATTCCAGGAGGCACTACACTGAAGTTGTCAAAGGCCTGCTGACCCCATTTTAGGAGCTTGTACCTTTCTTCATTTCGCTCGTACTCCAGATCTACATTTTTTTGATAGGAATCTGCGCCTCCAAAATGATCCACAACTACAGAGTGGTCAATGACCATATCTGCGGGAACAATTGGGTTGGTTTTTTGTGTGTCTTTGCCTTTTCTGGCAACTTCTGCTCGAATTGAGGCGATGTCAACAACAGCAGGTACGCCAGTAAAATCTTGCATTAGAACTCGTGCTGGAGAATAAGGAATGTCCTTCACACCTGCAGTATTCTTCCAATCAAGCACTGTTTCTAGATGTTCCTCTGTGACTGCAAACGCATCGTAGTTACGGATGACGTTTTCTAGTAATATCCGGATCGAGTAGGGGAGTTTTTTAACGATCGGTTTTTTCTTCGATAATTCGAAAAGACTAAAATATTTTTGGGTTCCGAGTTGGGATGGGAGTTGTTTTTCGATTCCAAAGAAATCCTGTGCCATAGGTTGCGTTTTTTAGTATTGATAATGTGTGTTCAGCTGAAAAAGTTCAGCGGAGGCCAAAGATAATCGATTTGAGATTTGAAGATTTGGGATTGGAGAGTTTTTACTTTTATTGATATACTTAATTTGACAATCAAGTAATTCCTATCAAGCTAATCAATTTTCAATCCCGTTAAAAACTCCATCGTATCCATATTATCTGCATAATCCCACAATTCAGGACTCTGAGCGCTTCCAAGAGGAAGATATCCATGCCCGACAATGCATTGAATTTTCTCTTCGTTCGACTTCAGTACCTTTTTTAGCGTTTCAGCACTATCATATTCTTGATGATATAGCACCGATATTGGAGAGACTAAATCATCAGTAGAAACAGTCAACAGGAAGCCCGTATCTAAATGCGAAGTCTTGTTTACCAGATAGATAGACTTGTGATAATCGTAGTTGTTGCGATACTTGTGGTGATGGATGATTGAATTAAATGTTTCGAAGTGAGGAAAGCACTCTTTTAGATCGAAGCCTTTTGGCGTGAATATTTTTGAGACATTTCTACAGCCTAGGCCAAAGTAGGAAAAGATGTCAACCCCAAGATCTCTAATTTCATCTCCAGATTCGTTTCCATCTAAAACAGCTACTGAAGTACGGTTTTTTCTGATAACGTGAGGAATATCTTTAAAATAGTATTCAAAATATCTAGCAGTATTGTCGCTACCTGTGGCAATTACGGCGTCAGTATTATTTAATCGCTCCCGTATCTCAATGTTTTTCTTGAGTCTAGGCTCGATTTTCAGTATCCAATCGACCAGCGTGCTGGTAAGAAATTGATCGTCTGAACTGGGTTTTATCGCAGCAAAATGTCCAGAAATGAGAACACAAAGAAGATCGTGAAACCCCACCAATGGAATATTTCCAGCCATGACGATACCCACGATTTTTGGAAGCTTTTCACTTAAAGAATAGTCAGACGTCCATTTTTTTAATTTCTCATCTTCTAACATAAAAGAGATTCCTTCCAGAGCGTTTTTGACACTTTCCCTTGTAAACCATGCGTTTGACTGACCGGCTCTTTCTGCTAGCAGATCTATATCTTCTTTCGAAAGGGCTTTAATTTTTTCACCTAGTTTTTTAAAGGCCTCAACTCTATCTTGGAGATTCATAAAAAATAAAATTAGTTCGGCACAGCCGATGGGATGCAAACATAAATGGGATTAATTTTGTTGACTCATTTTAAGACAGGTAAAAAGAATTTTTCAATGGCAATAATGATTACAGATGAATGCATCAATTGTGGTGCATGTGAACCAGAATGTCCAAATACTGCGATATACGAAGGCGGTGTTGAATGGAAGTGGGCTGATGGTACTGATCTGACACAACTTGAAATGGAAGATGGCAGCCAGGTGGATGCCAAGGAAATACAGGAACCTGTTTCCGATGAGTTTTACTACATCGTGTCTGGAAAATGCACGGAGTGTACGGGATTCCACGAAGAGCCGCAATGCGCTGCAGTTTGCCCCGTTGATTGTTGTATTCCCGATCCTGATTATGAAGAGACGGAAGAGGAGTTGACTGCAAAAAAAGAGTGGCTTCACCTCTAAGAGAAAAAATTCAGAATAACTGAAACCTTGTTTTCTTTTCTGAAGTTTCGCCAAAAGCCAAAAGCCAAAAGCCAAAAGCCAAAAGCCAAAAGCCAAAAGCCAAAAGCCAAAAGCCAAAAGCCAAAAGCCAAAAGCCAAAAGCCAAAAGCTACTTCATTCTCTTACGTTTGATTAAATAGGCTCCCAGAATTTTATCAAAAGAATCAGATGTGTTGACGGGGACAAAATCGATCTTCATCAAGCCACATTTGATCTTGAGATTCTGGTAGAACGCAACCATTTCAGATTTGTATTCTTTTTTCACCTCCCTTGGATTAACCTTCACAACCTCGTTGGTTTCGATGTCAACAAACTTGTACGGTCGATCTTCAAACTCAAAGTTTAATTCGCTTTCATGATCGGAAACATGAAAAAGGATCACCTCATGCTTGTTGTGCTTCAGATGCTGAAGGGCATTTAATAGACCATCCTCATTTGCATTTTGAAACATATCGGAGAAGATTACCACCAACGATCTCCGATGAATTTTTTGGGCAATCTCGTGAAGGACGTCACTGATATTGGTACTGGTGTTTGGCTCCTGAGTGGAGAGTTTGGCAAGCTTTCCAAGCAACAGGTTCAAATGTGATTGAGTGGATTTTACCTGGGTCTCTTCCTCGATAGTGTTTGAGAAGATCGAAAGTCCCACTGCATCACGTTGCTGAGTAAGGAGGTAACTCAGGGCGGATGCTCCAAATACGGAAAATCGAAGTTTGTCTTTATCCGGTGCAGGATAGTGCATGGAAGCTGAGTTGTCGACTAGAATGTGACACCTCAGATTGGTCTCCTCCTCATATTGCTTGGTGTACAGCCTATCTGTTCGTGCAAATACCTTCCAGTCGATATGGCGTGTACTTTCACCTTGGTTGTACAGCTTATGCTCAGCAAATTCCACAGAAAAACCATGGTAAGGAGATTTGTGAAGTCCAGTGATAAATCCGTCCACCAATTGTTTTGCAATTAGCCCCAAATTATCGAATTGGTTGATTTCAGAGAGCTTTAAGTTCATATGAGGTACAATGTTGCTATACTAACTGATTTTTGCAGATAAAAGATATAAAGACTTATATTTAGCCCTTGAATTTTTGAAATAATAAGACACCTAACAACAAACTTTAAGAAAACGTGGAAGAGAATAACGACCCAGGGAGAGACGAAATCTATTCGGAGAGAGTGAAAGCTGGAAAGCGAACCTATTTTTTTGATGTGAAGGCGACCAGATCCAACGACTATTATTTGACGATCACTGAAAGTAAAAGAAAGCCAAAAGACGATGGATTTTTCTATGAGAAGCATAAAATATTCCTTTACAAAGAGGATTTCAACAAATTCGTGACGGCATTAAACACAACTGTAGATCATGTGAAGAATGAATTGATGCCTGAGATTGATTTTTCTCAGTTTGATAAAAACAATGAAGAAGTAGCCAATGCTAGCACTAGCGTTTCTGAATCTGATTCAGACCTTAAGTGGGACTAAGTTCTTTTTAATGATAAGCGGAAAGGCTCTTGATTTCAAGAGCCTTTTTTGTTTTTAGTCGTTTCCAGCTAAATGGTGCCATACTGTTTCGACACCAATAATTTCTAATTAACATTTGATTTCAAACTTTCATAAGGGTTTTATTCTACTTTTGCGCTTCAAAATCTAGAGAATGGGACTAAAATGTGGCATTGTCGGACTACCCAACGTTGGTAAATCCACTTTATTTAACGCTTTGTCAAACGCAAAAGCTGAGGCAGCAAACTTTCCTTTTTGCACGATTGAGCCAAATATCGGTGTAATCACTGTTCCTGATGAACGCTTGGATATCCTCAAGGAACTAGTCAATCCACAAAAAGTGATCCCAACGGTGATGGAGTTTGTTGACATAGCCGGATTGGTGAAAGGAGCAAGTAAAGGTGAGGGGCTGGGTAACCAATTTTTGGCAAATATTAGAGAAGTGGATGCTATCATCCACGTAATTAGGTGCTTTGAGGACGACAATATTGTCCACGTAGCTGGGAAAGTGAATCCCGTTGAAGACAAGGAAGTAATTGATACGGAGTTACAATTGAGGGATTTAGATTCCGTGGATAAGAGAATCCAGCGTGTTGAAAAAATTGCAAAATCAGGCGATAAGGATGCAAAAGCGGAATTTGATGTGCTGGTTGCTTTCAAAGCACATTTAGAGAGTGGTCAAAATGCGAGAGCCTTGGAAATGGGTAAGGAGCAGCGCATTTGGATTAAGGAACTTCAATTGCTTACCGAAAAGCCCATCATTTATGTGGCAAATGTTGATGAAGAATCCGTTATAAAGGGAAACCTGTGGAGCAAAGCCTTACAAGAAAATACTTCACAGGAAAACACGCAAGTGATTCTTGTTTCAGCAGCAATAGAGGCGCAGATCGCAGAATTTGATGATCCAGAGGAGAAAGAAATGTTTCTAGAAGAGTATGGGTTGAAAGAATCAGGTCTGAACCGTCTGATCAAAGCTTCCTATGAATTGTTGGATTTGGTGACCTACTTCACGGCAGGAGTACAAGAAGTACGTGCCTGGACGATCAAAAGAGGGTGGAAGGCTCCACAAGCAGCGAGCGTGATCCATACAGATTTTGAAAAAGGTTTTATCAAAGCAGAGGTTATCAAATTGGAATCCTATCAGGAATTCAAAACGGAGGCTGGATGTCGCGAAGCTGGAAAGCTAGCAATAGAAGGAAAAGAGTATTTGGTGCAGGATGGAGATATTATGCACTTTAGATTCAATGTTTAGTTAGGGCATCCTTGATTATTGTTTTTGAACAAAAATTCGTTTTCATGATCTTATTTAGATGTTTTTTTAAGGAAACCTACAGTGTTGAAACCTCAGAATTGAGCAAAAACACTGAATTTTGAGGTTCAGGAGCGGCCTTGAAAAAATTCCGATCAAAAATTCAGGGCATGAAGAATGTGATGAAATCCACTGTTTGAGCGCAGCGAGTTTGGATTTCAATGCAGCTAACAGCCTGAATTTTAGGAATTTATTCACAGCCTTGGGTTTTTTGACGGTTCGCCGTTGCGATTCGTTTTTGGGCTAAGCCAAAAATGAAGAGCCCGTCCGGCTCAAGGACGTAAAAGGAATAAACAAGGAACCCCTAGTTAGCTCTTGAATTGAATTTTTTATAACCAATCAATTCGTCATTCACATTCCCAGGTTTGCGGTAGTAAACCAAAATCTCATAATCGTTCTCTGCTTGAAAGTGACTTCTTTCAAGGACATACGGCTCTACATTTACCGCATCAACCAGGTAGTGATAATCGTAGTATCCCTGCTTTAGACGCATGGAAGTGCTGTAAATACCGCTAGACTTATCGTAGCGCATAATATTATCATCCTCCAGGTTCCAGTTGTTAAATCGACCAATTACATAAACCTTTCCTTTGTACTCATCAGATTTCAAGTAGAAGTTGACATTGGCGTAATCCGCATTTAATGAAACGTCACCTGGATCGTTATTTTGAAGAATGAAATTTCCATTGACGTCACGTAGGTTCTGCGTATAGACCATCTCTCGCTGCTGATCTAAGCCCAATAATGCTTGGATTGAGCCATTTGGAAGCTTAGAAATGTTGCGGACGTTTCTTCCCGTAACACTTAGTGTTCGGAGATCAAAGAATCTAAATTCATTCCAACCTGGAAAATTATTGTCTAGAGTAAGGAGCCTGAACTCCATGTAGTTGTCATTTGGACGAATAATCGAAGGTTTGAGATTCTTTCTTGCGTCTTGCCACCGATGATTTTGAAGTAAGACAATCGAGAGATCCTGGGTAGGGTTATTTGCCTGGATATTGCCATAGTTCACACTAAAGTCTATTTGGTGATTTTCATCCCGTTTTGAGACGGTTGTGCTCAACCTGACTTGCTGCTCAATTATGGACTGATTTCTCACCACCAGAAACTTACGGTTAAACAAAATATCGTTTGGATTACCTCGTCTGTGTACGGAGAGAATGAAATTTCCGGAAATAGCAGGTTTCGGTACTTGAAATCTATAGTTGATATAACTTGGATTTGTGTTAAGGGAGAAGTCATATTCGGTAATTCTAAATGTATTAATGTCGTTCAGAAACTCCATGTCCCGAAGGATCGATTTCGTCCAGTCTTTGTTGCAGTGATAGATTTTGATAGCTAAATATTCGAATTTTTCAGTAACCAGATCAAACTGAAGGTTTAGCGTCTGGTTATCATTTAGTTCCACCACTGGATTTTCCAGCAATGCAGGCTCTCCGTTTTCCGAAGGAATCAATTGTGTCGCTCCGACGATTTCCTCATATTCATAATTGTCGAAAATCATCTTTTTTTCCACGGAGGTTGATTGCGATGGAATCGGCTCGCATCGGGTAAATAGAATTACAATTGTTAGAATAGCTAGGTTCTTCATAGATTTGAGTAGGGACTTGAAAAATACGTATTACAACTAATAATATTTGACTAGGGTCTAATTAAATACCAATTGAATGTCATTTAGTGATGAAAAGCTCATAAAAGGGTGTCAAAGGGGAAAACGAGAATTCCAACAAGCATTGTACGATAAGTACTGCGATGGAATGTACCTCGTTGCTCTGAGGTATTCTAAAATGCAGCAGGAAGCTGAAGATGTTCTCCAGGAGGCTTTTTTGAAGGTTTTTAAAAACATTAAGACTTTTCGGAAAGATTCTTCCTTGGCATATTGGATTAAAAGAATAGTTGTGAATACGGCACTTAATCATCAGCGTAGCAAGCTTTACCTCTACCCAATGGTAGATGTGACCGATCTTACCAATAGGTCCGTTGATGAAACTGCAATCTCTAACCTTTCTTATGAAGAGCTTCTGAAATTAATTCAGAAACTACCCTCTGGATGTCAGGTAATATTCAATCTGTTCGCTATTGAAGGCTATAAGCACAGCGAAATAGCAGAATTACTTCAGATAAGTGAAGGAACTTCCAAATCTCAGTACTCAAGAGCTAAATCGATTTTATCCCAAAGTATTTTGGGACAGGAGCAAAGAAGATATGGATCAGGAGAGTTTTGAGTCGTTGATGAAATCCAAAATGGATGAAGGCGGGGTTAGACCTCCAAAGAGGGTATGGACAGGAATTTCCAGCTCTTTGAGCGATGCGGCTATTGTCTCTCTTCAATCTTCCCACAGCCGTTACAAGTGGGTAGCTGTTGCTGCTGTCTTCATTGCAGTCTTTTCCTTCGCTTTGAACATTGATATCAGTAACCAGCAGCAAGACGTTTCCGTAACTCCTACGAGTTTTAATGCATTATTACCCACAGCTAAGGATCATTTTAGGTTTTTTGAAGTAAACAGTAATCCTACTGAGTCAGTTGAGGATTATTCAAGATCCAACATTTTATTTGTAAGAGAGAAGGCCAACGATTTAGCTTCCGCAGCCCCAATTGTGGATGTGCAAGAGGAAGAGCCAGTTTTATATGAATTAGCACAGGTAGAGAGAATTTTACCGTCCGTGGATCATGCGGAAGTTTCTGATGCTTATGTAAGCCCGTACTATGTTGCTCAGGTCAGAAGTGGGACAAAAAAACGCGAGAAACAAGAAAAAACATTTTGGGCTGGCCTTGAGGCTGGTGCTGGAAGCTTCAATCCATCATTTTCTGGAACCGATGCAATCACGAGCAATGTAGACTTCGGTGCTTTGGCCAGTAATTTGGGAGAGGAAGCATTCGTGAACCCTACCTCTACCGCTACGCAAAATGGAATGAATGAAGGGATTGCCACCTCATTGGGAATTGACTTCGGTGTGAAAGTAGGTAAACGCTGGTCTGTGGAAAGTGGAATTCAGTACACGAGCATTCAGAATCAAGCCAATGCCTCGGTGAATATTATTGACGCTTATTCTGTTCTCACAAGCGAGGTTGGTGGGGGAGCTGAAGAAGGGGATATTGCTCAGATTCGAACCAAGCAAGTAAAAGAAAGTTTTGATCAGACCTTAAATCTTGACAACAGTTTGAGCTTTACCTCGATTCCAATCAAAGCGGGCTATTCGCTGATAGATAGCAAATTGAGCCTTAGACTAAATGCAGGATTATCTGCAAACTATTTTCTAACAAGCCGCCTGACTGATCCTTCTGGCCAGATCCAAGCATCAGATCAGTCTAACGCATACAATGTCTGGTCTTTTGATGGCCTCACTGGATTTGAATTTGGTTACAGTATATCCAACAATTTCAATTTAACACTCGAGCCAAATTACCGTCAGTCTATTACTCCGCTTAGTGAAAGCTTAAATACACGCTCGGGATTTATGATCCAAACAGGGCTTAGATACACCATAAAGTAGCCTCCTATCCGCTTTCCGCACCACATTTAACATATCTGGTAACCTTCTATGAGAACTGAAGTATTACACTAGATGCAACTATACACGTAGTTACACCGTCTTTATCTGAACTAATCCAAAACCCATGCACAAAAGAGGATCAGTCTTTGGCTTGTTTTTTCTTCTGTTTTTCTGCGCTTTTCCTCAAGAGGAAAAGGAGCCAACCAAAAGTTATACTACTGCAAAAACTACAAGCTCGATTACGATTGATGGAAAACTTGATGATGCTGCATGGAGTCAAGTGGAGTGGGGCGGAGATTTTATCGGGAGAGAACCAGAATATAAGGTGGCTCCTTCAGAGGAGACACAATTCAAAATCCTTTACGATGACAAATTTTTGTATATAGGAGTTAGAGCCTTTGATTCAGAGCCCGAAAAAATTGTCAAGAGAATGTCCAGAAGGGACGGTTTTGATGGAGATTGGGTGGAGGTAAACATTGATAGTTACTTTGATAAGCGAACAGCGTTTTCGTTTACAGCTTCGGTTTCGGGCGTAAAGGGCGATGAATACATCTCTAACAATGGAAACAATTGGGATTCAACATGGGATCCTATCTGGTATTTGAAAACCAGTATCGATGACAAGGGTTGGATTGCGGAGTACAAAATACCGTTATCTCAGATAAGGTTTGCAGACAAGGAAAACCATACGTGGGGAATTCAACTTACTAGGCGATTTTTTAGAAAAGAAGAAAGGTCGGTTTGGCAACCTATAAGTCCCACGGATGCTGGGTGGGTGTATCGATTTGGTGAGTTAAATGGAATAAAAGGAATCAAGCCTCAAAAGCAGCTTGAAATTCAACCTTATGTGCTAGCCAAAGTTGAAAAATTCACAAAAGAAGAAGAGAATCCATTTCGTGATACAGGTAGTAATTTTGATGGTAATATCGGACTAGACGCGAAAATTGGAATTACGTCTGATATTACTCTTGATTTGACAGTTAATCCTGATTTTGGTCAGGTTGAGGCGGATCCCTCAAGAGTTAACCTATCTGCATTCCGTCTATTTTTTCGTGAACAACGCCCGTTCTTTCTGGAAGGTAACAATGTGCTGACATTCCCTACCAGTGGAGGACAAAACAACTTATTCTATTCTAGACGGATTGGGGGCCGTCCACAAGGGTCTCTGGGAGATGATGTCGACTACTCTGATACGCCAAATCAAACGAGAATACTCGGTGCTGCAAAAATCACAGGAAAGAACTCCAAAGGATTCTCTTGGGGTCTTCTTGAATCTGTTACCAACAGAGAAAAAGCTGACGTTGTGTACACCGACGGATCAAAAGGGGAGGAAGTGGTTGCTCCATTCGTGAACTTTCTGGTGGCACGGGCACAACAGGATATTAACGAGGGCAAAACTGTGGTAGGAGCTATGCTAACGAATGTTAATAGAATCGATAACCGTGTGAATGGGCTGGATCTAATACACGACAATGCTCAAAGTGGTGGCTTTGATATAGATCACAATTTCAAGGATAGGAAATATGGCATGACCTTCAAGTACATGTTTAGTCGCGTAGAAGGTACTGAAGGAGCCATTTATGAAACGCAGACTGCCTCTGAAAGATTTTTTCAACGCCCCAATAACAATCACAAGGATGTAGACTCTACACTCACATCTTTGGTAGGAAGTGCAGCAACTTTCTCCTTTGGGCGAAGAAGCGGAAACTGGAGATGGTCGCTAGGGTCGAATTATAAATCTCCCGAATTCGAGCTTAACGATATCGGATTTTTAGTTCAGACCGATGACGTCAATAATTGGGGTTGGACGCAATATCGCGTCACCAAGCCAACTAATTTATTTAGATCACAGCGCTATAATATATACTACGAGCAAAACATGGATTTTGGGGGAGTTCGAACAAACTCTGGTGGCAATCTGAATGTGAATCTGGAATTCAAGAATTATTGGGGGTTTGGTTCGGGTGTTTTTGTAGGGGGATCGCGCGTCTCGAATGCCGATTTGCGAGGAGGGCCATCCATCACGTATCCAGGAAGAGTGAATCTCTGGTACTGGGTTGGAACAAACAATCAGAAAAAAGTTCGTGCTTCATTCAATAACTGGTTTAATTGGGGCAATGAGAATTTTTCAAAAAATTCAGGAATCAATTTTAACCTGACGGTCAGACCTACGGATGCGCTCAGAATTTCCCTATCACCTAACATCAATTGGAGTAGAAATGATCTACAATACATTGATCAGGTGGACTTCAATGGGGAGACTCAGTATCTGATGGGGCGGGTGGAGCAGCAGACGTATAGTATGTCGATGAGGGCAAACTATAACATTACGCCAAACCTCACCCTAGAATTTTGGGGACAACCTTTTATCGCTTCTGGAGAGTACTCGGACTTCAAAAAAGTTCACTTGGCAAACTCTGAAAATTATAATGACAGATTTCGACTGCTTGACAATACCGAAGTTGTGTTCAATGCCGCAGACGAGGTTTACGAAGTTTTTGAGTCTGGCGGAACTTCTGCAGATTATGACTTTTCCGACCCTGATTTTAACATTGTCCAATTCAGATCAAACTTTGTGATGCGATGGGAGTACGTACCAGGCTCAACACTGTTTTTAGTTTGGTCAAACAATGGTTCCTTCTTCGATCAGTCAGATGAGAACAGCTTCAGTCAGCTGAGATCTCAACTTGGAAATCTGGAGACTACCAATACCTTTCTGGTTAAGTACACATACCGATTTATCCTGTAAATTAATTTGACTTCGTGCTAACTTTAGGGCAAATTCTTAAGAGGTAAATGTCCAAAGTAGTAATAATTGGTGCAGGTGGTGTCGGGAGAGTCACCACGTTCAAATGCGCCCAAAATTCCGAAGTGTTCAGTGAGATAGTTCTTGCATCTCGCACAAAATCACGATGTGACGAAATAGCAAACGCTATCAAACAAGATCTTGATATCCATATCCAGACGGATCAAGTGGATGCAGACCATGTAGATCAGGTTGTGGAATTGTTTCGCAAACATAATCCTGTGTTGGTAATAAATGTTGCCTTACCCTATCAGGATTTGACCATTATGGATGCCTGTCTTGAGTGCGGGGTTCACTATCTGGATACGGCGAACTATGAGCCGCCTGAGGAGGCCAAGTTTGAATATAAGTGGCAGTGGGAGTACAAGGATAGATTCGAGAAAGCGAATCTATTGGCGGTGCTCGGCTGTGGGTTTGACCCTGGGGTTACAGGAGTTTTTACTGCCAGGGCAGCTAAACATCATTTCGACGAAATTCACTATTTGGATATTGTTGATTGCAATGCTGGTGATCATGGAAAAGCATTTGCCACCAATTTTAACCCAGAGATAAATATTCGAGAGGTTACACAAAAAGGGAAGTACTGGGAGGATGGAGCGTGGGTATGCACAGAACCGCACGAGATTTCTAAGATGCTAGACTATCCAGATATTGGGCCAAAAAAGTCCTACCTGATTTATCACGAGGAGCTAGAGTCTTTGGTGAAAAATTACCCGTCGATTAAGCGTGCGAGATTTTGGATGACGTTCGGAGATGAGTATTTGACTCACCTTAGAGTGATTCAAAATATTGGGATGGCTGGAATTGAGCCAATCAATTATGAAGGAAAAGAAATCGTGCCGCTCCAATTCCTCAAAGCGGTACTACCAGACCCTGGAGGACTTGGTGAAAACTACGAAGGACAGACTTCTATTGGATGTCGCGTGAGAGGACTTAAGAACGGAGAAGAGAAGACCTATTACATTTGGAACAATTGTAGCCATGAAGAGGCATACAGGGAAACCAGAGCTCAGGGCGTATCTTTTACTACCGGTGTGCCTGCAATGACAGGAGCATTTATGATGCTTACTGGAAAATGGAATGGAAAAGGAGTATTAAATGTGGAAGAGTTTGATCCCGATCCTTTCCTTGAGAAGCTAGCGTCTTCGGGGCTTCCGTGGCATGAAAAGTCAAATGTAGAATTAGAAATGGATTAATCGTATGAGTTTAGATATCAAGCAAGTTCCAGACTACTATCGTACATATGTGCGATTCCTAAAAGATGAAAGCGTTGTTGAAGCCTTGCAACTTAGTGCGAAGGATTTTAATTATTTGTTAAATACGTTCTCCAATGAAAAAGCTAAGTACAGATATGCTGAGGGTAAATGGAGCGTAAAAGACTTGATTCAACATGTCATAGATTCAGAACGAGTTTTTGCATATCGAGCACTACGATTTGCACGGAACGATTCTGCTCAATTAGAAGGGTTCGAGCAGGATGACTATGCAACACAAGCAGCCTCAGACTCGAGAGACATCAAAGATCTAATGAGTGAATTCACATCCACCAGATATTCAACGATTAGCTTCTTCACCTCATTAAGTGAGGAGCAATTAAGCAGGAAAGGAATAGCCAGCGGGGTTGAATTTTCTGTAGAAGTATTGGGGTATGTTATCTCAGGTCACCTTATGCACCATCTGGAAGTAATACGTGAAAAATACATCTGATATTCCATCACCGTGTTTTGTCTTAGATGAGCAAAAGCTCGTTCAGAATTTAGCATGTATCAAGTCAGTCAAGGATGCTGCAGATATATCGATCATCCTGGCGTTCAAAGGCTTTTCCATGTGGAGTGTGTTCTATTTGGTTAAGGACTATGTAGTTGGTGCTGCAGCAAGCTCACTTAATGAGGTGCTCCTCTGTGATGAGCACATGAATACGAAAGCTCATACCTACTGCGTGGCATATGATCCTGAGGATTTCGCCACTATTGCTAAAAAGTCATCGCATTTAACATTCAATTCGCTTCGTCAGTACGAGCAGTTTATTGATTTGGTGCCACGCGCCACAAGTGTTGGTTTGAGAGTAAATCCAGAGTGGTCGGATGTTGAAACCGACCTCTACAATCCGTCCTCTCCGCAATCCAGATTGGGTATTCGCTCTTCAGGATTAACGGAGTTGCCAGATCGAGTCGATGGCTTACATTTCCACGTTTTGTGCGAATCCGATTCATACTCGCTAGAGAATGTTTTGGAAAATTTTGTTACTCGGTTTGGCCATCTACTGGAAAAGGTCAAATGGGTAAATATGGGCGGAGGTCATTTGATGACAAAGAAAGGGTATGACACAGAGCACTTAATTACCATCCTGAAAAAATTCAAGGAGACGCATAAGGTGGAGGTTATTCTAGAGCCAGGAAGCGCTTTTGCGTGGCAAACAGGAAATTTGACTACGACCGTTCTCGATGTGGTGGAAGGAGCTGATATGAAAACGGCGATTATTGATGCGTCTTTTACATGTCATATGCCCGATTGCCTTGAGATGCCCTACCGTCCCAATATTACTGGAGCTTCAGAAACGGAAGTGAAGGGCGCAATACCTTACCGATTAGGTGGCGTCAGTTGTCTTGCTGGCGATTATTTAGAGGAATATTGGTTTGATAGCGAGTTAGAAGAAGGAGATAAAATTGTGTTCGAAGATATGATACACTACACGATGGTAAAGACCTCCATGTTTAATGGTGTGAATCACCCATCGATAGGAATTAGAAAACTAGATGGAAGTTTTGAGCTCGTTCGAAAATTCGATTACGATGACTATCGCAACCGGTTGTCTTAATAGGCGTTTAAACTGCCAACTGCCAACTGCCAACTGCCAACTGCCAACTGCCAACTGCCAACTGCCAACTGCCAACTGCCAACTGCCAACTGCCAACTGCCAACTGCCAACTGCCAACTGCCAACCACTAATTTTTCAACTTAGGCTCAAGCTCTCCTCTCATGAATAGATTGAATTCATCGCAGCTTAAATAACCCTCTCCTGCGGAATACGGACAGGTCTTGTAAATCTCATTAAAAGCACCAGCACTGATGACAACTCCGGATCCATGACAGACAGGGCAGAGCATTTTTTCTAGTCCCCCGCAATCGTAATTTGAATTCTCTAATTCATCTTCCAATCGCTTCACTTGCCCTCGCCTTATTCTAATGTACTCATCCTCGGAAAGTTGAAGATACTTGATGGCACTTTCATAGAATCGTCCCTTTGTCCCTTTCAACTGAATGTACTTATTCAACCAGTTAATGCTTTGTTTATACTTCGCGAGGTGAAAAGAATTTCTTCCGAAATAATAGGCCACCTCTGAAGGTAGTTTCTTCATGTTTTCCAACACAAAGTGAAACTCAACTTGAGCGCTGTCATATCTCCCAGCGTTCATCATGTCTTTCCCATTGTCCATTCGTCGGAGGATTTCAGACTCACGTACAATTTGCGAGTGTGCAATCACGACGCTGAAAAACAAGATGGATGACACGATTCCTTTCATTCTAAGATCCGAATTCTTTGCAATTTAAAGCATTGATAAAGACTAATTGCCTAGGTAATTAGTACTTAACACTAATTAGCAATAAATGAACCAATATATTTGAACAATAATCAAATTCCTGCCCGTTTATACTTCAAATGTGTGTTATGAATAGATTTATTGGTGTTTTACTGCTGGTGTTCATTGTTTCAGCTGCTGCTGCACAGAATACACGTAGCACTGAAGCACCAAAACCCCCGCGACCAACCTATCAGGCTGCAAAGAAGCAGAAGAAGGGAGCTTTCGCTTTTTTGAAGAAGAAAGGGAAAAAAAATCAAGGGAAAGATGAAGTGGCCGAGTTTAGATCTAGGCTACAAAAGGTTTACAAGGAAAAGGCCAAAGAAGAGCGATTAGCAGATAAACCACGATACAAAGACCCGACATACTTCGGTCATAAGAAAAAGCCAAAGAAACGACCAGTAGGGAAGCAAAAATTCTGTAAGGTCTGTAAGATTAAGCACTAAGCTTATACAGTCTCCGAGCTTTCAGTCGAAGTCCAAAATGCGCAAGAATAGCTCTCCTCATCGATATTTCAAGAAATTCGTTGTTTAACCCACGACCCTGTGTAGCATATTTTATAACTGGACGTTGAATTTCCTTTATCATTGACAATTCCAGTGTCCATTTGGCGAATCGATCTTTCCACTCTTCGTCGTAGGTTTCCATATGCGATCTTCCATCCCAATTAAATTCCAATTGATTGTCGCTGTGATTGTACCTGTAGATGGCCGCCAGGATATTGTAGTTGTCTTCGAGGAGTTCCTTGCCTTTTGATATGTCCTGCCTCAGTTGGATCATGAAATCATCCTCCAGACCCATTGGGTTGTGTTGCTGATTATAAGCCTGAAATAGGTCTTTTATCCATTTGTTAAGCAAAGATTCCTTAGAAAAAGCCTGTACAGACTTTAATAAGTAATTTTTGTCCTGCTTGAAATATTTCTCCTCAATGAGCATCTGGTCTACAAAGATACCATTTTATGCGTTTTTGTCATGATTCACATAACCAAAAGGGCAATTCGCAGAGAATTAATTGCCCACAAAAAAAGCCGCTCAGGCACTGAGCGGCTTTCACTTTTTAAGCTTTTTGCTATTTACCCATGGTAAACTTCCAATCTCCGACTATTCCAGCAGTTCGGCCAGATGTGTCAGCAATATCAAAGGTCAATTCCAGAGTTGAAGCACTAACAACGAGAGAAACGGTCACCTCACCATCTCTACTGATAGCAGTACCAGCATCATTGGAAAAAGTCCAATTTCCCTGGCTAGGCCATACATCTTCAAATCCAGCAGGTACTCCAGCGGCTTGATAACCACCTCCATTCACTGTAGGATTGGTGATTGTCAACGTGAACCCGCTCCAGTCACCATCAGTGCTTGGAGAGCCTTCATATAGAACCTGATTTGCCGTAGCAGTCCAAGTGCCATTTAATAGATCAGCTTGTGTTTGACGGGGATCTACGTCACCTCCGCCTCCACTATCGCTAGAACAACCAATGAAAATAACTAAAGAAACGAAAACTAAGGCAGCTAGTAAGTTTGATAATTTTTTCATAGTTAAAAAGAAATGTGTCATGTTAAGTTTAAGACAGGTAAATGTAAGAATTTTTAGGTTTTATCCCTAGATAACGGAAGTAAACTGTAAATATTATAAGAGATTGTAGTCTTATAACGTGAGAAAAGTACTTGATAATATGATCTCTCTCTGCTGATTACTAGCAAGGATGAGTGGAACATTTTTGTCTCGTTCATCTAACTCCTTTTTCCACCAGTCAAATCCTTGTTCATCGAGATTTGATGTGGGTTCATCCATGAAAATCGCATTATTTTGAAAGTAAAAAGCTGTGCATAATTGTACGCGCTGCTTCATTCCAGTAGAAAAATCAGCGATTTGCTTGTCTCTCGGAAGCTGAGATTTTTGACAAATTTCAGCGGTTGACATTTTTTGTACTCGAAAGGTGGAATGGAATTGTAGAAACTCCTCAAATGTCATTTCTTCAGGAACTTCGATATAGGGGCTTGAGAAACTGATCAATTTGAATTTGTCAGGATCGGGATTCTCGCCATCATGGAGTAAAGTGCCTTCCGAAGGGGATAAGTATCCGGACAGTATTTGCAATAAAGTGGATTTACCAGAACCATTAGGACCCGTGAGAGCAATAAAATCCCCGGTTGAAACCTCGATGTCAAGATCCCTGAAAATCCAATTCTTCCCGAATTTCTTCCCAATATTTTCTGCATTAATGGTCATCTATGCAGTTAATGGTTGAATAGGAGAGCACACATAATACTTTTTTACAATCTGACTGAGTGCTTTGATGTTTGGAAGGTCTGTTGCCTCGGCTACATCTACAAGATCACCGTCCTTCTTTAAAATGTTGATCGTGCCACCTGTCGCTATGTAAGCAGAATTGCTAACTGCTCCTGTTTTTACGAAGTAGCGGGCTTGATCTAGCTCGATTTGTAGTTGCGTTGCAACTTTTGCCACAAGAGACTCGCTCAGTTTTTCATCAATCTCCTCGTTGAAAAATTCTATTTTAAACAACCTTCTGCGAAGGAGCATTTCGCTCAGCCTTCTCAATACCAGATCATCATGATTTTGCCAAAATTTAAGTGATCCCCAAATGTCACCATCATCCAAAAGAGAATAGATTTCTATGATATCTTCATCTTCTTCAAAATCCCGAGTGCCGATATTCCGTTCCAGAAAAATGGACAAAGCTGGCGTGGCTTGAACAATCACACCTTGTTGCGCTAGCTCTTTGGCTCGCTTCACAATTTCTATAAGCATTACCTCAGCTGATACGGCAACCTTGTGGAGATAGACCTGCCAATACATTAGTCGTCTTGCGTTTAGAAAATTCTCGATGCTATAAATTCCCTTCTCTTCGACGACGAGTTCTTCATCGACAACCTCCAGCATTTTTATGATCCTCTCTGAACCGATCATCCCTTCATGCACACCAGTGAAAAAACTATCCCGTTTTAGGTAGTCCAGGCGATCAAGATCCAATTGACTTGAAATCAATTGATGAAAAAATGGGCGATGATATTTCCCTTGAAACATCTCAATAGCAAGACTAATATCATGACTCATTTCCTTGTTTAGTCGCTGCATCATCCACAAGCTCAATTGTTCGTGAGTTACGCCATTTAGCAAAGAGAATTCGAGCGTGTGCGAAAACGGGCCATGCCCAACATCATGAAGAAGAATTGCAACAAGTGCAGCATTATATTCCTCCGTAGAGATTTCATGTCCTTTACTTTCTATACTCGTTAATGCTTTGTCCATTAGGTGCATAGCCCCTATAGCGTGATGGAACCTTGTGTGCTGGGCGCCTGGATACACGTAATCCGTTAGACCAAGCTGCTTTATACGCCTTAGTCGTTGAAAGTAGGAGTGCTCAATAATATCGAAAATGAGTTCGTTCGGTATGTTTATGAACCCATATACCGGATCGTTTAGGATTTTCTTTTTATTCAAATCGACTATGGGTTTGATCTTTTGTCCAAAGCTAAAAGCTACTTCGAGTTACAAGTTATCCATGATTTCGAAATCAATTAGTAGGTTGTATATAACTTTCTTCTTTATTGTTAAAAGTAGTACAGACAATCAATGCAAAAATATAAGATTTTGTGGGCCGATGATGAGATTGAGTTGCTCAAACCACACATCCTTTTTTTAGAGCAAAAAGGATATCACATGACACCCGTGAATAGTGGATCTGATGCACTGGAGGAGATCGATCACAACCAGTTTGATTTGGTTTTTCTGGATGAGAACATGCCTGGTATGACGGGTTTGGAAACGCTGAACTACATCAAATCAACGCACCCCAGTCTTCCAGTAGTAATGATTACCAAGAATGAGGCTGAAGAAATTATGGAAGAAGCGATTGGGGCAAAGATTGCGGACTACCTGATTAAGCCGCTAAATCCGAATCAGATCTTGTTATCCGTGAAGAAGATATTGGACAATAAGCGGATCATATCAGAGAAAACGAACCTGGGCTACCAGAAGGAATTCCAAAAACTTGGAATGAACGTGATGGACGCCCAGGATTATCATGATTGGAATGAAGTCTATCGGAAGCTCGTATACTGGGAGTTGAAAATTGATGAGACGGAAGATCGAAGTATGGGTGAAGTATTGAATACTCAAAAATCTGAGGCGGACGGTGCATTCTCGGATTTCATTACTTCAAATTATCAGGATTGGATCAGTACTCCTGATGTAGTCAGGCCAGTGATGTCGCACAACCTCTTAAAGAAAAAAGTGTTTCCTGAAGTAGGTGAGGAGCCAGTCTTTCTGATTGTGATTGACAATTTAAGGTACGATCAATGGAAGATTATTGAACCTGAAATCACGGAACTTTTCACTGTTGATTCCGAAGAGTTTTACTACTCAATCTTACCTACCACTACCGCTTATGCACGAAATTCCCTATTTGGGGGGATGCTACCTCTGGAGATTTCGCAACGCTATCCAGACCTTTGGGTAGGCGAAGATTCTGATGATGGGAAGAATCTACATGAAGCAGACTTGCTGAAGGCAAACTTGGCCAGAAATGGAATGGATGTAAAGTCGAGCTATCATAAAATTTTGAAAGCTGAGCAGGGAAAGCAGCTAACTGAATCGATCAAAAACCTGATGAATAATCCGCTAAATGCTATCGTGTACAACTTCGTTGACATGCTGTCACATGCGCGTACAGACATGCAGATGATTCGAGAACTTGCACCCGACGAATCAGCATACCGATCGTTAACTAAATCCTGGTTTACGCACTCCACTTTTTATGATACACTCAAGGCGCTGTCGAACCTAAAGGTCAAAGTGATGATTACAACCGATCACGGTACGATAAGGGTGAATAGAGCACAAAAAATAGTTGGCGACAAAAGCACAAACACGAACCTCAGATACAAGGTAGGAAGGAACCTGAACTTTGATGAGAAGAGTGTGTACTATACCCGTGAACCTGAAAAAATCGGACTACCAAAAACCAATCTTAGTTCCGCATTTGTCTTCGCAAGAGAGGATCATTTTTTTGCCTACCCAAACAACTACAATCACTATGTTAGGTTCTATAAAGATACTTTTCAGCACGGAGGTATCTCAATGGAGGAAGTGATTATTCCGTTCGTATGCCTATCTAGTAAATAATGGAGTTCAACTACACGGAGCAAGAACTTGAAAATGTATCGAACAAACTTCTTGACGCATTTTCAAGTGTAAATGTGTGGCTTTTCGAAGGTGAGATGGGCGCTGGGAAAACCACGCTGATTAAGTGCGTTTGTTCCAAATTGGGGGTGATTGATGAAATGACTTCACCAACATTTTCTATCATAAATGAGTACTTGACTGAGTCAGATGAGGAAGTGTATCATTTTGATTTCTATCGGATGGAGGATTCACGGGAGGCTATGAAAATTGGAATTGAAGATTACTTTTTTTCTGGGAGTCGATGCTTTATTGAGTGGCCTGAAATAGTTAGGGAGTTTTTACCTGACAAATACGTTGAAATAAGCATTAAATTAGTAGCTGATAACACCAGACACCTAATCGCAACACTCAATGAACCAACCCTCTAAAAGTGGATTTGCAAAGCTGGCTCAAGAACAAGGGCTGTATACGCAGGAGGCGCCAGCAAAAATTAAGAGAAGTAGCCAGTCACTTCAAATAGGGGTTCCAATGGAGTTGGCGTTGCAGGAGAATCGAGTGCCATTAAAACCTGCTTCCGTAGAGGTTTTAGTACAAAATGGGCATGAAATTATAATGGAGAGTGGAGCTGGGGATTCGGCCAACTTCAGCGATCAGGAGTATAGTGAGGCTGGAGCTCAGATCGTACGTAATTCCAAGCAAGTATTTGAATCCCAGATAGTCCTCAAAGTTGCACCTCCAACTGTTGATGAAATTAAGCTGATGAAAAATGGTGGTATTCTGATTTCAGCTTTCCAATCGGGAAAGCAGACAGCTAAATATCTTGAGGCGATCAATGGGAAGAAACTGACTGCGATTGGATACGAATTTATTGAGGATAAAGTAAGCGGGCTACCCTTGGTTAGAGCGATGAGTGAAATAGCGGGTAGCACTGTTATGCTAATCGCAGCTGAATATTTAAGTAGCGCGAAAGGAAAAGGAATGATCATCGGTGGAATTACGGGAGTACCTCCCACTCGTGTGGTAATTCTGGGTGCAGGTACGGTCGCAGAATTTGCCGCACGAGCTGCAATTGGTCTGGGCGCTGAGATTCGAGTTTTTGATGACCATATCTATAAGCTTCGAAGATTGAAACACACCCTAGGGATGGAAGTTTTCACCTCAACGTATGATAGCGCGGTGTTGCAGAAAGAGGTGACGGAGGCTGACGTATTGATTGGAGCAGTAAGGATGGAGAAAGGGAGAAATAAACTTCTGGTAACAGAGGAGATGGTTTCTTCAATGAAAAATGGGTCGGTTATTATCGATGTGAGCATTGATCAAGGTGGAAGCATAGAGACGTCGGAAATTACGACACACGAGAAACCTACATTTGAAAAATATGGAGTAACCCATTACTGTGTGCCAAATATTGCATCCAGAGTTGCTAGAACTGCTTCATTGGCTATCTCGAATATTTTCACGCCGATTTTACTTGAGGCTGGTGAAGAAGGAGGTCTGGATGAAATGATTTACAACCAACCAAGGATCATGAAGGGTGTGTATTCATACAAAGGAAGTCTCACGAAACTTGAGCTTGCTAAACGTTTTAATATGGCTTTTAAGGACATCAGTCTTTTTATGGCTGCAAGGTTTTGATAAAATTGACCATTTGGAAGCGCGAATAGATAATTACAGAGGTTGGGTACTTGGGTTCGATCCTGAAAAGTTGAAGTCCTCAACGGAAGAGTTGGTCATGGAAGCGGGATTTACAGTCTTGAATTTCATGGAACACTACTTTGAACCTCAGGGGTACACAGCTATATGGTTGCTCGCTGAAAGTCATTGCGCACTCCACACTTTTCCAGAACAGAAAAGATCCTATATAGAACTGTCAAGTTGTAATGTGCAGATGTACGAAGACTTCCTTCGATTGCGTGAAAATTATTTTGAACTTGCTGATTGAATAAAGGTTTTATGTCCGTAAAAAGAAGGATTTTTGAGACGCTGGAGAAGGACCACGGAGACGATAAGCTCAGCAGAAGGTTTGACATTTTCATCATGACGATGATTCTGCTAAATGTAGCAGCCGTTATCATCGAGACCGTCGATTCTATTCATGATCAAATCCCGTTGGTCTTTGAATACTTTGAGTACATCTCAGTTTTTGTCTTTTCCTTAGAGTATGTAGCTAGAGTTTGGACATGCACGTACTACGAGAAGTATAGCCATCCATTTGTTGGTAGAATCAAGTTTGCGTTTTCGTTCATGGCTATCGTGGATTTACTTGCAATTATGCCTTTCTACCTGCCTTTACTTTTTTCAATCGACGGCCGGGTTTTGAGAATTTTACGCCTCTTCAGGATCGTAAGAATCTTCAAAATGGGTCGCTATTCTACAGCATTTAACATGATTGTAAGAGTGGTGAGTAGGCGGAGAGAAGAACTTCTTGTCACGCTGACCATTGTCTTCGTGATGTTGATCCTGGCATCGAGTCTTATGTACTATGTAGAAAATGAGGCGCAGCCAGATGCTTTTAGCAATATTCCAAAAACCATGTGGTGGGGGGTTGCAACCCTAACAACTGTTGGTTATGGTGATGTGTATCCTGTTACTGGACTAGGTAAATTATTGGGAGCTTTCATTGCCATATTGGGCGTAGGTATTTTTGCGTTGCCGGCAGGTATTATTGCTTCTGGGTTTGAAGCAGAAATTAGTTCAAGAATGAGGGAGAAAGACGAAAAGACAAACGAGAGGGAAGAAAGTTGAGGTTTCTCCCATGGCTTGTGTCAATTGGTGTCTGGGTATTGTCCTTCGTTTGGGCCGTAAAGATCTACGATTATTTTTTCGATCTCAATACTCCAGATCGTATAGGTTTGATTTTTTCGATGCTCATTGCATTAGTCCTTGGACTTAAAATCCAGCGGTTCTGGAAAACCAAATACAGCTGGTTAGTCCTACTTCTTTTGCTTTCAATTCCACCTCTTACTTATCCACTTGTTTCGAACCTGCTTCTTGTTACTGATCTAAGTTGGATTTTGGTTCATTTATTTCTGGCCATAACGATGATTGGTGTTCTACTTATTATCAAAACGAAAGTGTTATTTCTGCTTCCAATTTCGTACAGTATCGTTTTCTTTATCCCATATGACTTTCAAGAGGAACAGTTGAAATTCTATGACAGAGTAGAGAGTTCGATTGAAACACGCTTGGGAGAAGCGCAGATTGTAAGGTGGAAGAATGATTTTTGGATGTACTACAATCAGCAGCTGCAATTTTCTACGATTGATAAACATTTATATCAAGAAGCGTATGTGCACCCTGTCATGCAATTTGTAGCAGCGGGGAGTGAAGTATTGTTGATAGGCGGTGACAATGGTGCGGTGGAAGATGAACTTTCAAAATTTGAGAATACAATTTCTTTGACGCAGCTAACATTGGATCCAGTCTTTTATGATTTTGCCAGAAGTAACGCCAGTATTCCAAGTAGAAAATTTGAGGAGAAAATAGTCAAACAAAAAGATGTATTTCGCTTTCTTTCTCAGGGTGAAGACTTCTTTGACTTGATCATCATTGACCTTCCCGATCCTACCAATGTTGAATACGCTCAGTATTACACGATGGAATTTTATCTATTGGCGTATCAGCGATTGAAGAGCTCTGGGCTTTTAATCACGCAATCGGGTGATACCAATAGAAAAGGAAATGAAGTTCAGAAAATCTGGAATTCAATTGCGGAAGTGGGCTTGAATGTTTTACCCTATCAGTGTCAAATACCTAGTATTGGTCAATGGAGTTGGGTCATTGGTTCCAAAGAAATGAGCTCAGAGGAAATGAGAAGTAACCTTTCCGACATAGCGTCCACGTCGACTATTTGGTGGAATCAAGAGGCAATGGACTTAATGCTTGCATCCGGAAAGCAAAGTTTCTTTAGTAGAGAGACTTCCGAGATTAATCATTTGGTCAAGGTTCAAGAAAAACAGGAAAGATGAAATCAAACTGGCTTTTCGGTAGGAATCTGGATTTGGTTACGCTTTTTATACCTGTATGGCTTTGTTGGGCTATTGCCTTTGCGTTGCCTGATTCGAATTTGCACTCGGACATTCCTTTGTGGGTCTGGGTTGTCATTGTGATTGGAATAGACGTTAGTCATGTATGGAGTTCAATTCATCGGACGTATTTTGATAAGGAGGAATTCAGTAATCATCGCCGACTATTTATTACAGCTCCCATTCTCAGCTTTGTCCTATCATTTGGCCTTGCGGCAATTTCTGTCGACCTCTTCTGGCGTGTCTTGGCATATGTTGCAGTCTATCACTTCGTAAAGCAACAGTTTGGATTTATGCGAATCTACAAAGCCAAGAAAGGTGATTTTAGACCCAAACTAATCGGTGACAACTTCGTGATTTACCTATCGATGCTTTACCCGATTTTGTATTGGCATCTAAATCCAGACAGGGAATTTGCTTGGTTTGTGCATGGTGATTTTTTATCGATTGAATTAGGTGCCGCTGGCTTGGCTGTCTTCTCTCTTGTCGGAAATCTACTTTACATCGGATTGCTCATCTTCTGGCTTCTGGAAGAAATTGTACGGAACATTAAAATGAAAGAGAATCTTCCTGTAGGTAAGATTTTTTGGGTTATGACCACTGCGGGAAATTGGTTTTTGGGCATTGTATGGTTCAATTCGGATCTTGTCTTTACTATCACCAATGTTGTGGCGCATGGAGTACCCTATTTGGCTTTGATCATCTTTTACCAAACCAAGAAGAGAAATGTTCAAACATCGAGTTTTTCAATGAAACGAAACCTTCGAATCGCCCTGGTCATTGTATCCTCAGTTTTCCTGTTTGCTATGGTAGAAGAGTATTTATGGGACATGATGGTATACAGGGAGAACGAAAATTTCTTTTCAAGTATTCTAAGCTATCCTCTAGAGCTGGGCTCTGCGTTTTGGCAACTGGCAGCTATCGGCCTACTGGCTGTTCCTCAGGTCACGCACTATATTTTGGATGGATTTATCTGGAAGAACAACGAGAAAAATCCCTACCTGAAGAAAACCTTATTTGATCAAGCATGAAAAGAAGAGACTTCATAAAGGGAACAGCGGCTTCTCTCACACTTCCTTTCTGGCTTCAGGGGTGCACGTATCCTCTCTCCGAGAGCTATACAATCGATGTCCAATCAGATTACAATGCTGGACATCTTATGATGAAAAGCAGTGAGTGGAGAAAAGTGACAGCTGAAAAAACCCAAACGATCATTGTCGGAGGAGGCATAGCGGGAGTTACGGCTGCCCAAGAGTTAGGACACACGAATTTCAAACTATTCGAACTCTCCAATCGGTTAGGTGGTAGCTCAGGTGCACAACAACACAATGGCATAACCTTTAGCCAGGGAGCACATTATGAATTGGCGTATCCAGAATACTATGGTGAGGAGGTTCTGGCTCTTTTTGAAAAGCAAAATATTATCCAATACGAACCATGGAAAAAGATGTGGTCATTTGTGGATCGGCAGCATATTATTCCTTTTGCCAGAAGACAACAATGTTTTGAAAACGGCAAAATCAGAAATGAAGTAATTGAAGATGGACTAGAGAAAAGACAGTTCTATGAGCTACTGGATCCCTATCAGGGAGAAATGCCGTTGCCAACTCGATTGATACCAGAAGCTTACCGACATCTAAATGACATCACCTTCATTGATTTTTTATCTGATAAGATGGATGTGAGTCCATCTTTCAAACGCCAGATTGACTATCATATGTTGGATGATTGGGGCGGAACATCCGATCAGATTTCTGCAGTTGCAGGTATCCATTATTTCATGTGTCGTCCATATCTGACTCAGTCGGTGGATCTCTTTTCTCCGCCTGAGGGTAATTATTACTTCTTGAATAAAATTTCATCTGAGCTACGTAAAGAGAATCTTTTGAAGAATCACCTGGTAAGTAAAATAGAAAAGAAGGGAGACGGTTTTGTTGTAGAAGTCATTGACGTAGCACAAGAATTAGTTAAAGTTTATGAGGTGGAACAGCTGATATATGCAGGGCAAAAACACGCACTCAAGTATGTCTATCCAAAGGAGTCCGGTTTGTTTGAGCAGACGCAAACCCCGTGGATGGTGCTCAATTTTGTTTGCAAAGGCACTCCAAATAAATATGGCTTTTGGCAAAATGAATTTTTGGGAGAGAACCCCGCTTTTATGGGCTTTATTGATAGCAGTGTACAAGATCCAACGTTGTTAAATGGGAAGCGAATCATTACTGCCTATTACTGTCTGAAGCCAGAGGACAGGGAGTACCTTTCTACCATCCCAGAACATAAAGAGGAGATAGCAGAAGAGACGCTCTCATACATTACAGAAATGCTGGATGAAAAGCTTAATGTGGAGTCTTGCCACATACATGTAATGGGACATGCGATGAGTGTGCCAACTCCTGGGTTTTTATTCAACGATGCGAATGACAAGAGTACGGATCTGATTTATGCGGGTGTAGACAACGGCAGGCTTCCCCTCCTGTACGAGGCGGTAGATTCAGGCTTGATGGCGGGTGGTAGTTAGAGTATTTGTCTTTATTCCTGCTAGACTCTGGCTATTGAGGGAATCAGATGCTAATAGTTTTCAGAGATTCTTTGCGGGTTCAATTTCGTAGGAAAGAAATCAGTTACATAAACTGCTCTTCCTTCTTCATCAATGAAATAAATGATCTTCAGTTCAAAGTGCTTTGTTTCCTTGAAGAGAATGAACCTGAATTCTTCCTTCATTCTTTTGAGATAGTCCTCTTTTCTTCCTCTTTATGGGTTTTGACTTAGAGAAGCTGCTTTTTGCAGAATGTTTTTATCTATTTCTAAGGCTCGATCAAAACTGAAGTTGGAGTGTAAATAAGGTAAAACATGTTGGTGGTAACGATTTTTAGCTGGAGTGGCAATAATTACTTGATATTCTGATTTCTCCATTGCTCGTTCTCATTTCCTAGTTCATCAATGGATAGAACATCTCCTTTTTTTATGGCTTTCAAAGAATCCTCTGCTCTTGATTCGAGTTCTGCCTGCGTAAGCAACTCTTCCACTCTTTTTAAAGCAGAAGTATTCTGTATTTTCATCAGACGGTCAATAATTCCAAGTTTGATAGTTTCTGCTTCCATAATAATCTGCTTTAAGACTCAGTAAAAATAACGTATTCCTCACCCAATTGATTTAGCCCAGCGGATGAAACATGTCTACGTCCTCTAGCTAGAGCGGGTTTGCAACGCGTTCAATTTTAGTAAAGTATTCATTCAATTTGGCTTCCAACTAGTATAAAAAGAGCACTCGTTGCAACGAGCGAGGGTCTTATCGGATTCAGGCGAAGGAGGAAGAAGTACAAACTACATTTTGAACCTGCCTGCTTTGGATTCATAAGTATAAATTGATTTGAGCTTCGTGTGAGTAGGGGTCGTTCGCATTGATGTTTTCATCAACCGGTCGATGAGCCTTATTGACATTCTTTATCGTGTCTGCATCTTTTTGCTTGTCAGCACATGCGATAGTATTAAAAATAATACTGCGATTCCAAATCCCAATACCCCAATATTTATTCCCGCTACCGTTTTCTCACTTCCATCTAGGTATTTCATTGAACCACCGTATCCGTCTTTTAGGAAGAATGCCAACAAAAATCCGCCAGTGACAAATAAACTTAGCAAGCCACTAATGACAGTCTCCTTTTTGAACCAAACAAGCCATAAACATAAGATGCCAATGCTGGAATTGGTGAGGAGCTGCCACACTTCATGGATGCGTGCATGGGGTGTCCAATCAGGGTTCCAAACATGGGTTTCATTAATGTCTAAAAATGGGACGATAACTGCATACAGCAGTACACAAAACGTTATGGCGATTTTCTTCATCATTCTATTGCTGTTTAGTACTATTTCAAAACTACTTTTTAGGTATGATAGAAATTTGTAAGAATCGGTCGTTTTCGTTGTTAGATAGGTTTTTTGGCGTGTGGCTGGTGTACTTTTTTATTTCTTTATTAAAATGGGATCGGTCGTAATAGTTTGGATTTGCCAGTAAATCTCCGTTTTTGATCTCTTTGAATGAGGCCGAACATCGTAATATGTTGCAATAGCTTTTTAGAGAAAGACCGAACATTTTGTTAAAATACCTATTGACTTGCCTGCTTGACCAAAACACTTGATCAGCAAAATCGCTCACGCTGAGATTGCCTCTAGTTTCGCTTAATAGATTGAAAAGAAGATGTTTTCGATTGTCTAGATTATTGCACTTATTGACTTCTCCACCGATTATTGCACTTAATCTTTCCATCGTTTCTACGTTTTTCGAAAAGTCAGATGAATTAAGATTCCAGAAAGCATCAGACAACTTCTTTTCGGAGTTTAAGAACGGAGCAATGCTTTCTCTGAAGATGTATTCCGCAGCTGGTAATTTGAACTGTATTCCGAACAATTGCTGATTCGGCGGAATTACCACTTCAAGCTTTCTTGTGAAGAGTCCGGTTAGGGCGGTACTTTGGTAGTTGTAATTTTCAAAGCGAACAATAAGATCAAAAAAGCCGTCAGGTAAAATCGTGTACTCCAGGTTTTTTGATGAATCATTGTCTAGCCACCAAAAGCATCTGATGTACTCTTTCAAATCTTCACTAGATGCTTGTTGGTTGTAGGTCATGTACTAGGTGTTGTTGGTGTTTTCACAAACAAGCTAGGATCTTATCGGATTCAGGCGAAGGAGGAAGAAGTACCAACTGCATTTTGAACCTCCCTGCTTTCGATTCATAAAGTTACCATTTGACCCTAGCTACTGCAACAATGAAAAGCTTAATGTAGAATCCTGCCACATACATGTAATGGGACATGCGATGAGTGTGCCAACTCCCAGATTTTTATTCAACGATGCGAATGATAAGGGCACGGATCTTATTTATGCTGGCGTTGATAATGGCAGGCTTCCGTTGCTATATGAGGCGATGGATTCTGGTTTGATGGCCAGTCGTAGCTAAGGTCTTTTGATCTCATACGGACGGCTGGTCATTTACGAACGATGCTAACCAATCGTTATCTCTAACAAATAATAAATAGTAGATTTACCTTAAACATATAAGGCGGATATAAAGATGGGCAGGGACTACTATGTCTTCATAGCAGAGAATTGAAAATATGTATGTGGAAAAATTATTATTTACGATCCAACTGGTCGTCTTTAATACGCTGGAATACCCTCTTTTGACAAAAGAGCTAGCCTATAAATACCCATAGAGTTTCCCCGTAAGGCATCCTCCAACTGAGTTTTATAAACCATTTGCTCCAACTTTTTTTAGCTCTATTACAAAGCACCCTCATTCGGGCTATCTTTTGCCACTTATCTTCGTGCAAACGTTTTATAAAACACTATATTGTTAGAGTTAATTGTCTTTCTTGGCGATATATTTGTTAAGAAACTCAATCAACAGGTACACCTTGGTTACTGGGTTTTCTTGTGAAGGATTTGAACCATCAAATCTATCCTCCAATTGCTTAGCCCAATTAATAGCATTCTGCTCGCTTCCCACCTCTTTTAGAACCTCGTACATGCCGAGTTCATTTTTAAGATATTTTCTACCTAGAAAATTTTCCAGTCTTTTTATATAATCATGCCTTGATATTGCTGTGTTATAAAATTCAAAATGCAGAAGGTACCAAAGTTCAAACGCCTCATTAGAATATGCGCATTTGATTTTTTGGCGATTCGCCAAGAAAACAGCTTCATTGAACCTCTCAGCTGGAAAACTGTCACGATCAAAAACAGCCCAAACAAAATCATATTTAATATCTGTACTAGCCGCTCTATTTCGCAGTTCAATTGCTGATTCAACTACGTTTATTGTATTGTCCCCAAGACCAGAAATCTTTAACTCAACTAGACCTTTGGGTAATTTTTTTTCGATCGAATTAAAGTAATTTGGTTCAGTTTTCTCACCTTCACATACTATCAATACCCTAACCCTCTTCTCTCTGGTTCTATAATCTCTTTTTTCCCTTTGCTGCTTCTGCTTTATCCTTTTGAGAATAACATTATCGGTTTTAACTACTCTTGCCATAAGGATGAACTTAAGAGGTTCTCAAAATCACCAACAAAAGGAATCGCTCCATACCTTCCCTTTATATAGTCATTTTCAAAGCTTGCGTCCTTACGAATTTTGCCCCTCTCCAACTTGTATTCAGCCAATGAATATAGATCCGTTGATGCATCTCTTCTTTTTTCCGTGAACCAAATTTGATCTCTTCTGAACATACAAGAACTCAACAAATTAGTATCATGAGTTGCAAATATCAACTGAGCATTCTTCCTATTAATATTTGGTGTATTAAACAGTTTTACAATACTTTTAGTCAAGCTTGGATGCAACCTTGCATCTAACTCATCTATAATTATTACTCCACCATCTTCGAGGGTATCTAATATTGGGCCAGCTAGTCTGAAATACTTCTTTGTCCCCTCTGATTCTTCATCATCGAAATCAAATTTAACTAAAGAATGGACATTACCATTTACATCAAATTTTTCGTGGTAAGTCTCTATATCATACCCTCTCTTACCTTTAGTTTCCTTTAACAAAATACTTTTCAGTTCTTCAGGCATGTCTTTAGGTAAACTATCTGGAGTAATTTCAACGTCTAGAACATTAATATCTTTAAACCCCAAGTCTGCATCTGACATTAAGTTCATTATAAGTTTTTTGTAACGTTCATCTTCGAGCAATGATGCTGTGAAACCTTCGAAGTGTTTGTCTGCCAATCCAGAGATCATGTTAAACTCATTGAACCACCTGATAATTGATTTCGACTTTTCACCATTAAACTGAGCAACAACTGACAAAAACAATGCGTTTTTCCTTGTCTTATCTTCAATTCCCTTCCCCTCTTTAAACTCCTTGTAAACTTCAATAATTTGTCCATCCCTAATGAATAAGGGATATTCCTTGATTTTCGTAGAATACAAAAGCCATTCAGTTTTCACTGAATTAGCATCTACATCAAAACCGTATCTATATTTGACATTATCTATTAAAAAGGATACTTCAAATGATGTCGGCTCTGACTCAGATTCTGAGCTCAATTTAAAAGCCGTCACATCAATACTTTCATCTACCTGAGTCTCTTTAGCTGAATTAACGGCAAACCATTTTAAAAAACCCATTGCCTTTAAGAAGTTGGATTTTCCGGAAGCATTTGCTCCATAAATGACTGAACTCTTCAACAGACTATATCTATCAACATTGAACACATTTTCACGTTCAAACTCCTTGATAGGTCTAACAGCTGTCATATTCAAAGTAGCTGGCTCTTTAATAGACAGAAAATTGGAAACAGTAAACTGAATAATCATATTTCAACCTTTTTTGAGAATATTTCTCAATATTGACTATTAAAATAACGAAAACCTAGGAAAAAGGTGTAAAAACTCTAATCGAGTAGACGGCCGTGAGCCATAAGCTCACGGTGCGCCTCTCACACCACCGTACGTACGGGTCGCGCCTGCCTGGCCGGCAAGGCAGGTATACGGCGGTTCATTAAGTAATGGAGATACTTTAAAGTAGTATTCTCTTAGAGATTGATAGCCTCGTTTTCTCAATCGTTCTAAAGTGATGGTAGTCCTCAGAATAGGGCTTTGGGCTACTGCCCATCCTCCCATTCTTGTACGACTCCACGCATAGGCTTGACCGTAGGGAATGCCTAAACGAATAAGGTTCTTCCTTTTCCGTTCCAGCTTCTTCTCCGCCAACTGGCGGACCAAATACAATACCTGAGTCTGTTGCGCAACCAACTGTCGAGTTCCTTGAGTTTGGATTGTATACTTGCCATACGGAAGTAATGCAACCAGCCTCGCTG